>LSQX01062704.1_pt1 | contig 75963 bp, 68 predicted proteins | sample 654561 | NCBI WGS metagenome assembly LSQX01 (sample SAMN04489861, study PRJNA283612) | anaerobic digester metagenome | isolation source: 4 biogas reactors fed with cattle manure at either 37C or 55C with and... | place: Denmark: Kongens Lyngby | collected 2014
TCCCCATAGAGCTCAGCACTCTCTGGGCTCTGGCGGCTCACTGCTATAGAGCGCACTCCTTTTTTGAGCCGCCCAATAACTTCCCGGCTGCCATAGCAATCTTCGGCAATAAAGAGGGCACCTCCGGCCGGCAAAGCTTCCGCTATACTTCCCTCTTCTTCGAGGACTCCATCTAAGTCCCCAAAAAACTCCAGATGCTCGTTACCAATACTAGTCAGCACGCCATAATCGGGATCAATCATTTTGAGCAACGGGGCCAGCTCTCCGGGGTGATTAGTGCCGGCCTCAATAACGGCATAGGAGTGGGAGCTGTCCAGCTCCAATAATGTTTGCGGCACCCCGATGTGGTTATTATAGCTTCGCTGGCTGGCCAAAGTTTTCCCTTTTTTGGAAAGTACCGCTGCGATCAGCTCCTTGGTTGTTGTTTTGCCGTTGGAACCACAGACAGCAATAACTTTTACCTTTTTAAAACTTTTTCGATAGGCTGCAGCAATTCTTCCATAAGCCTCCACCGTATCCCTCACCCACAAAACAGAGCTTTTCTCAGGAAAGCGAATTCCTTCAATACGGCTCACAATAAAAACCTTGCAGCCTGCCCTGGCTGCCGATTCGATAAAATCATGCCCATCAAAATACTCACCTTTTACAGCCAGGAATGCTCCTCCATTGAGCGGGTTGCGGCTATCTGTAAAGATCCCTTTTACGGAAATATCCGCCTCACCGAAGTAAATCAAACCTTCGGCCGCCTCACTCATAAATCTTAATGTCCTGGCTTCCACTCGTCCTAATCCATTCCGGCATGATAGCCCAAATTCGCCAGCGCGTTCATCGCATGAAGTCGATCGTCAAAGGGTACGACCAATCCATGGAACTCCTGATACGTTTCGTGCCCTTTGCCACACAAAACAACTACATCACCCTTCCTGGCCATCTTGATAATTCGCTCGATTGCAAATGAGCGGTCCAACTCTACCTCGTATCCATCCTGACGCTTAGAAAGATAACCGCTTTCCACCTGGCTGGCGATATCGCGTGGTTCTTCTCTTCGAGGATTGTCGGTTGTGATTAAAGTATAGTCTGCCAGAGAAGCGGCAACCTCTCCCATTTTCAATCTTTTGCTCTTATCGCGACTGCCTCCACATCCAAAAAGTAAAAGAATACGGCCTTTTGTAATTTCCTTAAGCGTGCTCAGTACATTCTGCATCGCATCGGCCGTGTGGGCATAATCAACTAAAACGCTAAAAGGCTGCTTGGCATCCAGCTGCTCCAGGCGCCCCGGGATCGCTGCCGCTTTGCCCAGGGCTGAGGCTATGGTCTGGTGGCTAACCCCAAAGGATAGCCCCACCCCGACAGCTGCCAACGTATTGGAGATATTATAGCGTCCAATCAGCGGTGTCTCCAGCATGAACTCTCCCTGTGGACTTTTAACTCTCATTCTGGTTTTATGAGAAGAGAGCTCAACCTCCGAAACCGTCAGAGAGGCCTCCTCTTTAAGCCCATAAGATAAAAGTTCACACTTGCCGCTCAGCTCTGCGATGAGCTCCCGACCAAAGGGATCATCTGCGTTCACGACCGCTTTGAAATCTTTTCTGCCCTTTATCCCTTCAATGAACAAACGCTTTTTGCTTTCAAAGTAATTCTCCATGTTGCCATGGTAGTCCAGATGGTCGTGGGTGAGGTTTGTAAAAACCCCAACATCAAATTGGACTCCATCAACACGATGCTGTTCCAGAGCATGGGAACTGACCTCCATCACGCAGCATTGCCCATTGTCATCCACTATTTTTGAAAGCATGAAGTGAAGGTCCAGAGATTCGGGGGTTGTTCGCTGTGCAGGAATCACCCTGTCGCCGATCTCATAGCGAATTGTCCCCAGAAGCCCCGTATGGATAAGGGCTTCCTCCAAAATATATTTGCACAGAAAGGTTACCGTTGTTTTGCCATTGGTGCCGGTAACACCGATCATTTTCAGTTTTTCTGCAGGAAACCCGTAAAAAGTACTGGCGATCTGAGGTAAAACAGCGCGAGTGTCCGGCACGATAATACGCGTCATCTTTCCGCCACTGGAACCTTTTTTCTCACAAACCACCGCAACCGCCCCGCGGTCTGCCACATCGGCAATATAGTTGTGCCCGTCGCACTCAGCACCGCGAATGGCAACAAAGAGTTTGCCAGGCGTTACACAGCGCGAATCATAGGCAATCCCCGTCACCTCACGCTCCAGGGAGCCTACCGTTTGCACTTTGCCCAATGGCACTATTAATTGGGAGAGTTTCATCTTCTCTGGGTTGGAGGTTCCAATTCTTTGTCAGGAGGAATCGCCCAATAAATGGCAATCCCTTCGGCTATGTCTTTAAATATTGGAGCTGCAACAGTACCGCCATAATAACCGCTTGCCCTGCTGGGCTCATCAACCACAACGCTCATCACAATCACCGGATCAGCTGTGGGGAAAAAACCGACAAAAGAGGCATAATACTTATCGGGATGGTACCCGCCACCGCCAGGGGCTGCCTTTTGCGCTGTTCCGGTTTTACCGCCCACTGTATGGTACTTCATATCCGCTCGCCAGGCCGTCCCAGTCTGCGTCCGTGTTCTTTCGGTCACTTTCCTGAGCGCCTGCACAGCCTCTTTAGCGACCTTTTCGCTCATCACTCGCCGCACCGGCTGGGGCATCTGCTCATAAGCGTAGCGGCCGGAACGGTCCTCCAGATGGTCCAAGATTTGTGGGCGCATCAGGATGCCTCCATTGGCCACTGCGCCCATGGCCATTGTGGTCTGTAACTGGTTCACCGCTATCCCCTGGCCTATCGGCACCCGGCTAATGCTGAGCTTATCCTTGTCTGGGATAATTGCATTATTTGTATGGGTTCGCTCCCCAGGCAGCATGATTCCAGTTGGTGAGCGATATCCAAAATTTCGTATATATTGGTTCAGGACTGAAGGGGAAAGCATCCAACCCATTTTGGCAAAACCGATATTTGACGATTTGGCCAACATCTCTTCCATCGTCAGTGTCCCGTAATCACCGCCACTGGCCTCTTTGGGGCGCCTGCCCCACTCTGCTCGGTTCCAGGAAGAGCAATCAACAGGAGACCTCACTCCGTAGCGCCCTTCATTAAGAGCCGCACAAAAAGCAACAACCTTGAAAGTAGAGCCAGGCTCCATCAAGTCCATAATAATCCGGTTCCTCCAGTTCTCCGGCTCAGAGGCAGCAGGCAAATTGGGATCATAGTCCGGAGCAACTGCATAAGCGAGTATTCGGCCTGTTTTTACCTCTGCAACTACGCAGGAGGCAGATTTCGGAGCATGACGCTCTATGGCGCTCCTCAGCTCATCCTCTACAATTCCCTGTATGATGGAATCCAAAGTAAGCACTGCAGTCAGTCCATCACCCGCTTCAAAGCTGTGGCCACGGCTGGAGAGGATTTCGCTGCCATCGCTCCTCACCACCTTATTGCGCCAGCCGACCGTCCCGGTTAGTTGATCGTCAAGTGCTCGTTCAACCCCCTCAAGCCCTTTCATCACTGTGATTGAGCCGCCCTGGTCTTCAAGCTTCTTTTCACCACTCTCGGTGTATCCCAAAAGATGAGCCATAAACCTGCCGTTGGGGTATTCGCGCTTGAAGTCGCGCTCTGAGTAAAGAACGATACTCCGCAATGCCCGATAGTAAATAGCACTCCTGCGGCTGTATCCCTCCCGTGTTTCATCTATGGGGAACTGGCTGATCTGCCTTCTCACCTGCTCCCACTCTTCAACTGGCAGCTCTTTCAGTAGCCGTACATAGCGGTTGGTAATCACTTCACGGTCTTTATTCAAGAGCGCATAAAGCGGCTTGCCCTGGCGGTCTCTGAGCTGTTGGTTAGTTTCATCCACCACGGCAATTCCCATCACCTCAGAGTCAACCACTCCATTCGTATTCAGTGGTGAATAAATCGGAATCCCTGAAGCAGTCACCAACGGCATCCCGGCGCTATCCATCAGCAAGACCCAATCATCTCCCGACTGAGACCTGAAAAAACGGCTCTTCTCATTCAGCCAGGCGCGGTCCAGGTGAAGCAGAGAGGAAACCAAATCTAAATACTCACGCCGAGTAACCGGATCCACTTTGTCCAGGAGACCGGGGTCAAGAACAACGGTTCGTACGTCACGAGTAACCGCCAGCTGATTGCCGTTGATATCTCGTATCTCGCCACGCCGGGGAGAGTAAAACTCGGTACGGTTGACCCTGCCCTCAGAAATCCCTTTGTACTTATTATGACGGTAAGCCTGTATATAGGTGAGACGCCCCGATAAGACGAGAAAACCGACAATAAGAAGGCAAATCACTGCTCGCATCCACTGTATCTGGTTTCTTCTAAGCATGGTTCACTCTTCTTTATCCATTGATTGCCCGGGAGTCAGGATTTCAACCTCCGGAATTCTGACTATCTGCGTAACGGTAACAGGGCTGAGCTCCAGTCCCATATTGCCTGCCCTGCGCAATATGTTTTCAGGGGTTTTGAGGCGTCCCAGCTCTTTGGAAAGCACTGAGTTGGTCTCTCTGATATTCCTCAGTTCAAACTCACAAGCCCGGAGCCTCTCTCCCAAATCATGATTTTGTTGCTGTAAACGCAAATGCACAACACCCAAAACTAAAACTAATAAAATCAGTCCAATAGAACCCAATGCAAACTTGAAAGGCAAAACCTTCCAGCCAATTTTTGATTTATTGCGCCTGGTGTTCATTGGTTTCCAGAGTTAAATTTTTTCATAGACCCTGAGCCGGGCGCTCCTTGCCCGAGGGTTCGCCTTCACTTCATCTTCTGCGGCCTCTACCGGCCTTCGCGTAATAACTTTTAGCAGGGGCGGCCGTTGCTTGCGCAGCTCCGGAATATCTACAGTTCCTTCAAAAATATAATCTCTTGTGCTGGCTTTTCCAAACTCTTTTACGATTCTGTCTTCGCCAGAGTGAAACGTAATGACCGCCAGTCTACCTCCGGGCTTAATCAAAGGGATCAACTTTTCAAGCGCCAACTGCAAGTGCAGAAACTCCTGGTTTGTCTCAATCCTTAAAGCTTGGAAAACCCGTGTTGCCGGATGAATTTTTTGCCTTCCTCTGGGCATTCTGGCTTCAATAAAATCCGCTAATTGCCGGGTGCTTACAAACCGCCTGAGTGTCCGCTCTTCCACAATCGCCCTGGCCAGCCTTCTGGCCTGCCTCTCACCTGCGTGGTAGTAAAAAATATCAGCCAATTGCTCCGCCGAATAGTCGTTAATGATGGCTTCAGCCTTTAGCGGTTGACTGACGTCCATCCTCATATCCAGAGGTCCATCAGCCAAAAAACTGAATCCCCGCTGAGATTGATCCAACTGCATCGAGCTGCATCCCAAATCAAGCAATACAGCATCAAAGAGCACCCCCGGGAACAAGGTCTCAATCTGCGAATAGTTGCCGTGCTGAAAGTGACAGCGCCCTTTAAAGCTTTCCTGCATCTGCTCGGCGCTGCGCTTCAGCTCATCTCCATCTCGATCGCAGCCGTAGAGCACTCCGGACGGAGAGCTCTGCCGGAGAATGGCGGAGGCGTGTCCACCCCCACCGACCGTTCCGTCGCAATAGACTCCCCCGTCCTTCAGACAGAGCAGCTGAAGCGTCTCTTTCAATAATACAGGACTGTGAGCACGTTCTTCCACTTTTCATGCGCGTCGTACTTTGTTTAGTAGAGAGCGAAAAAGACCTTGATCAGTCGTTGGCTCCTGGCTCAAAAGTTTTTGAATCTTACGGCTGGAAATCAATTTTCCACTTAAACGGACCTCTATATCCTGGTAGCTTAAATCGCTTCGAAGGACCTGAACCTTCGAGAGCCGCTCCATCCTCCGCTGCTCTTCCAGCTCCCGCTGGAGACTGATTGCACGCCATGGATTAAGGATATAGTCAAAAAGCCGAACCACTCCCGTTCGATATTCGGCCTGAGGTTTGGCGATTCCCACTGCCGCTCCCAGTTGGGACACCGAGCCAGCGGTGGCCCGCACAGGCTCAGCGACTGAGCCAGCCTGTGAGGCGGGTACAAAAAGCTGCATGGCAGCGCCCCTGTTGTTTGCATTTACTGGATGCACCATTTCTTTTCGTAATTCTTGACTCTCCATTCTTTGCCCTTTCAACAGTTTTAAATTTGACTCTCTAGCTCTCTATCATCTTCTTTTTGATTCTCGATTTCGTCGGCATCGAACTTCTGTTTGCTCCAAATACTAAAACGGTCTACCTCTCCTCGAAGGACAACAGTTGTAGAATTTTGTTCATGTTCCGATTTTTGTCCGATCCCAACTTTATCGGCCATCCATTTGGGAAGAGTGATACGCCCGCTAGCATCCATCTCCACCGGCTCGGAACGAGACCCCAGGAAGCGGCGCAAACGCTCCGCTGCCGGATCAAGCAAAGGCAAACCATCCACCTTTTGTGCATAAGCTTCGAATACTTCCGCCGGCATTGCGGTAATGCAGGCGCAGGAGTCGCCCCGAACTCGGGTCAGCGTCAGCATGAACTCAACCTCGATGGCAGCCATGCGGCGCCCCCCGTCCTGAATAACTGGAGGTCTCCACTTGGCGGGCACCTGGACACGTCTCTTTGAATCTACTTCGAAAGAATAGACTGTATAAAAACGCATCGGTTTAACTTGCTGTTCACTCACGGCCTCAAAATCGGACTTCATTCTAACACCTCGCCCCACTTTGTCAACACTTCGTTAAACTTTTCCTACATTTTTTCTACACTTAGCTCCTTTATTTCTTAAAATTTCTTAAATATGCCTTTATCACCTCTATTCACAAGTTATTCACAACAATATGAAAATAACCCTCTTAATCTATTAAAACACCTTTTCTACAAACAGATTACATCACATAATACCAGACATTAAAAAACACCTCGAAAAGGACTCTTTTCACAATCCATTCACATCGCTCTACGGAAGCTTTTACGGAGGTTTTACGAGAAGAAAAAAAAGAAAAATTTTATTCCCCCATTTTTTCTCACACTTTCCCCCACTCTGCATTTGCTGCTTCAGTCTCTGCCCAATATCTTCAAAAGATTTTTATAAACACAAAAACCGCTTTTGGTGTATCTTAAGGATATGGCAGGCATTTGAGGTGCTTTAGAAAATGAAGACGAATCGAATCAATATAGTTCTCAGTTCAGCTCTGGCTCTTTTAGTGCTGGTTGCTCTGGCTCAGTATTTCCATGGACACCGTACAACACAAGCCCATCAGCGGGCACAAGAAAAGCTTTGGAATGAAGAGAGGGCTCAGTGGAGCGAAGAATTGGAGCAGTTGCGTGCTCAATTGGCCTGGGGTTCCAGCGACACGGCAACCGAACACCTTCAAGATGAACCGGAGGAGCTCATACAGATGCTCTATACGCTGGATAGGGAGAGTGAACGGAAAAGGCTTCGGAAAGCCAGTTTTTGTTTTCAGGCTTTGACCGAATCCAGGAAAAGCCCCATAGAGAATATTCGCAACTACTATACCAGCGGGCACAACGTTATCCTGGCCGCATCGGGTAAGGTTCGCTCCAGCTCCCTTGATGTGGGTGAAGGCGTTTCCGTTCCCCCTACTACACGGCTGGGACTGGTAGACGTCCTGCGCGATATCGGCACCTCAGAAGCAATAGGCCTTTTAAGCCAGGTGCTCCCCACCGCACTAAACGCCTCGGAGGCTACCTACATTGCCAGAATCCTTCTGAGCCTGGACTCTGAGCTTTTCCGAAATATCTCTATCACCACAGCCCGTAATCTTTTAAGTACCATGTCGTTGGCACGGGATGAAAAACGAGAGCTCCTAAGCCTCCTGATCGAGCTGCAGGATACTGAAATGGCAGAGGTTCTCTCCAACCAGTTACTGGTAGATGGCAGGCTGGACCGTGATATTCTTGACTTCATCCATAAAACGATGGGGGAAGATGCAATGCCTCTCATCTATAGTATTTTTGGAGATCCAGGTTTGACGATGGCTGACCGGGCCGATCTCCTCCGGGTCTCCATGAACTACGTCGGCACTAATGAAGAGGCTAACGAACTTTTCTCAAGAGCCATACATTCTGAAGAAGTGGGAGCTCCTATTCGTGCCATCATGGTCTTGGGACTCACGGGAATGAGTGAAAGAGGGGATGCTCCGCCTGACCTTCCGGCGGAGGTGGCCCAAAGCAGGCTAATGCTTTTGGACTCTCTGGAGCAGGAGTATGGCGGAAGTCGAGGTATGGGCAGTGCGTTCAGCACTACTCGGGAGCAACTGGAGTACTCTCTGAACCCCGGTGCCTATGATGAGCGTCCAGCAGTGGACCACGTCAGAATAGCCCAGGATATCATGGTCAGCCTGTTCACAGGCAATGCCGGAGGCAGAGACGGCATGGGTGGACTCAGTGGCTTTCTGGGGGGGATGAGAAGGTAGGTTGAAACGAAAAGCAAAGTGAAGTGCAGGCCGCTTTTACTGTTTGGCAGCGCCTGCACTTCACTGTTTTATTCTTTCTCTGCAAGGAGGCTCAGGCGCCGAACCTGCAAACTCACGTCCAAAAGTCCGGGTACCTCCCAGCCCATGTTCATTCCGGTAAGATAGATATCTTCCAGGCTGTTCGTTTTCTGCATAAAACCTTTTTGGCGGGCTATTGAATAGGCCTTTAGCATTTCGGGCAATAAGTCGGCTTCCAGTGTAATCCAGTTTCCATCGTGTGCAGAATCTGCGCAAAGGTACTCATGAGCCAGAGTACAAATGAACATGCCTGAGCCGGCAAAGTCTTTTGCTTCGTAGCGATCGGTTTTACGCTTTCGGTTATCATAGACCGGTATCCCAAACCAGATCATCTCTCCATAGCCTTCAGACTCCCTGTTCCGGTCTTGAAGATAAAAAAAAGCCTGATACTGGGCTGCATGTTTACCTGCGTCAAAGAGCTCTGGTTTGTAGAGAGTCGAATGCAGGAGTTTTGCCTCCAGATGGAATTTCAAAGCTTTTAAATCCAGGAGGCGTGGCAGAGATTTTATCTCTTGCTCCACAAGCAGGTGTGCCCACATTCTCTCTTCAGCGCGTGGCTCACCCTCGTACTCTTCATTAGCATTAACAGCCAGAGTCAAATCACTCTTAGCCCCTGAGCGAACCACTGAAATCGACTTGCAGGAATTAGAGATGGTAGTGTTCTGATTCAGAGGAGTTACTTTTTCGCGAGTTCCCCACTGAGCTATCGACCAGACCGGCTCCTCCTGAGATAGCGGTTGCCAGATTCCGTAGACCTGGCCTCTCAGCTCAGGGTCTAACATGCGAAATCCCTTCTTAAAACGTGGGTCCCGAATGAGCTCCTCACCCGCAAGAGCGCTCCTGGTTGAGCGACTACTGACGCAGCCCGGCAAAAACGCCGCTGCCGTTCCCAAGGTCAAACCCCTTAGAAAAGTTCTTCTGTTCATAATCCTGGGCTAATCCTCCAGTCTCAACTCTGCGGAGCGGCCGTGCGCAATGAGTCCTTCCATGGCGGCAAATTTACGCACAGCAGGCATCGCTTTTTCCAAATTCTCTTTTGAGTACTCCACCAGGCTTGTTCTGCGCTGAAACTGGTCCACCGTAAGACCGGCAAACGAAGCTCCGGCCCCGCCTGTGGGCAGGACATGGCTCGGTCCGGCAACATAATCACCCAGAACAGCCGGTGAATAATTACCCAGCATCAGGGCGCCGGCCGTATGTATACCCTCAGCCACGTTTCTGGGCTCTTTGGTCATCACTTCGCAATGCTCCGGTGCCAGGCGGTTGGCCAGCTCAACAGCATGCTGCATATTTTTTGCCAAAATCAGGGCTGTTCCCTTTTCCAGCACCTCGCTAAGAAGCTCCTTACGCTCTGCGCTCTCCAGTTGCCGCGCGATCTCCTTCTCCACCACTTCCAATACCTTGGCTGAGGTGCTCACCAGCCAGACCCGCTCTTTACCGGAGCCGTGCTCAGCCTGGGCCAGAATATCAGCCGCGATAAAAGAGGGATTCGCGGTTGAGTCAGCAATGACCAGCACCTCGCTGGGGCCCGGAAGCAGGTCCATGGATACATGTCCAAAGAGCATCCTCTTTGCAGCGACCACATAAGCGTTGCCTGGTCCAAACACCTTCTGCACTTTACCGATTGTTTGAGTGCCAAATGCCATGGCAGCAATCGCCTGGGCTCCACCCACACGGTAAATTTCTGTGGCGCCGGCTAGCATGGCGGCATAGAGCAGCTCCGGCTGCAAAGCCCCATCCTTGCCACAGGGGGTGCAAACGACGATCTCCTTGCAGCCGGCCACCTTCGCCAAAGTAACACTCATCAGTGCAGAGCTGGCCAGTGGCGCCTTGCCGGCAGGAACGTAAATCCCAACCCGATAGAAGGGATCAAACTTCTCTCCCACCATTGCACCGTGAGAGTTTTTGGATTGCCAGTTCTTTCGCAGGGATTTCTTGGCAAAAGAGGTAATGTTTTTCAGAGCCTCTTTGAGAGCGCGGTCCACACCCGGCTGAATCACCGTTTTTAGCGCGGCTGCCACTTCTTCTTCTACAGTCACTTTGAGGCGAGAGACATCCAGCTGCACCTTATCAAAACGAGCGGTAAAATCAACCAAAGCCTGGTCTCCATGCAGCCGCACCTCATCCACGATTTTGTGAACTCGCTTCTCAATGACCGCGTCGAAAAGACTCGAGGTCGCCAGCACAGCGCTAAACTCTGCATCAAAGTTAGGGTCGTTATATTTTAAGACTTTCATTTTTACAGGGGAATATCTGGATTTCTCTCCGAGTCGTCATCCGGCCCTTGGATTTCCTCTTCAGGCTCCTCCTGAGTCTCTTCCTCAGGCTTCTCCTCTTCATCTGCCTTTGGTTCTGAGGGCTCTAAGGGCTCAGCTTCGAAAGCGTCAGCCTCCTCAGTCTCAGAGTCTTCTGAAGGTTTGGAGCTTTCCAGAGCATCCAGATAAGGCTGGTAGCCTTCGTCGGGCAAAGGTGGAACATAAGAGGTCTGGACCTCCCCTTCAGGGGCAAACTCCTCAAGCTCTTTGGGCTCTTCTTGAGGCAAGTCAGTCTCTTGGCCGGATTGCTCTGTCTCTGGAACAGCTTCACCCTGCTCTTTTTCAGAAGGCTCTACACTCTCGGAATCAGCCGTTTCTGTAGCTTCAGCCGTTACGGCAGCTTCTTCAGCTTTGCGTCTCTCTGCTTCAGCAGCTTCGGCCGCTACCTGCTCGTTTCTACGCTTGCGCAGCGCCTCACGTTCAGCCTCTTCAACAGCTTCCTGAGCGGCCGCCAGTTTCTTTTCTTTACGCTCCCACCACCAGGCAATCAAAGCGGTCAGCTCGAAAAGTCCGTAAAGCGGAATCGTCATTGCAATCTGTGTCACCACATCCGGCGGAGTCAGGACAGTGGCTATAAGCAGGATTATCACAAAAACAATTTTTCTGTTCTTTGCCAGCGTGCTGTAGCTTAGGATACCCAGTTTTACAAAGAGCAGCAAAAATATCGGAAGTTCAAAACCGATTCCCATGGCCAGCATGAACTTTGTGACAAAGCCGATGTAAGTATCCGCCGTCCACTGGAACGCTCCAAAACCCATCTGATTGGAAAACCAGACAGCAGCCCTGAGCGCAACCGGAAGCATAAGGAAGTAGCAAAGACTAATGCCCAGTGCAAAAAGCCCAATGCTAAAAATGAAGGCTTTGCGCACATAGCGCAGCTCATTAATCTTCAGAGCCGGCAAAACGAACTGTGCAACAAAAAAGAGAATGAACGGAGCAGAAAAAACAAGACCTCCATAGAAAGCCACCTGTAAGGCCACCATGAAACCCGATACGGGACTCAAGTTGAGCAGCTCAACAGGGGCTTTTTGGGGGAAGTACGCCTCGTTTGTGTTAACTGTAAAACCAAGATAGTGATTCGTCCCGTGAGTGATGGGAATAACATCTATCGTAAAGTTTTGATTGGAAGTGATATTGAGCGCTTCAAGACCTTTGATATACTCAGGGCCAGGCTTGAAAATCCCCACAGAATTAGTGCCAACTTTTACGGCAATGGAGACTTGCTGAGTCCCATAAAGAGAAGCCAGCTTGGCAGATTGCTCCAAGGGGTGCTTTAAAATGCTTATTAAGATAGGTGCGCCAAAGAGGCAGACCAGAAGTGAAACAAATAAAGCCGTAACGCTCTTCAAGAGCACCCAGCGTAAATCCTCCAGGTGCTCCAGAAAACCCTTTATCGGCCCACCATCATCATCCGAGTCCAGTATCGGATCTTCAGGCTCGGTAGCCATATTCTTCTACAATAAATTTTTGGAAGAAAGACTACGCCTTGGGTGAGGCATCGTCGTTTTTCGGCTCATCTGCCGAAGCCGTCTTTTGAGGTGCGTTCGGTGAACCAGAGCCGGAAGCCGGCGGCTCATCTATTGCACGCTGAATCTCGTCGTTAATATTGCTGGTGGCTTTTTTGAACTCCTTGATTCCCGTGCCCAGACCTTTCGCCAATTCAGGTATTCTCTTGGCTCCAAAAAGAAGCAAGACGACCACCAAAATGATTATCAGTTCCGTTCCACCGGGCATCCCAAACGCTAAAAAACTGTTCATACTACTATTACTTTCTGTTTTTAAGTTAATTATATAGATACATTAAATACTGCCAAGGCGAAACCAATGCACCCGTTTCCTACCAACCACCGCTTAAACAGCATGTATTAGCGAAATAAACCGCCACAGCAAAGACAGTATACACCCCCGAAGGCTTTTGTCCAGCCCAATCCTGGCTCTTCCCGCAGTTTGTACTTTACCTAAAAACCCTCTTACTCTCGCAGCATACGCACTCCAAAAAGACCGCCAGCAAAACTGTTGCCGACAGGGAGAAACTTGATATTCACCTTCTCCTTGCCTTTGGTGAGCTCAGAGGGAATCTCATACTCCACATCGATAAACTGGTTGGAGGGCTCGCCAGTGAGCTCCTGCAGAGCCAGTCGCTTCCCATCAACCTGGATTTCAAACGAACGCCGATCCCCGCCCCAGTAGGTGCATGTCAATATATTCTGCTCCGCAGCATCCACCTTCATATCAAATGCAAACCAACCGTCGCTTGCCGCATGCCGCCACTTGCGTCCCTGATGCTCACCCACAGTTGTATTTTCTCCGGTGAGGTTATGGTCACGCTCAGGCTGCATCTGCCCAATGAAGAAGAGGTCCACCGTTCGTTTTTCCAGAAGTGCTGCAGCCGCCTCTTCAGCCTCAATCTTTTCCTTAAGCTCAAGAAATTGCTTCTCGGTATAGACATCCAGGTAGACGGTATAATAGTTCTCGCTCCCGTGTAGACGGAAGAACGGAATGAGCTCTACATCACGAGGATAGCCAACACCTTTGGTTTTAAAAGTTAGCGTTTTACCCTCAACTGGCTCAATCCATTTGCAGAGCGCCTCATTTTCCTCCAGCTTCAATACCGGCACAAACCCCGCACGCACCTGGGAGGAGTCATCCGCCTGACCCAGCTCTGCCACCAGAAGAACCGGTCCGTAGAAAATGGCAATCCGGTTTGGGTTATCTGGCATGCTCTCTTTGCGCAGCTTCATCGGAATTTCAATATCCACCTGGTCGCCATCTTTCCACTCCCGATTCAACTTAATGAAGGAAGCAGGCTGCCAGGAGGCTTTTTCCACGACGCCGTTCACTTTCACAACGACTCCATCGCAAGCCCAGCCCGGATGGCGTATCTGCATGGTAAAGGTCCGAGGCTCTTTGCAGGATAAGGTGATCTTACTTGTCTCCTCGTTGGGGTAGCGGGTCTCCTGGATCAGGCGAATCCCTTTAGCTTCCCAATTTAACTCCGAGGCAATAAAAAGGTTCACCCAGAGATTTGAATCGTTATGAAAATAGATGCCATCGCAATACTTCACATGATTCTCAAACCCTGTGCCGACACAGCAGGTAAAGTCATCATACGGTCTTTGGTAAACCTTATGCCCGCCCTGTTTCAGGGAAAGATTATAGATAACCCTCCCCTCTGGACTGTGACTGGATAAAATATGGTTATAGAGAGCTCTCTCAAAAAAATCGCCCACTTCACCTTCAGGCCGCCAGCCAAAGACGTGGCGCGTGAGCTTGAGCATATTATTTACGTTACATGTTTCGGTGGTATCCTGACTCAGTCTGTCATTTAGTTTATCGGGCTGTGAAAAGTGCTCACGGTCACAATGGCCGCCAGTGACATAGGAGTGATGATGAACCACCTGCTCCCAGAAAAAGTCAGCCCCTTGCCGGTCAGCGGGATTTCCCGTGATTTCATGGAGTGTGGCCAATCCCACAAGCTTCGGGATTTGCGTGTTGGCATGTTTGCCCGGCAAAATATCTCTGCCTTCAATGAGCGGGTCCAGAATCATTTTGTGATGGAAGCGGCGCGCGGCAGCCAGGTAGCGCTCTTCACCCGTATCTGCATAGAGGTCAGCAAAAACTTCATTGATTCCCCCATGCTCACAAAAAAGGAGACGCTGCATCTTTTCCTCATCAAGCCCCTTCACCGCATCCCAGAGATAATCCGCAAATTTTTTAGCCACCTCCAGCGCTTGCTTGTTCCCACAGATTCTGTAAGCATCCCGCAAGCCTGCCAGTTGCTTATGGTAGGTGTAGAATGGCACCCAGATGCCGTTCAGGTTAAAGCCTTCTGAGCGAATCACCCCAGAGCGAACCTCATCCATGCACTTTTCTCCTCCTGTAATTGCATTGATCAGGCCAGAGTTCGCAGCTTCCTGGCACTCTGCAAACTCGGAGACAATATAGTTCACTCGTTCCAGAAACTCACGGTTCCCCGTGGAGGCATAAGCCAGAGAGCAGGCGCTCAAATAGTGACCGCAAGAGTGACCGGCTATCGTCATTGATTCCCAGCCACCGTAATGTCTGGCCCGTGGCTCCAGGCCAGCATTGCTGCGGAATCTGGCCAGAAAACGATCCGGCTCCAACGAAAGCAGATATTCTGCTGAAACCGTCTGTCCTTCCAAAAAAAATCCATCCAGGAGCTTAACATCCTGCAAGCTGAAAGGCTTCGCTTTTGGCGGCGCTTCTGGAGTCAGAGCGAGTTCAAAGCGACTATTATCAGTAGTATCCGCAAGAGCCCCCCAAGAACATCCCACTATGAGGAAAACAGCCAGCCTTGCTATCCATTGGTTTTTTATCTTCATATCAAAATAAGTTGTCCCGATTCTATACCGCTTCATGGGGAAAGGCAAGTTTTATCGAATGTAGGCTAAATAAAAACCAGAGAATATATCTCTGGTTTTTTGAATTAAATATAAGAAGAACTTTCTCTCTACGGGCTCTCCTATTTCTTTTGTAGCTTAGCCCAGGAGTCTCGCAGCGTTACGGTGCGGTTAAACACAGCGGTGCCATCCGGTGCCTTTTCCGTATCCACGCAGAAGTAGCCGAGCCGCTCAAACTGATAGACCTGCCCAGGCTCTGCATCTTTCACAGAAGGCTCCAGACGGCAGCCGGAAAGGGTTTGCAAAGAGTCTGGGTTCAGGTGACTCATCCAGTCCTGACCATCGCTCTCATCGGCCGGGTCTTCCACATTGAATAGACGGTCATAAAGCTTCACCTCACGCTCCACCGCATGAGGGGCAGAAACCCAGTGAATAGTCCCCTTGACTCTGCGTCCACTGGTAGCTCCACCCGCCTTGGAATCCGGGTCATAGGTACAGCGGATAGTATGAACCCTGCCTGTCTCATCCTTTTCCAGGCCTACGCACTTAATGATATAGGCATAGCGCAGGCGCACCTCTCCGCCGGGCACCAGCCGAAAATACTTGGGCGGCGGAACCTCTCGAAAGTCGTCTTCCTCAATGTAGAGCTCACGGCTAAAGGGCACCTTACGAGTCCCTGCCTCAGGGTCTTCAGGGTTATTGACAGCCTCCAGCTCCTCTACCTGCCCTTCGGGGTAATTCTCGATAACAAGCTTAATCGGCTTTAGAACTCCCATCACCCGCTGGGCACTCTTATTCAACTCCTCGCGGATACAGAACTCCAGTAGCGAGACATCAATCGTATTTTCACGCTTCGCAATCCCGATCTTTTCACAGAAAAGCCTCAAGGCAGCCGCCGGGTACCCTCTGCGGCGCATCCCTGCAATGGTCGGCATACGGGGATCATCCCAGCCACTCACCTTGTCCTGCTGCACCAGTGCCAGGAGCTTTCTCTTGCTCATGACGGTATAGGTCAGGTTAAGCCGTGCAAATTCATACTGATGAGGCAAGTGTCTTGGCAGATCAAGCATCTCCAGAAACCAGTCATAAATCGGGCGATGTACATCGAATTCCAGAGTACAAACTGAATGGGTAATGCCCTCAATATAATCGCTGACGCAGTGGGCAAAATCATAGAGAGGGTAAATGCACCACTTATCGCCGGTTTGATGGTGAGCCACCTTGCGAATCCGGTAAATCAAAGGGTCGCGCATCCATACGTTGGGGCTCTTCATATCCACTTTGGCGCGCAGGGTACGTGCACCATCTGGGAACTCGCCAGCCCTCATTCTCTGAAACAAGTCCAAGTTCTCCTCCACGCTTCGGTTCCGGTAAGGGCTCTCAATGCCATGTCTGTCAGGGGCACCCCTCATCTGGTCCACCTCTTCGGGGGTCAAATCGCAGACGTAAGCCTTGCCAATACGAATCAACTTTAGAGCAAACTGGTAAAACGCTTCAAAGTAATCAGAGGCATAAAAAGGCTCTTTCTTAGCGTCGGGCTCGCTGCAAACTTGAGCATGAAAATCAAGCTTTCCATCCACCTCAAGTGCCGGCGGCTCCAAACCGGCCTTTTTCAACCCGAGGCGCTCTTCTGCCCAGCCTGAAATTAACCACTGAATATCCTCCTGGATGCTTTCGACATACTCGGTCTCCTCCTTCTCCGGATTCGTATCATCCATACGAATATGGCAAACACCATCAAACTCTCGGGCTATCCCAAAGTTTAAACAAATAGCCTTGGCATGGCCAATATGCAAATAGCCATTAGGCTCCGGTGGAAAACGCGTAATAATTTTCTGATAACGTCCGCTCTTTAAATCTTTCTCTACAATTTCTCTTATAAAGTCTGTAGGCTGCAAATTTTCTTCACTCATAAATAATCTAAAAAATATCTCCCTTACCAAGGGCGGGATGCCTATACAATTACTAACCTAACGCCACGTCCAAAACCATCATCACCAGGAAGCCTGCTAAAACCCCCATTGTTCCAACGTTGGAGTGCTCTCCCAGGTGAGCCTCCGGAATCAGCTCTTCTACAACCACATAGAGCATTGCACCGGCCGCAAAAGCCAGCATCCAGGGCATCAACGCAATGATCCCGCCCGAAAGCAGGATGGCTGCAATCGCCCCCAACGGCTCCACAACTCCCGAAAGTGTACCCAGCATGAAGGCTTTCCCACGGCTAACACCCTCTCGACGAAGAGGCAAAGAAACGGCTGCGCCTTCAGGAAGATTCTGCAATCCTATCCCTATGGAAAGCGCAATAGCAGAAGATGCAGTGATTACCGTGGTCTCGCCAAACTGAGCGACACTGGCTGCCAAACCCACCGCCATCCCTTCTGGAATGTTGTGTAGAGTTACAGCCAGTACAAGAAGCGTGGTTCTGCGAAGAGAGCTTTTAACCCCTTCTGGTTCATTGGAATTTGGGTGGAGGTGAGGCATGAGGACGTCGAGCAACCAAAGAAAAGCAACTCCGATAATAAAACCACCGGCCGCAGGGATTAACCCTGTGCCACCCTGCTCTTTGCCCATGTCAATGGCTGGAATAAGCAAACTCCATACGCTGGCCGCGATCATAACCCCTGCCGCAAACCCAAGGAAAACGCGCTGAGCCCCCTGCGGTATCTCGTTCTTAAAGAAGAATACGGCACCTGCCCCCACTATTGTGCACAGAAAGGGAATTGCCGTGCTGGTCAATGCCAGCAAAATTGACTCCATTACATTCATAACGACCAGTTCTGGAATAGAACCTCGGGAGAAAAAAACAAAACTTCAGGCCATAAAACCAACCCTTAATAAGAAAAGCAGAATCACCTTCTCCTTCTCATCTGGTGTCTTGCTGCTTTCCTTTGCTCACAGGTCTTTTGAGGGTTGGTATTGCCCTTCTTTTCACCCAGCAGCAGAGTAGCATAGGCACCGATTTCATTCAAAGGGAAAAGATAAGCCAAAGGGCCAAAGAATTGCTTAAAAAGCGGTACTCAAAGCAATACTGACTCATTCCGCTATTTTAAAACAGACTAGGTCAAATCCAGCGGATCAATATCCACCGTAAAACTTACGCCTTTAGGGCATTTCACTGATTGAAACAGCTCAAAAAGCTTCCGGCTTAGTGGCATCATCCTCACCGTCCGCAAGAGAATATGATACCGATAATACCCCATCGAGCGCTCCAGGAGAGCTGGAACCGGACCATTTATCACCAAAGGACGAATAGACTTAAAAGACTCCCCATCCAGCTGCTCACGAATATGTTGAGCGGTCAACTGAAGCTTTTCTTCATCCATACTTCGGATTGTCAAAAGAGCCAGACGACTGGACGGCGGATAGTGAAGCTCTTTGCGGGAAACGATCTCATCAGCATAAAAGCTCTCATAATCATGATGCTTTGCATAAAGAATCGCCGGAGCCGAGGGAGTAAAAGTTTGAACAATCACCTCCCCTTCATCAGTTCCCCTGCCGGCACGGCCTGCCACCTGGGTAATAAGCTGAAACGTTCGTTCGCTAGCCCTGAAATCAGGGCGATGAAGCGATATATCGGCATTCAGAATTCCCACCAGGGTGACGCGAGGAAAATGCAACCCCTTGGTAATTATCTGCGTTCCCAGGAGAATATCGATTTTGCCGGCTCCAAAAGCATTTAAGATGTTACGATAATCTTCCTTCTTCTTGAGTGTATCGCTGTCCATTCGGCGAATTCTTGCCTGAGGAAAAAGTTTTTGCAGCGTCTCCTCCACCCGCTCTGTCCCGGCTCCAGAGTGACGAATATTGGATTTCCTGCATTCTGGGCAGTGATAAGGCGCCTGAATATGGTGCCCGCAAATATGGCATTTTAAAAGCTGCGCACGCCGATGATAAACCATGGAAACACTACAATAAGTGCATTCAGCCACATAACCACAATCGGGGCACTGCAACTGCGTGGCGTACCCTCTTCGGTTTAAAAAAAGGATTACCTGGCGCGACTCTTCCAGCTGCAGGCGGATTGCCTCCTTCAGCCGAGTAGAAAAGAGAGGGATACCCCGATCGACCCGAATCTCCGAGCACATATCCACGACGGCCACTTGCGGCATCTGGATATCATCCACCCGCTTGGAAAGCCTTAAAAGTGTATACTTGCCTTGAGAGGTATTGTAGTAGCTCTCCATGCTGGGAGTGGCGCTGCCAAGCACGACAACGGTTTCCTCCATTTGTGCTCGGACCACCGCGACATCGCGCGCATTGTACCTGGGGGATTCTTCCTGCTTATAAGAGTGCTCGTGTTCCTCATCCACAATGATAACCCCCAGAGGGTCCACCGGCGCAAAGATGGCAGAGCGCGCCCCAATGACGATTTTAGCATCGCCTCTTCGAATCTTGTGCCACTCATCGTGCCGCTCGCCATCAGAGAGATGACTGTGCAGGACGGCAACCTCGGCTCGCAGCGGCTCCTCAGCAAAACGGGATTTAAAGCGCTCGACGGTCTGGGGGGTCAGAGATATCTCCGGCACCAGCACAATGGCTCCCTGCCCCTTTTGCAGCGCATGAGCAATGGCTTGCAGGTAAATCTCAGTTTTACCGCTTCCGGTCACTCCAAACAGAAGGAAAGGCTTTCTTGTGGCAAGGTCGCTGCTATCCATGGCTTCGGTAATCTGCTTAAGGCAAACCGCCTGCTCCTGGTTCAAAGTTAAGGCTTTGGTCGGGAGAATCTGGACATTGGCATAAGGGTCGCGCCCGACCTTCAACGGCGCTACCGAGATTTTGCCTGTTCGTTCAATTCTTCTCACGGTGTCAGCTGTGCAGGAAAGCTGCTCTGTCAAGTCTACCAGTGGCAGCTCACCATGCTTCTGGATAAAAGCCAAAATCTCCTGTTGGCGCTGAGTCAACTTTTTGGGTTCTGGTGCTTCCACATTATAGCGGACGAAAAGTTGTTTCTTCCATCCCTCCCGCTCACGACGAACGGCCTCTGGCAGCAAGCTCCGCAACGCCACTTCAATACTGCAGCAATAATAGGTGGCCATCCAGAGCGCCAAATCTTTCACTTTGGGTGTGATTAAGCTTTGTTTACCAACGATTTTCAGAATCGGTTTAAGCTTTTGACGATATTTAGGAGTGCCAGGCAGCAGTGGGGAAGCGTCGAGCTCTTCAATTGGCTGAGAAACCAGTTCAGCCACATATCCCATAACTTCCCGATTATTAAAAGAAACCCTGACTCGGCTGCCCACACTGATAGAAGCCTCCATTTCTGGGGGCACTTCATAGTCAAAGAGTTTGTTTAAAGATATTTCGGTTGCGATCCTGGCAATCACGAAAGAGGGGGGCTACTGATCATTAAACCAGTTCAGAGCGTAATGTTCAGCAATTTTAACTGAGCTCTCAATCGAGCGACTTACATAGTTTTTCCCTGCTTCCACCGCCTCGGGCAAAGAGTACCCCAAAGCAAGAGCCGCAGTAATTGCGGAAGAAAAAGTACAGCCGGTGCCATGAGTGGAAACGTCTGTAATAAAGGGTTTGCTAAAGGTATATTCCTGCTCACCATCCCAGAGAACATCGACAGCCTCTTCCGTGTCGCGAAGATGCCCGCCTTTGGCCAGGACCGGACGCCCAAACTTTTCATAAAGCTCTCGGGCGGCCAGTTGAAGCTCTTTCTGGTTTTCAATTGTCCGGCCCAGAAGCCGGGCAGATTCATCCAGGTTTGGCGTCACCAAATCAGCCAAAGGGAAAAGCTCCTCACACATTGTCTGCACAGCATCTGACTGCAAAAGCTCCGAGCCGCTGGTGCTGATCATTACAGGGTCTACGACCAGTTTTACCGTATGCTCCTTCAGAAAGTTCACCAAAACATGAATCAGCTCAGCGTTGTAAAGCATACCTGTCTTAACGGCAACAGGAGGCAGGTCAGAAAAAACAGCAAGCAACTGTTGGCGAAGAAACTCGGCGGGTGAAGAAAGTATTGCCCGAACCCCCTTGGGACTTTGTGCTGTCAGGCAGGTGATGGCAGCGCAGCCGTGAACTCCCAGCGCAGCAAATGTTTTTAGGTCAGCCTGTACTCCAGCCCCGCCACCACTGTCGGTTCCCGCAACGGTTAGGGCTATTGGTAATGAGACGCGTTTCTTATCCATAGGAAGCAATGCCTGTCTTGATTTTAAATTTTACCGTTTCTCTTGTAAAGCAGAAAAGCTCCCTCTGGTTGGAGGGAGCTGCTCGATTATATCGGAAAAACCGGTTTATGCTTCAGGCTTTTCGTCTTCAGCCGGCTTAACCTCGGCGTCGGGCTCCTCGGTTTTGGTCTCTTCAAGAGTGACCTCTTTAACCGTAACTCCCTCGATTTTAGCCTCTTCAGCTTTTACTTCTGAAACTGTAGCAGGTGCCGGCACATCCACTACCGGAGTAGCAGAAGCCCTCACATCGCCATCGACCCACTCGATAATGGCCACAGGGGCCGCATCTCCTTTGCGACGCACGGCCGCCTGGACGATACGGGTATAGCCGCCCGGACGGTCTTTTTGAGTTGGCGCCAATTCTTTAAAAAGAATGGCAACGGCATCCTCCTGCTTGACGCTGGAAACCGCAAGACGGCGATAGTGCAAGCCACCGCGTCTACCCATCTCTCTGCGGATCGCCTTTTCATCTGTGATTCCCTCTTTAGCGAGAGCCTCACGAATCAGTTCTTCACGTGCCAAAGACTTCCGTGCAAGTGTCATCACTTTTTCTGCCACAGGGCGAACAGCCTTGGCTTTGGCCAAAGTGGTTGTAATGCGCTTGTGCTTAATGAGACTGCATACCATATTGGCGAGCATCGCGTTGCGATGTGACCCAGTACGCCCAAGCTTGGCTGTACGTTTTAAATGACGCATATATTAGACTATAGTTATGAATTCGGTTTAACTTCTTTAATACTTTCAATAAGCTCGCTATCAAACTTCATGCCGAGGGATAATCCCAGCCCAGCGAGCTTTTCCTTAATTTCATTGAGCGACTTTTTGCCAAAGTTGCGGTACTTGAGCATCTCCTGCTCTGTTTTCATGGATAGCTGGCCAACAGTAGTTATATTAGCATTATTCAGGCAGTTTGCGGCCCTGACGCTCAGCTCGACCTCGTTCACGCTCATGCTCAACAGTTTTTTGAGCTGAGCACGCTGGTCATCCCTTTGGGCAACCTCTTCTTCAAACTCGATTGCATTTCTATCGTAGTTTACAAAAACATCAAAATGATGATGAAGAATGGCTGCGCCCTGGGTCAGAGCATCGTCTGGTGTAATGCGGCCGTCGGTCCATATCTCCAAAATCAGCCGGTCATAATCGGTGCGCTGGCCTACGCGTGCATTTTCAACAGTGTAGCGAACACGGGTTACCGGAGAAAAAAGCGAATCAATTGCAATCACCCCAATCGGCTGATCAATCTTCTTATTCTCCTCACCAGGGAAATATCCACGGCCTATGCGGACATCAAACTCCATCTCGAGCTTGCGCTTCTTATCCAAAGTACAGATGATCTGCTCCGGATTCACGCACTCTACATTCTGGTTGGTCTGAATATCTGCCGCCGTCACTGCACCATCCTTGTTGACTGAGAGGGTCAGGGTCTGGGGGGCACGCGTATATGCTTTGAAGAGAATTTTTTTCAGGTTCAAAACAATTTCGGTTACATCCTCCACGACACCCTCTACGGTAGAGAATTCGTGCATCGCACCATCCATCTTGAAGCTGGTGATGGCTGCACCTTCCAGAGAGGAAAGTAGCACTCTGCGCAAAGCATTGCCCAAAGTGTAGCCATAGCCGGTTTCAAAGGCTTCCGCTACGAATTTTGCATAGGTTGGAGAAGCGGTCGATTCATCTTTCCACAACCGCTTGGGCATTTCAAAACGGCCTAATCTTACTGCCATATTTAAGTAATAATCTTTCTTGAAACAGTTTTAATCTGAGTTTGCCTTCTCTCGTAAAGGCAAACCCCATATACCTGCTTCTATTGAACGAAACAAAACATTAACGAGAATAAAACTCAACAACAGCCTGGTCATTAGCTATAGGCTGAATGTCTTCACGCGTTGGCATACGCATAATCGTGCCCCTGAAAGAGTCTTTGTTAAGACCCAACCAGGCGGGAACAATACGGTTGGTGCTCAGCTCCATGTTGCGCGAAGCCAGCTGACGGGAGACAACCTTGTCTCTGACATCTACCGTATCGCCCATCTTAACCGCATAGGAAGGGATTGTGACCTTGCGTCCATTAACCAAAATATGACCATGAACCACCATCTGACGAGCCTGAGCACGAGTCTGACCAAAACCGAGCTGGTAAACAACGTTATCCAAACGAGTCTCCAGTATCTCGAGCATAATCGTGCCAGTCACGCCACGACGGCGGGTGGCCGTTTTGTAAATATTGCGGAACTGCTTTTCAAGTAACCCATAGTAGTAGCGCATCTTCTGCTTCTCCATGAGCCCCTGTGCATACTCACTGGTCTTGCGGCGCATCCGCGGACCATGCATACCCGGCGGATATTGTCTGCGCTCCAGATATTTTGAGCTCCCAAATATTGCAATGCCAAAACGGCGGCTAATCCGAACTCTCGGACCTGTATAACGTGCCATAATTTACTAAATTTTTCTCTCTTTTCTTAACAAAACTAGACGCGGCGACGCTTACGCGGCCGGCAACCATTATGAGGTATGGGCGTCACATCCTTAATAGTATGAATATCTAGTCCAATAGCCTGCAGGGCGCGGATAGCCGACTCACGGCCCGCACCTGGCCCACTCACACGTACTTCCACCTCACGCATACCATGAGACATTGCCTGACGAGCTGCGTCCTGGGCAACCTGCTGGGCTGCAAATGCAGTGCTCTTGCGCGAGCCTTTAAAACCAACACGACCGGCAGTAGTCCAGGAAATGACGTTGCCATGCATGTCAGTAATGGTAACGATCGTATTGTTAAAGCTTGCTTCGATATGAGCAATACCATTGGAAATATTCTTCGAGCCCTTGATCTTGACGATCTTGCGAGCAGCAGAGATATCTTCTCCAAGCAGCTCACTGACTGAAGGGGCTGATACAACACCAAAGGCTGGCGCCTCCTCAGCTTCCTCATCTTCGCCTTTTTCTGCAGGGGCTCCTTCTGGCTTAGCCTTGCCTTTGGGGGCAGCCTTTTCCTTTGCCGCCTTGGGCTTTGCTTCTGCTTTTGCCTCTTCAGACTTAGCTTCAGCCTTTGCTGCTTTGGGGGCAGCTTCTGGTTTTACTTCTTCAGGCTTTGTTTCAGCCTTTGCTTCGGGCTGGGCAGTCATAGCCTCAGCGTTAGTTTCCGCATCTGGGGCGGGATTAATGTTATTGTTGGTCTCTTCAGCCATAATCGTTTAGTGGATACCAGCTTTGGCGCGGGGATTGCGCTGCACACCGACTGTCCGGCGCGGACCTTTACGGGTGCGGGCGTTAGTTGACGTTCTTTGACCACGAACCGGAAGGCCGCGTTGGTGCCGGATGCCTCGATAGCATCTGATACCTTGAAGCCTTTTGAGATTCATGCTGACATCGCGTCTTAAGTCGCCTTCAATCAGATAACCATCATTTTGGATAATGTTGACAATCTGAGACAGATCCTGATCTGTCAGGTTTTTGGCCCGGACACCCGGGTCAATTTTAGCCTTTGCAAGTATTTCCTTCGCTATGGAAGGGCCGATACCGTAGATATACTGCAGCGCAATTTCAACACGCTTTTCATTGGGTATATCTACACCTAGAATTCTAGCCATAGTTTATTTATTAGCCTTGACGCTGTTTATGACGAGGATTGGTGCATATTACACGAACCACCCCTTTGCGACGCACCACCTTGCAGTGCTCGCACATTCTTTTTACTGACGCTCTAACTTTCATCGTTATCGCTTTTTCTTAATTTTCTCAAAATACAACCCTCTGATAAATCAAAAGGTGATACTTCCAATAGGACCCAGTCGCCGTGCCGAAGTTGGATAGGGTCCCTCTTCAACTTCGGACAAAAAAAGGCATTTACTTCATGACCATTGCAAAAAGAAGCAACCCATAACGCATCACTCTTCCTGTCGGAAAGCTGCGCTGCGATGTGTACTGCCCCTATTCTGGCCATGTAAGGACTTCCGGCTCTCCATTCGTAACAAGAACCGTATGTTCAAAATGGGCTGAAAGACTACCATCTCTGGTCACAGTTGTCCAGCCATCTTTTAAAACTTTTACTGCTGCCTCGCCCAGATTGACCATCGGCTCAATCGCCAAAGTCATCCCCGGATGTAGCGTGGGGGATTTACCCCCCTCCCAAAAATTGGGAATTTGCGGCTCTTCGTGTAGTTTGCGTCCCACTCCGTGGCCGACAAACTCTCTGACAACACTGCAGCCATTGGATTCAACCCACTTTTGGACGGCACGGGAAATATCGGAAACCTTGTTCCCGGTCCGCGCCTGTTCAATGCCTTTGCGGAGGGCCTCTTCAGTCACGCTCATTAATTTCTGAGCCTCTGCTGAGCAACCTCCCACCATTACCGTTTTGGCATTGTCGCCAATATAGCCATCAAAGAGAACTCCAACATCCAGGCTGATTATATCGCCCAAAATGAGGCGCCGTGAATCAGCAATTCCGTGGATAACCACTTCATTGACTGAAATACAGGTTTGAGCAGGAAAGCCGCAATATCCCAGGAAAGCACTTTTGCCTCCGTAGAAAGCCATTCTTTCTCCGGCATACTGGTCCAGCTCCAAAGTCGTAACGCCGGGCTGAACCATTTGAGCCATATCGCGGAGTACCTTTGCCGCTACCTGCCCCGCCATGCGCATCCTCTGGATTCCTTTTTCGTCTTTAATCGGAATACTCACAAGATGCTCTTATTTGCTAGACAGCAATTGTTAAAATCAAAGATCAAATCAAACTTCGCTTTCGCTTTAGAAACGGCCACGCAAGCGACCTTTCTTAAGGAAACCGTCGTAGTGCCTCATCATCAGGTGAGACTCAATCTGGCGCATCGTATCCAAAACCACACCAACGAGAATTAGAATACTGGTGCCTCCAAAGAAACTGGCCACCTGGAAGTTAATCCCAAAATAGCCATACATCATCATCGGTATCACCGCGATAATCGTCAAAAAGATGGCTCCCGCCAGAGTCAGACGGCTCATCGCATGATGCAGAAAGTCGCGAGTTACCTGTCCAGGTCTGACCCCGGGAATGTAACCACCATGTTTTTTCAGGTCATCGGCAATTTGCAGTTCATTGAACTGAGTCGCCACCCAGAAGTAGGTGAAGAAAATGATCATTCCACCATAAAGGCAGAGATAGGCAAGCTTGCCGGCGTGCAGCTGGCGCGCTATTTCACCAAACAGCTTCACATCAAAAGCTCCGTGCAGGTAAGTGAAGATACTCTCTGGGAACATCAACAGCGCCTGTGCGAAAATGATGGGCATCACACCTGCATAGTTTACACGCAAAGGTAAAAAAGAGGTTGTTCCAGCGTAGGACTTCCTCCCAACCGTTCGCTGCGCATATTGAACAGGTATTTTGCGCTGAGCCTGAGTGATTGCAATTACCGAAGCCACCACAACCACCAGGAGGATAATCATGAGAATCAGATGTCCCATGTGGAACTGGCTCTCTGCGCTGGTGAAGAACATATCCTTCACACCCTGAGCAGCCTGAGGGATTCTGGAAAGAATACCTACCGTGATAATCAGGGAAATACCGTTACCAATCCCACGCTCGGTAATCTGCTCACCAAGCCACATCAGCATGACGGTACCGGTCGTCAGCAGAATTGCCGTCTGCACCCGGTACCACCATAAGTTATTGACTAAGACGAGGTTTCCCTCAAAACCGGTAAAAAGTTTACCAGGGTGCTCAAAAGCCAACGCCATCACAAAGCCTTGTCCAAGACAAAGCAGCACCGTCAACACACGACCATACTGTATGATTTTGACTCTTCCGCCTTCTTCCCGAGCCAGACGGCTCAGCTTACCCACAACAGCCGTCAGCAATTGCAGAATAATCGTGGCACTAATATATGGCATGATGCCCAGCGTGCCTACGGCGCAGCGCTCAAGCGCGCCTCCCGTAAACATACTGTACATACCCAGAAGGCCACCTCCGGATCCGGCATGTGAATCAAAGTACTGCCTGAGCGCACCACTATCGAGTCCCGGCAGGGGAATAATCGCAGCGAGCCTGCAAATACCCAGTACAATCAGGGTAAAGAGAATCCTGGAGCGAAGCTCTGGGATTTTAAAGCAGTTTATGAAGGTATTGACAATGTTCTTAAGCATGTGATTGGCGTCGGTTATTGATTCTCACAAGAGTCGATGGAACAGCAGGCCTTGGCCTTAGATTCTTTCCTCTTGTCCGGGGCAACCTCGCAGACACCACCGGCAGCTTCGATTTTTTGTTGGGCTGTCGCGCTAAACTTGTCAGCTACAACAGTCAGTTTCTTGGTTAGTTCCCCAGTGGCAAGAATCTTGACTCCGTCCTTATTACCGCGGACCAAACCATGAGCGCGCAGCAGAGTTTCATCCACGCGAGCCCCATCATCAAAGCGATTGAGGTCACACAGATTCACAACAGAGTAAATTATTGCAAAGCGGGCATTATTAAATCCGCGTTTGGGGAGACGGCGGAAAAGCGGCATTTGGCCACCTTCGAATCCAGGGCGAATGGAGGAACCGGAACGGGCCGTCTGACCCTTGCCACCACGGCCGGAGGTTTTACCCCAGCCACTAGACTCACCTCTTCCAAGACGTTTAATCCGATGGCGTGCGCCAGAGCGGGATTTTAGTGAATGCAGTTGCATAGAAATTAAACTTCAGTATTCGTTACTTCTTCTTTTTGCTTACGGTTTAAGCCGCGAATGCTTTGGACTTCTTCACGAGTACGCAGCTTCTTCAAAGCGGCAACCGTAGCCTTGACCACGTTGGCCGGATTGTTTGAGCCCATACTTTTGCTCAGAACATCACTCACGCCGACGGCATCCAGTACCGCGCGTACAGTTTTGCCAGCGATGACGCCCGTTCCCTTTGAGGCAGGGCGCAGCAGGACTCTGGCCCCATCATAAGCGGCGCTTACTTCATGAGGAATGGTGTGGCCTTTGTAGGAAATTTTTTCCATACGCATCCGGGCCAATTCATTGCCACGGCGGATAGCGTCGGCAACCTCATTTGCTTTGCCCAACGCCAGACCATACTTGCCTTCGCGGTCTCCCACGATCACCAGCGCGCTAAAGTTAAAGCGACGCCCACCTTTCACCACTTTCGAGGAACGGTTGATGAAAATAACCTTCTCATGCAACTCCGGCCCTTTATCCTGTTCAAACTCGGCCCTCTTTTGATCATAAGAACGGCGCTGAGGGCGACCTTGTCTGCCCCCGCCACGGGGATTAATATTTTTTGCTTCTGACACAGTAAATTCTCCTGATTATTAACTAAAACTCCAGGCCCACCTCTCTGGCAGCCTCTGCCAGAGCTTTCACCTTTCCATGATAAATAGCCCCGTTTCTGTCAAAAACGACTCGAGTAATACCTGCGGCTTTAGCAGCCTCGGCCGCCATCTTGCCCACAGTAATGGCTGATTTCACATTGGCAGCAAGTTTCGAGCTCTTGCCTTCCTGGTTATTCGTGGAAACCCAAGCCAGTGTTTTGGCCGCATCATCATCGACAAACTGGACATAAATATGCTTACCAGTAAACTTGACGCTCATACGGGGACGCTCCTGGGTTCCTTTTACTTTCTTGCGAATCCGCCAACGGCGAATTCTCAACAACCTGTTTTTTTGAATTATCTTCATTTTATAGTGGACACGGTATTAACCGTATCCGGGTTGTAATCAAATCAATTATTGAACAGTCTTACCTTCCTTGCGTATAACGTGTTCACCTTCATAACGAACACCTTTGCCCTTGTAAGGCTCCGGCGGATAAAAAGCTCTGAGCTCCGCTGCAACGCGGCCCACATCGCTCTTATCAATACCGTCGACTGAAAGCTTGGTTCCCGAACCATCCACCGTCACTGTTACACCCTCCGGCAGTGCGTACACACAGGGGTGAGCGTACCCCAAATTCATCGTCACCACGTTGTCCTGCACACTGGCTTTGAAGCCGACGCCCTGAATTTCGAGCTTTTTGGAATATCCGTCAGAAACACCAATAATCATATTGGCGATTCTGGCGCGGCAGGTGCCATGCATTCTGCGGGCTTCGGCAGTATCACCATCGCGGGTGACTGTAAGAACATTTTCTTCAACGACCGCTGCAGTATGAGGCAAAGCGCTAAAAGAGAGCTTGCCCTTGGGTCCTTCCACAAAAACATCCTGTCCCTTTATGGTTACTTTCACGGCAGAAGGGATTTGAATGGGAGCTTTTCCTACTCTAGACATATCTTAAACTTTCCTTTCTACCAGATGTAACAGAGGACTTCGCCTCCACAGTTGTTTTTGCGAGCGCTCACACCGGTCATAACACCCTGGGGAGTGGAGAGGACAACAGTGCCCAAACCGCCCAAAACACGGGGAATACTCTTCGTGCCCACATAGCAGCGGATTCCAGGCTTGCTCACACGGCGCAGCGCCTGAATGACATGCTTGCGATTCTGATATTTCAGAGTCAAAGTTAATTTTTTAATCTTCTCTCCTTCTACTGAGTAATCCAGGATATAGCCCTCTTCTTTAAGAATGCGGGCAATAGCCTCTTTCATTTTAGAGTGGGGAGCAGTCGCTGTCTTATGCAGGGCTGAGCCCGCATTGCGAATGATTGTCAAAAAATCAGCAATAGTATCCATGGTCTATATCTGCTTTACCAACTAGCTTTTGTTACTCCAGGAATAAGACCACTCCGAGCCATCTCGCGGAAAGCCAGACGGGAGAGACCAAATTTACGAAGGTATCCATGACGGCGACCGGTGAGCGTACAACGGTTTACGAGGCGCACGGTGCTGGAGTTGCGGGGCAACTTTGCCAGTGCGGCGTAATCATGATTGGCCTTCAACTCTGCGCGCTTGGCAGCATACTTTGCTACCAGTTCACGCTTTTTCTTTTCACGTTCGATCCAAGACTTTTTAGCCATAGTAATTATTGTTTCCCGGTAAAAGGCATACCGAGTTTTCTCAGTAGATCAAGAGCTTCCGCATCTGTTTTTGCGGTAGTCACAATAGTGATATCCATTCCCTGGTTTCTTTTAACCTTGTCGGCGTCAATCTCGGGGAAGATCACCTGCTGGTCCACTCCAATGGAGTAGTTGCCGCGTCCGTCAAAGGACTTGGGTGAAATACCACGGAAGTCGCGAATACGAGGCAACGCCGTTGCTATCAGGCGGTCCAGGAATTCAAACATCACTTCACGGCGCAGGGTTACATGGCAACCAATTTGCTGTCCTTTGCGCAGTTTAAAGTTAGCCACGCTTTTGCGTGCTCGGTCGGGGACAGGTCTGCGGCCCGTAATTGTCATCAGTTCCTTAGTGGCATCATCCACCGCACCCTTTTCCGTAGAGGTGTTCCACCCCATACGGACCACGATTTTTTCCAACTGTGGAATTTCATGTACGTTTTTATACTTCCAGGTTTCCACCAGGGAAGGACGCACCTTGTCCACATACTTTTGATAGAGTCTGTTAGCTTTCATCTATATCCTTACTTTGCAGCCTCTCTTTTTTTCTGGCGCGCATCATAGAGCTCGGCCCTCATGAGGTTTGAAATGTGAATAGGTCCCTCTCTCTCAATAATGGCACCATTGGGATTGATCTGAGAGCGGCGGGTATGCCGTTTGATCAGATTTAGCCCCTCAACGATTGCGCGCTGTTTATCGCGCATCACAAACAGAACCTTGCCGCGCTGACCGCGCAATGCCGGTTTTCCATGCTTCTCCTTCCTGCTGCCGGAGATCACCACTACCGTGTCACCCTTCCGGATCGCTTTGAGAGCACTTTTTTTATCTTTTGCAAACTTTTCCATAACCTTAGACAACCTCCGGGGCAAGCGAAATAATTTTCAAAAACTTCTTATCACGCAATTCACGAGCTACAGGGCCGAAAATACGTGTTCCTCTGGGGTTGTTATCTTTGTCAACAATAACAATTGCGTTACTGTCAAAGCGTACCGAAGAGCCATCCCTGCGATGGATCGCCTTTCTGGTGCGAACCACGACTGCGTTGACCACATCACCTTTCTTTACAGTACCATCGGGAGTCGCTTCCTTGACGTGAGCCTTGATAATATCGCCCACGCGTCCAAAGTGCTGATTCGGGCCCAGCACACCGATGAAAGCCACCTTGCGTGCACCTGTGTTATCAGCAACATTTAAAATACTACGAATTTGTAACATTCTTCAGTTTCTCCTCTTAGACGTTAGCGTGTCTGATTATTTTGACCAAATTCCAACGCTTGGTCTTGGAAAGCGGCCTGGTTTCCTCAATGCACACGGTATCGCCAATCTTAGCCTCCTGCTTCTCATCATGAGCATAGAACTTCTTCTTGGTCGTAACAACCTTCCTAAAGCGAGGATGCGCATGACGTCGGGCCACCTCGACTACGATGGTTTTATTCATCTTGTCCGAGACAACCTTTCCTGTCCTTTCCTTGCGAACTGGTTTTTTTACTTCAACTTTTTCCATATCTCTTTAATTTAGGCTGTTTTTTTACGCAGTTTGGCGATTTGCGTCTCAATGCGCGCGATGTCGCGGCGAATGAAGCGAATCCGGTGAGATTTCTCGAGCTGACTGCTGGCCTTCAGCAAACGAAGGTTAAAGAGCTCCACTCGGAGATCACGCCCTTTTGCAAGGAGTTCCTGGAGGGTCAGATCTTGAATTTCAGATATTTTCATACTTTTTCCTATGCATTCACAGCACGATGGCGCGCGACAAACTTGGTTCGAATCGGGAGTTTGCAGGCAGCAAGGCGCATTGCCTCGCGAGCCTGAGACTCAGTGATACCCTCTACTTCCAGTATGATATTGGCCGGACGAATCACAGCCACCCAAGTATCAACAGCACCTTTACCAGTTCCTTGGCGAACTTCCAGCGGCTTCTTGGTAACCGGTTTATCCGGAAACACTCTCAGCCATACTTTCCCACGGCGCTTCATTGAGCGCGTGACCGCTACGCGGGCAGCCTCAATTTGACGAGTATCCATCCAGCAGCGCTCCATGGCCATCAAACCATAGGTGCCAAATGCAAGGTAATTACCCCTTGAAGCTGTACCGGCACGATTGCCCCGTTGTTGTTTACGATATTTAACTCTTGAAGGAATTAAAGCCATATTTGTCCTTCCTGCCCCCTATCGGGAGGTCTGCCGGGATGTTTGCTTACTTTCCATCTCACCGGTGCAAACCCAGCACTTGACACCGATTTTTCCGTACAAGGTTTGCGCCTCAGCGAAACCATAATCTATGTTCGCACGCAGAGTGTGCAGCGGCACCCGGCCCTGATGATAATTTTCAGAGCGGGAGAGCTCAGCACCCCCCAGACGTCCCGAACAGCGAATCTTTACTCCCTGAGCTCCGGCATCCATCACTACCTGGATGGAGCGTTTCATGGCGCGGCGGAAAGAGACGCGGCGCTCAAGCTGCAGGGCGATATTCTCAGCGACCAGTTGTGCGTCCATCTCAGGACGTCTGACCTCCTGGATCTCTACATACACCTCTTTGCCGGTCATCGTTGATAATTCTTCCTTCATCTTATCAATCTCTGCGCCTTTGCGGCCGATGACCAGCCCCGGGCGGGCCGTAAAAATAGTCACGCGACAACGGGTTCCCGCGCGCTCAATGTTAATGCGCGGTACCGATGCTGATTCAAGTCTTGTCTTGAGAAGTTGCCTGATCTTCGCATCTTCTGCCAGCAGCTTGCTGAATTCGCTCTTTGGAGCGAACCAGCGAGAACGCCAGTCCTTGTTGAGGGATAGTCTCAGGCCAATTGGATTAGTTTTTTGTCCCATGTCTAGTCAATTAGTTCATGTCAGATAACACGATACGAACGTGGCATCCTCTCTTTAAAATACGTCCCGCCGAGCCGCGAGCTCTGGGTCTAAAACGCTTATAGGTGCGGGCGGTACCTGCTACAGACTCCACAATCCGAAGAGACTCCTCTTCCAGACCGAAGTTATTTACCGCATTGGCCATCGCCGATTGCAATGTTTTAAGCACAGCACGGGCAGACTTACGCGGCACGTAAACCAAAGCCGCCTCCGCGTCCAGAGCCTTCATGCCATGAATCTGTCTGGTCACCTCGCGCATCTTCCGCGAAGACATACGAATATTCTTTGTTACAGCTAAAACTCTCATGTTTTTTCTTATTTAGACTCCGCTTTAGCAGTATGAGCACCGTGCTTCCTGAAGGTACGAGTCAAAACAAACTCACCCAGGCGATGCCCCACCATGTTTTCAGTGATAAACACCGGTTGGAACACTCTCCCACTATGCACATTCAAGGTCAAACCCACAAACTCAGGAGTTACCATCGAGCGGCGCGACCAGGTCTTGATCGGCTTCTTAACCCCACTGGCATTCATCTTTTGTACTTTTTCCATCAAGGAGGGGTCTACAAAAGGACCCTTTTTAATTGAACGTCCCATAACTCACTTATTTCATTTTCAATACGTGGCCATCCCGACGAGTCACGATATAACGATTTGAATATTTTACCTTCTTCCGAGTCTTAAAACCTCTGGTTATCACGCCCCACGGCGTCACAGGGTGACCACCACCCGAAGTTTTTCCATTACCACCACCCATGGGATGATCAACCGGGTTCTTTGCAACCGCGCGAGTCAGAGGCCTGCGCCCCAGACGACGAGAACGACCCGCCTTGCCCAAAAGCACGTTTTCATGCTCCGCGTTACCCACCTGCCCCAGTGTGGCACAGCAGGTCTCTTTTACTTTGCGAATTTCCCCTGAAGGCAGACGAAGCTGTGCATACCCTTCAGAACGAGACATCAAAGTGGCCATACCACCTGCAGCGCGGACCAATTGCCCGCCCCTGCCAGGGGTGAACTCAATATTGTGAATGGAGGAGCCCAGCGGGATATTTTTCAATGGGAGGCTGTTGCCCAGCTCGGCCGGAGCTTCCGGACCGCTGGAAACACGTGCACCCACCTTCAAGCCCATCGGAGCAAGAATATATCGCTTCTCTCCATCTTCATACTCTAAAAGCGCCAGATAAGCCGTGCGCAACGGATCATACTCAATAGCAATGACACGAGCTTCCATTTCAGTCTTGTTCCGACGGAAGTCTACCTGACGGATTTTCTGCTTGTGCCCGCCACCACGACCACGAGCCGTAATGCGACCCAAGTTATTGCGACCACCCGTTTTCTTGCGGGTAATGACCAGACTTTTTTCTGGCTTACGTTTAGTAATCTCCTCAAAAGATGCTACAGTTGTGTAGCGAAGTGAAGGAGTCAAAGGTCTAAAAGTTTTAACAGACATAGTATTAAGTCAGACTAATTTTATCGCCTTGCTTTAATGTTACGACAGCTTTTTTCCAATCCGATGTTCTGCCGGCGCTGGCAGTTCTCTGCCGGCGAACCTTACCGCGAACATTCATGGTATTGACCTTAACCACTTTCACCTTGAACAACTCTTCCACAGCCTGACGGATCTGAATCTTGGTAGCCCGTCTGTCTGCAATCAAAGTGTACTTGTTAAACTCGGATTGAGCTGTCCCCTTTTCGGTGACACGCACCGTTTTAATAATATCAAAAGAATTCATGCTCTATTGGGTGATAATGCGTTTTTCGATTGTTTCCCAGGCTTTCCGGGTCACGACAATTTTCGGATAGGCAGCCAGGTCATAAGTATTGACCGTAGCGCTGTTTCCAACCTTAACCTTCTGCACGTTGCGAGATGCAAGGCGGAAGTTTGTATTGATATCATCCTCCATAGAGGCAAGAAAGAGAACCTTACTGCCATCCAGGCTCATATCTTTGAGCATCTGGACGAACTGTCCCGTTTTGGGAGACTGCATTTTCAGTTCCTCCACCGCAAAGAGGTCACCGCTACTCACACGCTTGCTCAAAACCTTCTGGAGAGCCAGGCGCGAAACTTTGCGGTTCACCTTTTTGGAATAATCGCGAGGCTTGGGGCCAAAAGTGACACCACCGCCAACCCAGAGTGGGGAGGCAAATGAGCCGGCACGAGCACGGCCAGTTCCTTTTTGTCTCCAGGGCTTTCTGCCGCTGCCGGCCACTTCGCCCATAGTCTTGGTACAAGCCGTCCCGGAACGTCTGGCTGCACGGATTGCCGTGACAACCTCATGAGCGGCCTGAGTTCCAATCATTCGCTTGCCAAGCTCTTCAAAACGCTCCAGCTGGGGGTTGATTTCGAGCTGTCCCTGATCTTTTCCCTGTAAATCTTTTACCGTAATCTTCATGCTTCAACTCCTATTTCTGAACGGTGGCTTTGGGTTTCTTTTTGGATTCACGAATAATTACATAGTCCCCTTCAGCACCAGGCATACTGCCGCTTACGAGGAGAACATTATCTTCGGGAAGCACAGCCATAACTCTCAAATTCTGCACTGTACGGCGAACTGTGCCCATGTGACCCGGCATTTTCTTGCCCTTATCAATGTGGCCCGGGAAAAGGCTGGCCCCGAGACCACCCGGTCTGCGTTTCCATCCTTTGGTACCGTGTGTTGCCGGAGCGCCACGGAAGTTATAACGCTTTACAACTCCCTGGAATCCGTGCCCCTTGGTGATGCCGATGCAGTCGACATAATCACCCTGGGCAAACACATCCACGTTCAGAACATCGCCTTCCTTAACTTTTAGCGAGAAATCGCGAAACTCGCGCAATCTCTTAACGGGCGCTGCTTTGTGCTTGCTAAAATGTCCGGCCATCGGCTTATTGATGCGAATCTCTTTTTGATCATCAAACCCAAGCTGTACGGCACTGTAGCCATCTTTTTCAACAGTTTTACATTGCACCACGCGATTAGGACCAGCAAGGATGACGGTCACTGGGACAACGTTTCCTTCGGTATCGTAAATACGGGTGTGGCCAAGCTTCTTACCTATTAAACCTACCATATTACTCCTACTTTATACCTTGACGGTGATATGAACACCCGCAGGAAGATTGAGCTTTTTCAATTCATCCACGGTTTTTGCAGTCGGATCAAGAATATCCAGTAGACGCTTATGAGTTCTTTGCTCAAAAGTCTCTTGAGATTTCTTGTCCACGTGAGGTGACCTCTGCACGGTATAGCGTTCTACGCGCATCGGCAGAGGGATCGGGCCCGCCACACGAGCTCCCGTACGCTTGACAGTATCCACGATTTCACTCGCGGACTGATCAATGACACGGTGATCATAAGCCTTGAGCCTGATTCTAATTCTTTGTCCAGCCATATATTTATTTAACTAACATTTACTGCCGAAGCAGATATTTATCCACTAATCGGCTTACACAGTCCGTGACACTCTTGGCACGGACCTTTCAAGTATAACTTCAAGCACGGAAGCCGGCACCTGTTCAAAATGCGATGGCTCCATAGAATACGACGCACGGCCCTTGGACAGGGACCGTATAGCCGTAGCATATCCAAACATCTGCGCAAGCGGAACTTCGGCATTGAGTAGTGTCGCATCGGCTTTCGTCTCAATGGACACTATCTTACCTCGCCTGCGAGATAAATCTCCCAGAAGATCACCCTGATATTCATCGGGTGTACTGACTTCGACCTTCATTACAGGCTCGAGAACGATAGGATTAGCATTTTTCACCGCATCTTTCAAGGCAAAAATTCCAGCCATTTTAAATGCAAGCTCGCTTGAATCCACTTCATGGTAGGAACCCTCCAAAATGGAGACCTTTATATCCACCATTGTGTACCCTGCCAAAACACCTGTATTGATCGCCTCCCGAATACCTGCCATTGTCGGGGCAATATATTCTTTGGGAATCGTTCCACCAACCACCTTGCTCACGATTTCAATACCAGCGCCACGACTGTTCGGTTCAATACTGATAATCGCATGGCCATACTGACCGCGACCACCCGTCTGACGGACGAACTTGCCCTCACCCTGGGCTTGCTGAGTGATCGTCTCTCGATAAGCAATCTGGGGCTCACCCACAAACGCCTCAACGCTGAACTCGCGCAGCAGGCGGTCACGGATAATATCCAAATGCAGCTCACCCATACCAGCAATAATTAACTGGCCTGTCTCTTCATTGGTAAAAGAGCGAAAAGTTGGGTCCTCTTCTGAAAGTCTTTGCAAAGCGGCAGAAAGCTTTTCTCGGTCAGCCTTGGTTTTAGGCTCCACCGCCATACTGATTACCGGCTCGGGGAAGGTCGGCGGCTCCAAAAGAACGGGCGAGCGCTCCAGGCAAAGAGTATCGCCAGTAGTCACGTTTCTGAGCCCCACAACAGCCGCTATATCGCCAGAATAAACTTTATCCACCTCCTGGCGGTCGTCAGCCTGAATCAGCAGCAGACGGTTGATTCTCTCCCTTCTCCCAATACGGGGATTATAAACCGTGTCTCCCCTCTCAAGAGTACCGCGATAAACACGAATAAAAACCAGCTTGCCAACAAAAGGATCACTCCAAAGTTTGAAAGCCAGCGCGGCGAACTTGCCCTGGTCACCTGTTTCAACGCTGATATGCTGACTCAAATCCGAGGGGTCTGAGCCCACAGCAGAAGGCACATCCAGAGGAGAGGGCAGATAATCTATCACCGCGTCTACCAGAGGCTGCACTGCTTTTTTACGAAAAGCGGTACCGCAGAGAACAGGGACAAACTCCAGAGCAATGGTCAAACGGCGAATAGCCTTCTTCAAAACCTCCGGCTTCACCGGTTTTTCCATAATGACCAGCTCTGCTATTTCATCATCCTTGTTGGCGACCGAACTGATAAGGCGCTCGAGCTCCAGGGAAGCCTCGTCCCGCATTTCAGCAGGTATCTCGCAAATGGAATAACGCTGGCCTTCCCGATCGCTCTCATCATAAATAATCGCTTTTTGATTGATCAGATCAATAACGCCCTGGAATTTATCTTCACTTCCAATGGGCAGGACCACTGGGTAAGCGTAAGCACCCAGCTTGCGGCGCATCTCGGCGATGACCGAGTTGAAGTTCGCGCCGACACGGTCCATCTTGTTGATGAAAGCAATGCGCGGGACCTTGTACTTGGTCGCCTGGCGCCACACAGTCTCTGATTGAGGCTGAACGCCGCCCACGGCACAAAAAACGGAAACGGCACCATCCAGAACACGCATGGAGCGCTCTACCTCAGCGGTAAAATCCACGTGGCCTGGCGTGTCAATAATATTAATACGATGTGGAATGCCCGTGTACGATTTGACAATCCCTGGCTCCTGCTTCTGGGTCCAATAGCAGACAATCGCGGCAGAGGTAATCGTAATCCCCCGCTCACGCTCCTGCTCCATCCAGTCAGTGACCGTATTGCCATCATGCACATCACCGGTTTTATGAATCAGCCCGGTATAATAGAGGATACGTTCGGTAGTAGTCGTTTTGCCTGCATCAATATGAGCGGCTACACCAATATTGCGCGTCCTCTCGAGCGGATAAGCACGATCGGGCGCGTTGGGGTTGACGACCTCAGTTTGTATGTCTTTTGTTTCTTGCACCTAACAGTAAAGTAAATTGAATAAAAACGCCCCGCCAAAGAAAATCGGGGCGTACCTTTTCGAACTAGTGGTTCTTACCAGCGGAAGTGGGCGAATGCTTTATTGGCCTGGGCCATTCTGTGCATATCATCCCGCTTGCGAATGGCGCTACCCTGCCCTTGAGCAGCTTCTGAAAGTTCATTTGCCAATGCGTTTTCCATGGGCATCCCTTTACGAGCATCAGCAAGAGCCACAATCCAGCGAATAGCCAAAGAAATCTGACGATCACCAGGCACCTCCAGAGGAACCTGGTATGTGGCGCCACCTACACGGCGGGCCTTAACCTCCAACCGTGGCTTCACGTTATCTATGGCACGCTGGGCGATTGCCATAGGCTCCACACCGGGGTTCTTTTCAGCAAGAATATCAAAAGCCTTGTGAACAATCCTCTGGGCTTTGGATTTCTGACCCCATTTCATCACTTTATTAATCAGACGGGCGACCAGGACGCTATGATATTTAGCATCTTCTGCAACAGCCCTACGAACAGCACGACGACGACGAGACATATTCTTAAAACTAACTCTTCTTGGCGGGCGCCTTGGGTTTCTTCACTCCATACTTAGAACGGCTCACACGGCGCTTTTCAACACCAGCCGTATCCAGTGTGCCGCGAACAATATGATAGCGGACACCTGGCAAATCTTTTATACGACCGCCACGCACCAAAACAATCGAGTGTTCCTGGAGGTTGTGCCCTTCATCAGGGATGTACGCGATCACTTCATATCCATTGGAAAGACGAATCTTGGCCACCTTACGCATGGCTGAGTTCGGCTTCTTGGGGGTACGGGTCATTACCTGCAAACATACCCCACGACGGAAAGGACATCTCTCCAAGGCCGGAGCCTTGGACTTATAGTTCAACTTCTTACGTCCCTTACGGACGAGTTGGTTAATAGTTGGCATTCTTTATATCGTTTCTGCACTCATCTGTCTTACAGAGACAGAGCGCGTTATCCTAGCAGTGAGACGCCAGTTTGGCAATCACTTCTCTTAACTTTTTTTATCAAAGAGGTATTTTCTCTCTGTTTCTTACTTTAAACACTCCTCCTAGGGGGAGATTTCCTTAAAAAACTCCCTCCCAGAAAGGATAAATCTTAGGAGTCGGCCTCCTCGTCGGCTCCAGCATCCTCTTCTTCAGAACTCTCCGTCTCATAAACTTCGTGAGTTCCAAGGATTCTCTTGAGCTCCGAAACACGGTCCGGATTTTCCTCTGTTTCTTCTTCCTCAGGGACAACCTCTTCTTCAATCGGCTGCACCAGCGGGTTGAGCTTCACCGTGCTATAGGCCGCAAAACCAGTTCCAGCCGGAATCAGGCGACCCATGATCACATTTTCTTTGAAGCCACGCAAGACATCTACTCTGCCTGTAGTGGCCGCTTCGGTCAGCACTTGAGTCATATCCTGGAAAGAAGCTGCACTCAGGAAGGAGTCCGTCTGCAACGAGGCCTTGGTAATACCCAGTAAAACCGGCTGACCTTCCGCAGGGCGTCCACCCATCTGTTCAATGCGCTTATTCTCTTCTTCAAAAGCGATACGGTCCACCTGTTCACCCCAGAGGAAGAGAGAGTCGCCAGGCTCAGTGATACGAACCTTACGCAGCATCTGCCGAATGATAATCTCAATATGCTTATCATTGATCGAAACGCCTTGCGTGCGGTAAACCTCCTGCACCTCATTTAAAAGATGCTCCTGCAGCTCCTGGGGACCGCAAACATCCAATATCTCATGCGGCACGACCGAGCCTTCCGTCAACTGCTGGCCCTTTCGGACATGGTCACCCTTGAAGACGACCACATGCTTACTGAGCGGAATTTGATGCTCCTCACGTTCGCCTGTTTTTGGATCAGTAACGATCACCGTTTTCTTCCCCTTAACCGTAGGACCAATATCCACAAACCCATCAAAGCGGGCAATCTCGGCGGCATCCTTGGGATGTCGTGCCTCAAAGAGCTCTGCCACCCGAGGCAAACCGCCCGTAATATCTCTGGTTCTGGACTGGCGGCGCGGTGTCTTGGCCAACTGCGCGCCGGCATGAATTGTTGCACCGTTTTCCACCACAATGTGGGCTCCGGAGGGAATGGGGTAAGCCCCCACAATCGTCCCCTCCTTGTCAAGGATATTGATCTGCGGGTGCATATCATCCCTGTGCTCCACCACCATCAGGTTGGGAGAGCCGGCGGTGCTGTTTTCATGCTCCACCGTAATACCCTCGATGATATCCTGGAACTGTACCACACCATCGCGCTCAGAAATGACAGGCACATTGTAAGGATCCCAGCGGACAAGCAGCTCGCCCTTCTTCACCTTCTCGCCCTGCGCCTTCATAATGCAGGCACCAATGACGATTTTGTGCTCTTCAAGCACATCGCCCGTCTCATCAAGAATCGCTATGGAACCGTTCTTGTTGAGCACAATCTGGCCACCCTCAATTTCCACAACACGCAAATCCGTATAGCTGAGAGTCCCATCATGGTGAATGCGAATTTCAGGCTGCTTAAACGTCTGAGACGCCGTACCGCCGATATGGAACGTACGCATCGTCAACTGGGTACCAGGCTCACCAATGGATTGAGCGGCAATAATGCCGACCGATTCTCCAATGCCCACTTTTCGGCCCGTAGCCAGGTTGCGGCCATAACAACAGGCGCAAACCCCAAAACGGCTTTCACAAGTCAGCACAGAGCGAATCTTCACCCTTTCGATGCCGATATCGTCAATCATGTCCGCTATCGTCTCATCAATTTCAGAGCCGGCAGGCACCAAAATCTTGCGGTTATCCATCGGGTCATAGATATCATCGCAAGCATGGCGGCCGATAATGCGCTCAGTCAGCTTGACACGCTCTTCATCCCCATCCACGATTGCACGCACCCAAATGCCGTTAAGCGTTTCGCAGTCTTCCTCACGAATGATAACATCCTGAGAAACGTCCACCAGTTTACGGGTCATATAGCCTGAGTCTGCCGTCTTAAGGGCCGTATCTGCCAGGCCTTTGCGAGCTCCGTGCGTCGAAATAAAGTATTCCAGCACAGTCAAACCATCACGGAAGTTGGAGAGAATCGGATTCTCAATAATCTCTCCCGAAGGTTTGGCCATCAAGCCGCGGACTCCAGCCAGCTGACGCACCTGCTGTTTGTTACCGCGAGCGCCCGAATCCACCATCAAAAAGAGAGGATTATACTCAGAGCGTCCTCCGTTTTCTTTCAGCGTGGAAAGCATCACCCGCGCAATCTCGTCACTGCAGTGAGTCCAAATATCAATGATCTTATTGTAACGCTCCCCGCTGGTAATCGAACCTCTGGCAAATTGCTTCTGAGTCTCATTCACCTGCTTCTGGGCAATTTCAATCTGCTGATTCTTTTCCTTCGGGACAATCATATCCACCATTCCGATGGAAAGCCCCGCGCGAGTAGCATAGCGGAAGCCAAACTCTTTGAGCTTATCCAGAGTCTCCACAGTGCGATCATGGCCGCAATGTTTGTAGCAGGCAGCGATTAAGTTGCCCAACTGAGATTTACCGGCGATTTTGTTAAAGTAACCCAGCTCCTCGGGCCAAACTTCGCTAAAGAGAACCCGCCCCACCGTTGTCTCTATCACGCGCCCCTCGGGGGTGCCGAAGATCGTCTTAACTCCGTAGTCGGGGTTGGCGATGCGTATTTTCTCATGCACGCGGATGGATCCATCCAGGTACGCATAGATAGCTTCAAATTTATTGCCAAAAAGATAAGGCTTTTCCTTATTGTCTTCAGCTGTCCGCGGCTCTGCCGTCAAATAATAACAACCCAGGGTGATATCCTGTGTGGGTGTCATGATCGGCTTGCCACTGGAAGGGTTGAAAATATTATGAGATGAAAGCATCAACAGGCGAGCCTCCATCTGCGCCTCCACGGATAACGGCACATGCACGGCCATCTGGTCACCGTCAAAGTCTGCGTTAAAAGCCGTACAAACCAGGGGGTGAATACGAATAGCTTCTCCTTCAATCAAGACTGGCTCAAATGCAAGAATGGAAAGCCTGTGAAGCGTCGGGGCACGGTTAAGAAGCACTGTGTGGCCACGAGTTACCTCTTCCAGCACGTCCCATACTTCCTTGGGCTGGCGCTCAATCAACTTCTTGGCAGAGCGAACGGTATGCACATAGCCAAGCTCTTTCAAACGGCGAATAATAAACGGCTCAAAAAGAACCAGCGCCATTTTCTTGGGCAGTCCGCATTGGTGTACCTTCAGCTCCGGTCCAATCACAATCACCGAGCGGCCAGAGTAATCGACACGCTTGCCCAGAAGGTTCTGCCGAAAGCGTCCACTCTTGCCCTTGAGCATATCGCTCAGAGATTTCAAGTCACGATTGCCAACTGCCGAAACGGCACGCCCATGGCGGCCATTGTCCAACAGAGCGTCCACAGCCTCCTGCAGCATCCGCTTTTCATTTCGAACAATCACTTCTGGTGTTTTCAGGTCCAGCAGATTTTTCAAACGGTTGTTGCGGTTAATAACACGCCGATACAGATCATTCAGGTCCGAAGTCGCAAAGCGGCCCCCTTCCAGTGGAACTAAAGGCCTCAAATCCGGAGGAATCACCGGCAGCACTGTCAGCACCATCCATTCAGGACGTGTATGCGAATAGAGGAACCCTTGCAAAAGCTTAATTCTGCGGCTGAGCTTCTTTTTTGTCTGCTTGCTTCTGGTAGCGGCCATATCTTCGGAGACGCGGTCAATATCTTCCTGTAAGTCCACTTTCTCCAAAGCTTCACGGATGGCTCCGGCCCCCATCTTGGCCACAAAAGCATCTTCTCCATACATGGAGCAGGCCTCCATATATTCAATTTCATTGAGCAACTGATGCTTCTCCAGGCCCGTAGAGCCAGGTTCTACAACGATATAGTCTTCATAATAGACCACCCGCTCAAGCTCCTTGATGCTCATGTCCAGGACCAGCCCAATACGAGAAGGAGCACACTTAAAATACCAGATATGAGTAACCGGCTCGGCCAACTCAATATGCCCCATGCGCTCACGGCGCACGCGGGCCAAAGTCACCTCCACACCGCAGCGGTCACAGACCACCCCACGGTGCTTAATGCGCTTGTATTTTCCGCAAGAGCATTCCCAGTCTTTAACAGGGCCAAAAATGCGTTCACAGAACAAGCCTCCTTTTTCAGGCTTAAAAGTGCGATAATTTATCGTTTCAGGGTTCTTTACTTCCCCCTTGGACCAGGACCGGATGGTATCAGGAGACGCCACGGTAATGGAGACGTAATCCACCTGGTTCACCTTCCCCATGCCCAACAGTTTTTGGGTTGCCTGTTTCTGAATTGTATCTGTAGTCGTCATTATCTCTTTTCTTGTTATCCGGTTCAATTATTCTTCATCGTCTGCGAACAAAGAGGCCAATACATCTTTCCCCGAACTTTCTTCTTTTTTAGCCTCGCCAAAGCTTGGACCTTCCTCAAGCGAGGGCTCAAAAGCGGTGTCGTCCTGAAGCTGCTTAGCACTGGCTAACAGAGCTCCTTCTTCACCACCGCTGCCGACACGAACATCCATGCCCAATGATTGCATCTCCTTAACAAGCACGTTGAAAGATTCAGGCACACCTGCATCCAGAGAGTTATCTCCCTTCACAATGCTTTCGTAAATACGCGTGCGTCCCTGCACGTCATCAGACTTCACCGTCAAGACTTCCTGCAACGCATAAGCTGCGCCATACGCCTCCAGTGCCCAAACTTCCATTTCTCCAAAGCGCTGGCCACCATACTGGGCCTTTCCGCCCAGCGGCTGCTGCGTGACCAGAGAGTACGGTCCCACAGCGCGAGCATGAATCTTATCGGCTACCAGGTGGTCAAGCTTCATCATGTAGATGTAACCCACAACCACTTCCTGATCAAAGCGCTCACCACTCCGCCCATCAATCAAGTGGGTTTTCCCATTCTCCGGCAACCCTGCTTTGCTTAGATAGGAGCAAATTTCCTTTTCACCAATGCCGTCAAAAACAGGGGTCTCAAAATACATCCCCAGCTCCTTGGCGGCCCAACCCAGGTGGGTTTCCAATACCTGCCCCACGTTCATTCGGGAAGGTACCCCCAACGGGTTCAAAACAATATCCACGGATTCTCCATTGGCCAGAAACGGCATGTCTTCCTCGGGGACAATCTTGGCTACCACACCTTTGTTACCATGACGGCCGGCCATCTTATCGCCCACAGAAAGCTTCCGCTTGGAGGCTATGTAGACCTTGACAGACTTAACGACTCCAGGGTCAATATCCTCCCCGGCTTCAATCTGCCCCAGGTCGTCTTCATACTGAGTGCGAACATCTTCAAACTTCTTATGAAAACCACCCACAATTTCATTAATCTTGTTGCGAATGGGTGAAGGGTCAATCTCAATCAATTCATGAACCGCCGCCAGCTTGCGCAAAAGCGTCTTGGTAATCTTGCGGTTAGCAGGGATAATAATTTCACCCGTCTCACTGTTAACCACATCCAGGGGGATTTTTTCGCCCAACAAAATGTTGCTCAACGCCTCAGTCAACTGCTCTTTGAGCTCGTCCATCTTGTTCTTATACTCTTCCTGGATTTGCCGTGAATGCCTTTTGAGCTCAGAAGCGCTATTGCCTTCTTTACGCCTTTCCGCAGCTTTTTCAGTCTCCTTCTTAGCCGCCACCTTGACATCCATCACGATACCATAAGTCCCGGAGGGAACCCTCAGAGAGGTATCTTTCACATCGGCCGCCTTTTCACCAAAGATTGCCCGCAGCAGGCGCTCCTCGGGTGCCAGTTCCGTCTCACTCTTGGGAGTAATCTTGCCCACCAGAATGTCGCCCGGCTTCACCTCGGCGCCAACGCGGATCACCCCATCCATTCCCAGGTTTTTGAGAGCCTCTTCTCCCAGGTTGGGAATATCGCGAGTTATCTCCTCAGGCCCCAGCTTGGTATCGCGTGCGCCGATTTCAAACTCGTCAATATGGATTGAGGTAAAAACATCATCCTTCACGATCCGCTCGCTAATCAGTACGGCATCTTCAAAGTTATAACCATTCCACGGCATGAAAGCCACCAGGACGTTTTTGCCCAAGGCCAGCTCACCGTTCTTGGTGCAGGGACCATCAGAAATCACCTCACCCTTCTTAACCTCCTCACCACGAGCAACCAAAACACGCTGGTTAATGCAGGTGGCCGCATTTGACCTCATAAACTTGCGGACAGAGTAGACGCAAACGCCATTTGCAGGGTCGTGCTTAAGCTTCTTCTCAGGCAGCGCCCCATCCTTTGTGATTACAATCTGATCTGCGGAAACAGAGGCCACAATGCCATCTATCTCCGAAACAATAACCGCACAGGAGTCACGAGCCACGCCGGCTTCCAGCCCGGTAGTAATGAGAGGAGCCTCGGAGGCAAGTAAAGGTACTGCCTGGCGCTGCATGTTAGCGCCCATCAGTGCACGGTTCGCATCATCATGCTCCAGAAAGGGAATTAGCCCCGCAGCCACGGACACCACCTGCTTGGGCGAGACATCCATGTACTGCACCTGTTCAGGCTCTAATGTGATGAAATCACCCGAACGCCGGCAGGCTATTTTTTCACTCAGGAAGTTGCCCTCTTCATCAATGGGCGTATTGGCTTGAGCAATTACATAGCCCTCCTCCTGGTCCGCAGTCAAATACTCATATTCTTTAGAGACCTTACCTTTCACAACTTTGCGATAAGGGGTCTCAATAAAACCAAAGTCATTGATGCGGGCAAAAGTCGCCAAAGAAGCAATCAAACCAATGTTTGGACCCTCAGGCGTTTCAATCGGGCAAATTCTGCCATAGTGTGAAGAGTGAACGTCACGAACCTCAAAACCGGCGCGATCACGCGAAAGCCCGCCGGGCCCCAGAGCCGAAAGACGACGCTTGTGAGTGGTCTCAGCCAAAGGATTGATTTGGTCCATAAACTGAGATAGCTGGCTGCGGCCAAAGAAATCACGGACCACCGCCGAAAGCGCTTTGGGGTTAATCAGCTTGTCCGGAGTCATATTATCCGTCGTCTGGTCAAAGATCGTCATCCGCTCTTTCACCAGGCGCTCCGTACGGGCCAGACCAATACGGCACTGATTGGAAAGCAGCTCTCCTACGGTCCTGACACGGCGGCTGCCCAGGTGGTCAATATCATCCACAGTCCCCTGCCCCATGCAAAGGCGCAAGAGATAACGAGTGGCATAGACAACATCATCAGCCACCATAATCCGCTCATCCTGCAGACCATCCTTCAATCCCAGTTTCTGCATGAGCTTGTAACGCCCCACACGGCCAAGATCATAACGGCGCGGATCAAAAAAGAGACGCTTAATTAAGGCTTTGGCATTGCTGGAGGTCGGCGGGTCCCCAGGGCGCAGGCGGCGATAAATCTCCTTAAGGGCATCTTCCTCATTCTTCACAGGATCTTTTTTGAGGCATTTAATCATGATGCCGTCATCCACGGAAACATCGACAACGCGAACCTTTTTTACCCCCGCATCCAAAACCGCCATCAATACAGCCTTGGAAAGTGGTTCAAAAGCGCGACCAATTGTTGAACCGCTCTCAGGGTTCAAAACATCCTCGGTCAAGGTCAGGTCCTCCAATCCTTCCGAGTCCATCGTCTTCTTTACATCCACCTCTTTAATATCATAAAAGAGCTCCAGAATATCCTGGTCAGAGGAGTATCCCAAAACCCGCAGGAAGGTGGTAATTAAAAATTTCCGGCGCAGCTTCTTTCGGTCCAAATAAATATAAAGCAGGTCGCTAGTATCAAACTTTGCCTCAAACCAGGAGCCACGATCAGGAATAATGCGGTATGAATAAAGCTTTTTGCCGTTGGGGTGAACAGTAGACTCAAAAGCGATACCCGGTGAACGATGCAACTGGCTCACAATCACTCGCTCAGCCCCGTTAACAACAAAAGTACCCTGAGGCGTCATCATGGGAATCTCTCCCATAAAGACGACCTTCTCCTGCACAGTGTTGTTATTGTTCAACAGGAACGTAACGTTCAGCGGTGCGCCATAAGTCAAGCCTTCGCGAAGAGCCTCCAGCCAGGTGATTTTAGGGGACGAAATTTCGTAGCTCTTATAGTTGAGCACTATTTTGCCATCATAGCTTTCTATCGGAAAAACTTCTGAAAAAACAGCTTGCAACCCCTTATCCGCACGCTTTTCGGGCGGAACATCGGCTTGGAGAAACTCATTGTAGGAATCAACCTGTAATTCAATGAGCATTGGAGGAGCCATAACCTCTCCAATTTTTCCAAAACTAACTCTCTTCGGCATTTTTGATGACATCTAACAGCCTCTCTGTGAAGGTTTATGAAGATCTATTCAATGAAAATAAAGACGAAGACACTCCAGACCTCCAAAAAGAGAGTGCCAACGATCCAATAAACTAGTTTCGGGAGTACTTTTCCCTGATAAAAAACGATGCACGATCACATGGCCACTCACCTGGAGAGCCCAGACCCCGACTGATTCTGCAAATTCTGGCAATAAAATGCAAGCTTTTTTTAATGGAAGGAGAAGAATTCCTTTTCGCAAAAGCAGGGACAGGACCATAACATTCCTGTCCCCGTGTATAACAGGAACCCGATACAACGAGTTCCAGGCGGGCAAGTTACTTGATTTCGATTTTGGCGCCGGCCTCTTCGAGCTTCTTCTGGGCGGCGGTTGCCTCTTCCTTGGTCACACCCTCCAGAACAGCCTTGGGAGCTTCTTCAACCAACTTCTTGGCTTCGGCCAATCCCAAACCACTCTTCACTTCGCGGACAGCTTTGATCACCGCAATCTTCTTAGCAGCGTCAATGGAAGCAATCACCACATCAAACGAAGTCTGCTCTTCCACAGGAGCGGCAGCGCCCGGAGCAGCTGCCACGGCAACAGGTGCAGCGGCAGAAACACCCCAAGTTTCTTCAAGACTCTTCACCAGCTCGGCGGCTTCAATCACCGTCAGCTTGCCCAATTCTTCAACTAATGCTTTAATATCAGCCATTTTTATCTTTCCAGCGTCGTCCCCGAAGCGTCGGGAAATTAGTCAGGCGCACCCCGGCCGACACCTATGTTTTCCTCTGAGCCTCTCGGCTGGAAAGGCCCAGAAAACTTTTCTCTTCTAGTTAGATTCCTCCTTATCCACACGAGCCTGGATAACGCGAGCCAACTGCTGCATCGGCGCAGCCAATGTACCAACCAGCTTAGTCGCAGGAGCCATAATCGTTCCAAGCAACATCGCACGCAACTCGTCAAGAGGCGGCAAGTCGGCCAGAGTATTTAAGGTATCTGATTCAGTGCGCTCTCCATCAATATAACCGTAACAGAGAACACACTTTTTGGTTTCTTTATTAAAAGTCTTAACGACCTTGGCCGTGGCGGCAACATCTTTTTGGCCTGTAATCACGGCTATCTGGCCGGCCAAGCCCTCCCCCACGTCTTTCAGACCGGCAGCATCGGCCACCGTTTGAAAGATAGAGGTTTTTACGACATGAGCCTCTGCCCCAACGTCCATCAAGCGCTTGCGCAAATCGGTAAAGTTTGCAACCGTCATCCCTTTGTAATCAACTAACAGGAAGAACGGGGAGCTGCTAAGGCGGAGTGCGTACTCCTGACCCATGGCAACTTTGATTGTATTCAGCTTATTGGCACCTTTTTGTATAGTATTCATCTCCAAAGAAATTCAGGTTATTCAATCGCAGCGGTTCCACCCTTTAAAGCAACATGCACGCCTGGGCCCATTGTGGCCGACAGGGTAATGCTCCGAATATAGGCTCCTTTTGAAGCGGCGGGACGCGCCTTCTCAATTGCGTTAATCGCGGCCTTGGCATTTTCGATAAGTTGCTCGGCGGCAAAGGAGACCTTGCCAACAGGAAGACTCAAATTGGAGGTTTTATCCACCTTGTACTCAACACGTCCGGCTTTAAACTCCTTAACAGCTGTGCCGGTATCATCAGTAACTGTACCGGTCTTGGGGTTAGGCATAAGCCCGCGAGGACCCAATATTTTACCCAGTTTGCGAACTTCAGCCATCGCCTCTGGCGTCGCAATGGCGACATCGAAATCTACCCAGCCACCTGTACACTTGGCAATCAAATCTTCAAAACCGACACCTTCGGCTCCAGCCTCTACTGCTGCATCAAAAGAAGGACCTGGTTTGGTAAAAACAATCACACGAACTTTTCGGCCACTGCCGTGAGGCAGCGACACAGTCCCGCGGACCATTTGATCGGATTGTCTGGGGTCTACACCCAGATTAAAGGAGACCTCTACTGTTTCATCGAACTTGGCACGCGGCAGAGTCTGCAAGACCTCCACAGCCTTGTTCAAAGGATACTTCGCCAGGGGATCCAACATCCCGATGGCTTTCAGGTAACGTTTACTACTTTTTCTTTGCATCTCTTTTGCGGTATACGGATGTATTATATCCTCCCGCGGTTAAGGTTAGGGCAATATTAGCCCACTACTTCAATGCCCATGCTACGAGCTGTGCCCGAAATGATGCGGACAGCGGCCTCTTCGCTATTGACATTCAAATCCTTCGCCTTGATCTTGGCTATCTCCAGCACCTGTTTCCTTGTGACCCTACCCACTTTTTCTGTATTGGGAGTCTTGGAACCGCTGGCAACACCGGCGATTTTCTTCAAAAGCGCAGCAGCCGGAGGGGATTTTAAAATAAATTTGAAAGACTTATCCTGAAATACGGTGATAACCACCGGAATAATCATTCCTGGCTGATCTTTCGTGGCAGCATTGAATTCTTTGCAGAACCCCATGATGTTCACACCATGCTGACCCAGCGCTGGACCGACCGGAGGCGCAGGGTTGGCCTGCCCACCGGGTATTTGCAATTTAATCTGACCGACAACCTTTTTTGCCATAATCTTCTAGTAAAAATTTTTTGTTTATTTGAAAATATCGATATAGAAGGAATTTCTCAGGTTTTTTCAACCTGCCAGTATTCAAGCTCCACGGGTGTGTTACGACCAAAAATACTGACCATCACCTTCAGTTTACCCCTCACAGAATCAATCTCCTCAATCAAGCCGTTGAAGTTAAGGAAGGGGCCATCATTAATCTTGACAGTCTCACCCACAGCAAAATCAATCTTGGGCTTCTCTGTATCTTCAGACTCTCTAATGCGAGCCTTAATCTCTTCCACCTCTGCATCGGAGGTAGGCATGGGGCGCTCGCCACCCACAAAACCGATGGCTCCTTGGGTCTCCTGTACAAAATACCAGGGAACCTCATTAAGCTTTCTATCTTCGCCGTAGAGAGCAACATTTATGAATACATAGCCAGGATAGAGCTTTCTGTTGGTTACGCTCTTTTTTCCACCGCGAACCTCCACCACCTTCTCTACGGGAACAAGCACTTCCTTGATATAGTCTTTAACACCTTCCTGGAGGTTCAGCCTGCGCTCTATACCTTCTTTGACCTTCATTTCCTGGCCCGAAAGCGTATGTATGACATACCACTGGTATTTCTTCATATATTTAAAGCCTGTCCTTCAGCTCTAGAGTGTCATTACAAACCTGGTAACCGCCAGGGTAATCAAAAAATCAGCAGCGACAATCATGAGTCCCATCACCGCCGAAGCTATAATGATAACCACCGTAGAGCCTTTCAGCTCGTTCATATTTGGCCAGGTGCACTTGCGCAGCTCTTCGCGAGTCTCCTCCGCATAGGTTGATATCCTCTTGATCCAACCGCGCCACCATGCAAACGCAAAAAGGCCGCCTATGACGACCGTCCATATAGCCAGTTTAATTAACTCTTTATTACCTTCCACAATATCCTCTCAACACCTTGGCGGAGGGGGAGGGATTCGAACCCTCGAAGGTGTTTAGCCTTAGCGGTTTTCAAGACCGCCGCGATAGACCACTCTGCCACCCCTCCATTTCACGCTTTGGCAGGGCAGGAGGGACTCGAACCCGCAACCGACGGTTTTGGAGACCGCTACTCTACCAATTGAGCTACTGCCCTATACCTAAGCTTGGATCAGCGTGATCCTTTGCAAATAACCTTTGGAGCAAGGGCGCGAGGCGACCTCGCTCCAACTGTAAAAGATCAGTTCTTTTTACGCAAGACGTTTATTCTTCAACGTCGCTGATACGACCGGCACCGACGGTTCTGCCACCTTCACGAATGGCAAAGCGCTGGCCCTTTTCCATGGCAACCGGAGCAATCAGCTCAACACTGATGCTGACATTGTCGCCAGGCATCACCATTTCAACCCCCTCAGGAAGCTGAATGGCACCCGTCACGTCTGTCGTACGGAAATAGAACTGAGGACGATAGTTGTTCACGAATGGAGTATGGCGGCCGCCCTCCTCACGAGAGAGGATATAGAGCTCAGCCTTGAACTTCGTGTGAGGAGTAATGGAACCTGGCTTGGCCAGAACCATACCGCGCTCCACCTCATCTTTTTTCACTCCGCGCAGAAGCACACCCACGTTATCACCGGCCTGAGCCTCATCCAACAGCTTGCGGAACATTTCAATATCGGTAACAACCGTCTTGCGGGTCGGACGTAAACCGACGATTTCAACATCGGTCATGCGCTTCATGACACCGCGCTCCACACGACCGGTCACGACCGTGCCACGACCTTCAATATTGAAGACATCTTCCAGAGACATCAGGAAAGGCTTATCCACTTCGCGCATCGGCTCGGGGATGTAGGTATCCAGAGCATTCAGGAGCTCTTCAATAGCTTTCTTACCTTCAGGGGTACCCTCTTGAGCTGCGGCAGAAGAACCGCGGATAATGGGGATATCGTCACCAGGAAAACCATACTTGGAGAGCAGATCGCGAACTTCCATCTCAACCAGGTCCAGAAGCTCCGGATCATCCACCAGGTCAACTTTGTTCAAAAAGACCACCATTGAAGGCACACCTACCTGGCGAGCCAACAAAATATGCTCACGGGTCTGAGGCATGGGGCCGTCAGCTGCGCTTACCACCAGAATGGCACCATCCATCTGGGCAGCACCCGTAATCATGTTCTTAATATAGTCAGCGTGACCCGGGCAGTCTACGTGCGCATAGTGGCGGTTCTCTGACTCATATTCTACGTGAGAGATGGCGATCGTGACGGTCTTTGTTTCATCACGGACCGTGCCACCCTTAGTGATTTCCGCATAGCTGACCTCTTTGGCCAACCCTTTGCGGGCCTGTTCCATGACGATGGCTGCCGTCAAGGTTGACTTGCCATGATCCACATGGCCGATGGTTCCCACGTTCACGTGGGGCTTAGTACGTTGAAACGTCTCTTTTCCCATTGCAATTCCTATTCTTGCTATTGTTTATAAAACTTACTAAACGCTTCGTTGCCCTGTCTCGGCAGGAAGCCGTCTACTTAAAGTGGAGCCCACAACCAGGCTTGAACTGGTGACCTCATCCTTACCAAGGATGTGCTCTACCAACTGAGCTATGTGGGCTCAATCCCAAAAGACCGCATCCAGTGAGCTAAAGGACAACGATAGATAGCGACAACTATCAAACCACCCATCTTTACTTGAAAAAGTGGTTCAAATAATCAAACACAAGCTCCATCGGCGCGTTCCAAACGAAAACGCCCGTTGTGCCAAAACCAATTTGACACCCGAATCCCTCTCGTTATGTCCCTGAGCATCCTGCGCGTCAGTGCGGGCAGAATACAAGGGCGCCAGACTCTGGTCAATGCAATTCGTTGTTTTTTTTGAAAAAATTTGAAGAGCATTTTTTCAATCACACTTATAAAACCGAACACAATATACTGGACCAGAAGGAAAAGTGGGATGTTTCCCTATATCCTCCCGGCTTGTTTGACAAAGAAGCCTTTGGTGCTATTGTTTAATTACTAAAGGGGAATCCACCCCTTTTCTGGTAGTGAATTATGAGCAAAAACGATAATGTTAACGAAGAGGTAAGCTGCTGTTGCTGTGGTCCGGTGAGTGTGGGTGATTGTGTTCCCTGTTTTGAAATGGACGCCTGGTCCCCTGCCGAGGCAGCTTTCACAAAGGTCGCCAGTTGTAAAATAAAAGAAGCTGGTAAGTGGACCGTTCTGGTTTTCTATCCGGCGGCATACACGCCCGTTTGCCCAACGGAGCTTGAAGACCTTGCCGAAAACTATGAGGCAATAAAGAAACACGGTGCCGAAGTTATCTCCGTCTCCACCGATACCAAGTTCGTCCAGGCTGCCTGGCAGCAATCCGAAAAACTTTTGGAAAAAGTCAAATATACCATGGCGGCTGACCCCACCGGCAAAGTCTCCAAACTTTTTGGAGTCTATGACGAGAAAACAGGCTTGGCCTTGAGGGGAACCTTCATCATCAGCCCCGAGGGCAAACTGGTCTCCAGCGAAGTCTCCTTCTACAACGTTGCCCGTTGTGCCAGGGAGTTGCTCCGCAAGGTTGAAGCCAATACCTATGTGGGCAAGCACCCTGAAGAGGTTTGCCCTGCCAGGTGGAAGGCTGATAAGTAAGATTGACTTCTACTGTAATAGTCAGATAAAAGGCGCCTGAAACAGATTCGCTCCCCTGAGGAGCCAGTTTTAAAGCGCCCTGCTGAAAGCGAAAGGAGAGCACCAGATGCTCTCTTTTTGCTTTTCCTGCAAGACTTTTTAAGGCAGACTAGACGCGCATGGTTAACGGTAAAAAACGTTTTCTCTCCGCCCTGCGATGTGAAGAGGTGGACCGGCCGCCCATTTGGCTGATGAGGCAGGCAGGCAGAGTCTTGCCAGAGTATCGCGCGCTGCGCGAAACGCATTCCTTCCTGGAAATGGTGCGCACACCTGAGCTTTGTACCGAGGTAACTTTGCAGCCCATACAGCGCTTTAACTTTGATGTGGCCATCATCTTCAGCGATATTCTGGTAATCCCCGAAGCCCTGGGCCAGGGATACAGCTTCCGGACTCAGGGAGGAATCGCGATGGACTTTGTACTGAACCCCGATGATTTCCAGAGCCGCTTGAACTGGAAAAACATCACTGACCGTCTGGGCTATGTCAGCCAGGCACTCAATAGGGTTCATGACAAACTTAATGGCAAAAATGCGCTGATCGGCTTCAGTGGCTCTCCATGGACCCTTGCCTGCTTTATGACCGAGGGCGGGGGCCGTTTGGATGCCTCCAAGCCGCTGCGGGCGCTTCAGTGGTACCAGGAAAAACCGGCCGAGTTCGACGCTTTCATGAGCCTCCTGGCTGACGCCGTGACTGAATACCTGCTCATGCAATGGTCAACGCCAATAGACTCTGCACAGATATTTGACAGCCTCTCTCCACTGGCTCCAGAGGAGCTCTATTGGGAGCTTTCGGGCAAATATATCGAACGGATTTTAAAAAACCTGGGTAAAGAGCGTCCCATGATCGTCTACTCCAAAGCAGAAGCCTGGAACTCCTACATCTCCACGCCAGCCCATGTCCTTTCTGTAGACTGGACTCAATCCCTCCCCTCAGTAAAACAGGCCATCGGCCCCAACCGTTGTGTTCAGGGCAATTTAAACCCATTGCTCCTGACTCAATCTCCTGAGGATGTCCGGCTGGCCACCAGGTCGCTCCTGCAGCAGATGCGCGGTGTAAACGGCTTCATTCTTAACTTGGGCCATGGAGTGTTGCCCAATAGCAAAGTGGAGTGTATTGAAGCGTTAATGAGTGAGCTCTCCAAGCCGGCCAGGGAACCTGAGCATTAAAGAAGAATGGCAAAAATAGAAGTCCAACTGGATTTAATTCGTAAATACAATGTCCCGGGGCCGCGGTATACTTCTTATCCGACAGCCCCGCACTTTAATGAACAAGTCACCTGGGAGACGTTGCTGCCCCACATCAAGACCAACAACACCCCAGCCCAAAGTGACACTCCGCTTTCTCTCTATTTTCATTTGCCTTTCTGCAGAAATCTCTGCTGGTTCTGCGGATGCACCAACGTCATCACCCAGGATAGCAGCAGCAGCCCCCGCTACTTTGACTACCTGCGCAAAGAGCTCAACATGGTCGCCCCCCTGCTCAATCCGAATCGAAAAATTATTCAGCTCCACTTCGGTGGCGGCTCTCCCACTTTTTCAGAGCCCGAAGAAATCCTCAAACTGGGCGGCTGGATTCATGAGCTCTTCTCTTTTGGAGACTCCTATGAGACCAGCGTAGAGGTGGACCCCCGCACCGCAACAGAAGCCAAAATTAAAGCATTCGCTGAAATTGGCACCAACCGTGCCAGTATTGGCATCCAGGATTTAACTCCTGAGGTCCAAAAAGCGGTCCACCGCCTCCAGCCTCATGAGCTGAACCTGCGCACTTTGGAGTGGCTCCACGCTGCAGGCATCAATTCAATCAATGTGGACCTCATCTATGGCTTGCCGCTGCAAAGCGTCTCAAGTTTTGAAAAAACTTTGGATGAAGTCTTGAAGATGAAGCCTGATAGATTTGCTATCTTCAACTACGCTCATGTGCCGTGGCTCAAAAAAGCACAAAAAGCTCTCACTCCCCTTTCGCCAGAAGTAAAACTGGATATACTCAAAATGACTGTAGAGAAGCTCACCGGCAGTGGCTACACCTATATTGGAATGGACCACTTCGCACTGGAAACCGATGAGCTTTCTCTGGCCCAGCGCAATAAAACGCTCCAGCGCAACTTCCAGGGCTACAGCACTCACTCTGGAAGTGACCTCTACGCTTTTGGGATGTCTTCAATTTCCCAGACAGACTCTGCCTACTGGCAAAACGAAAAGGACTTAAACGAATATTACGCGCTTTTGGATGCAAAAAAACCGGTTCAGCGCAAGGGCTACCTCCTATCGGAAGATGACAAAATCCGCCAGCAAACCATCATGAGGCTGATGTGCGACCTGGAGCTAGACTATCAGGTCATGAGCAAGCTGCTGAGCATTGATTTTACTCACTATTTTGCGGAAGAACTTGCCTCATTAAAAGAGATGCAGCCTGATGGCCTGCTCTCCTGCGATGAAAATGGCCTAAAGATAACCGACTTGGGGCGCCTTTTCATCCGCAACATCGTGATGCATTTTGACGTTTACTTAAAAAAAGATAAGCAAAGACAATTTTCCCAGACAGTATGAAATCCATTGCAGTTATAGGTTCAGGAATCACAGGGTTGACCAGCGCTTTTTTACTAAAACAAAAAAAGTGTCCCGTGGAAATTTATGAGGCCTCCAGCCGTGTGGGCGGGGTTATTCAGAGCGTCCGTAAAGATGGCTATCTTGCTGAGTTCGGTCCCAACACTCTTTTAAATACTTCCAAGAAAATTGAGCATCTTATCCAGATGGCGAATCTGGCGGGGCATGTCATTTTTGCCGAGGATGTTGATCAGACTCGCTTTCTGGTGCGAGGCGGCAAAGTCATCAATATGCCCTCAACGGCTCTGGGCTTCCTCACGTCGCCTCTTTTCAGCTGGGTTGCCAAGTTCAATCTCTTTATGGAACCTTTCCGCCCACGCTGGAAAAATAAGTACGAGGAAACCGTTGCGCACTTCGTCCGCAGACGCTTTGGACAGGAGTTCCTCACCTATGCCATTGATGCGCTGGTCGCCGGTATTTTTGCCGGTAACCCGGAAAGACTTTCGGTCATGCACGGCTTCCCCAAGCTCTACCAGGGCGAACAGAAGTATGGCTCCCTTATCCGGACCCAATTCTTCGGCGCGCATGACCGCAAAAAACGGGGCGAAACCTCTAAGCAGGAGGCCAGAGTTTTCTCTTTTGATGAGGGCTTGCAGGTGCTCACAGACTCCATGGCAGCCAACCTGGACAATATGCTTCACCTCAATAACACGGTCAAAAAAATCACCCGCACACCCACCGGCTGGAAGGTGGGGTATCTGGATGGCGATATATTGATGGAGCGCGAGCACTCGGCTGTCCTCCTCAGCACCTCTGCCTACACAGCGCAAAATATCGCTCTGCACACGGATGAAAAGCTCTCTCTGGCACCGTTGGGTCAAATCTCCTATGCGCCGGTCACTTCTGTAGTCCTGGGCTATAAGCGCTCAGCAGTAGGGCACTCTCTGAAAGGGTTTGGTATGCTCATCCCTGGCATCGAGCGCTTTAACATTCTGGGAACTCTCTTCAGCACCAGCCTCTTCAAAAACCGCGCTCCCGAAGGTCACGTCGCCTTATCCTCCTACGTTGGCGGAATGCGCCAGCCTGAACTGGCCGGCCTGCCTGATGGAAAACTCTTCGAGCTTGTCCACAATGACCTGGTGCAGCTGCTCGATATTAAAGAAAAACCAACTTTCCAAATTGCTCACTATCACTCCAGAGCAATCCCCCAATATGATGTTGGCTACGGCTTCTACAAAGACCATGTCGCCAACATTCAGGAGCGCTGCCCGGGCCTCTTTATCGGCGGCAACTACACCCGTGGACCGGCCCTGAGCGATAACCTGCTCTCTGGATTCGACTTTGCGGATCGAATCGAGAAGTATGTCAAAGAAGCAGGCCTCATAGATGGATAGCCAATGGCTGCAAAACCTGAGCCGGCAGCTCAAGCTCACAAAACCGGAACTCCTCTCCCCCGCGGGGAATTGGGATTGCGTGCTCGCGGCTGTTGAGAACGGAGCCGACGCCGTCTATTTTGGCCTGAAGCGCTTCAATGCACGGGCACGCGCTCACAACTTCACCCCCGAAGAACTCCCTTCACTCATGGAGTATCTGCACGAGCGCGGCCTCAAAGGTTATGTCACCCTGAATACCCTCCTCTTCAGTCAGGAGCTGGAGGCTGCCCAAACCTGTCTTGAACAAATCATCACTGCAGGCGCGGATGCGGTAATAGTTCAGGATGTCGGTCTCTTGCGCCTGGTTCGTCAGCTCTCACCGGACTTCCCAATCCATGCCTCCACGCAGATGAGCATCACTTCAGCCCGGGGAGTTGAATTTGCAGAGCAGATGGGAGCTTCCATAACCACTTTGGGCCGTGAATGCTCCCTCAAAGAAATCGCCCTTCTTCAACAGGAGAGGCTCAAGAATAAACCACCTCAGGGAGCGCATCAATTGCCCCTTGAAGTCTTCATCCATGGTGCGCTTTGTCTCAGTCTTTCCGGTCAGTGCCTCGCCAGTGAAGCCCTGGGGGGACGCTCTGCCAACCGTGGAGAGTGCGCTCAGCCATGCCGATTACCCTATCAGCTCATCCGTAGCGGCGTGGAATACCCGCTGGGCTCTAAACGCTTCCTGGCCAGCCCCAAAGACAGAATCGGGCTTGAGCAGATACCCGAACTCATCCTGGCTGGAGTCACCTCTTTTAAAATCGAGGGAAGGTTGAAAAGCCCCGCCTACGTCGCCAGCACCTGCCGAATCTATCGCAAGGCAATTGACAAAGTCTGGGAGAGTCTTTCCGCAAACGAGTTTAGCCTGAGCCCCTGCCAGGAGGAACTCAAAGAATTTTCACGCAGTAAACGCTACGAATTGGAGCTCACTTTCTCCCGTGGCCTGAGCAGCGGATGGCTTCTGGGCACAGACCACCAGAAACTTTGTAACACACGTTTTCCCGGCAATCAGGGCTTCCATCTGGGTAAAGTCTCGAGCATCGAGGGCAATCAAACCCTCTGGATTCAAACAGATACCGCTGTGGAGCCTGGCGATGGGGTCGCCTTTGTCAACCCTGCCAGTGGCCAAACCGTACAGGCAGGCAGAGTCTACCATTCATTCAAAGGAGACAAGCAACTCTTGGGGTTGGAGTTCAGCCATCAATCTTTTCTGCCCCACCTGGTCCAACCCGGCGATCTTGTATATAAAACAAGTGATCCGGAGCTTGAGCGTGAACTGCTCCAAAGCTATTCCGGAAATAAAATCCTCTCCCGTCGACCTGTTGAAATCTCTGCGGAGGGCTCTCTGGGTCTACCTTTGAAGCTAACCATGATTGACGAGCAAGGCAGGGCCGTCTCATCCGTCTCTTCCATGTCACTTCAAGAAGCTCTCTCACAACCTCTATCGCCAGAAAAGCTGACAAAACAACTGGAACGCCTGGGGGATACTCCCTTTGTACTGAAAAAGCTACACTATCACCTCCCACCTGCTTGCATACTCCCCCTGAGCGAACTCAATAGAATGAGACGTGAGCTTTCTGAAAAACTACTGCAATTGAGGAGAAGACCACCCGGCTGGACCCTTCAGAAAAAACAAAAACCGGTTCTTTCTAAAAGCGACACTCTCTCCAAAACTGAGGAGAAACCACAGCTTGCCGTGTTGGTTCGCACCTGGGAGCAATTGGAGGCAGCTCTGGAAGAGGGAATTCAAAGGCTTTACTGTGATTTTGAAGCTCCGGAGCTCTATTCCAAAGCTGTTGCACGAGTCAAAACGGCAACTGCCTCCCAAGGTATCCCCGCCTCCATTTATCTGGTTCCACCCAGGATGCTCAAACCCGGCGAAGAAGAGCTCCTCAAACCGATTTTTAACCCCGAGGCTGATGGCTACCTGGTGCGTAACTACGATCATCTGAATTATTTTAAAAACTACCACTGCAGGGGGGATTACACCCTTAATATCACCAACTGGCTGAGCGCTGACTACTATCTGCACCAAAAAAACCTCCAGTCGCTCACCCTCTCCTATGACCTTAACCTGCAGCAAATCGCCTCTCTCCTGCAGCAAAGCAGGCCAGAGTGCTTTGAGTTCACCCTGCATCAGCGAATGCCGATGTTCCACACCGCTTTTTGCTTCTTCTGCGCTTATCTGACCGATAAGCAGAGGTTTCCCTACTGTGGCAAAATCTGTGAGAGAGAATCAATTGCCCTGAAAGACCGCACCGGCCTTGCCCACCCGGTCCAGGCAGACCTTGCCTGCCGCAACACTGTCTACAACGGCCGGATTCAGAGTGCCTGTGAATCCTTTCACACCCTCAGAGAACTTGGTGTTCAGCAATTTCGAATCGAATTTTTGAATGAATCATACCAGGAGACAATCCTGGTAACTCGCCTTTATCAAAACCTGCTTGCTGAAAAACTTTCGCCTGCTGAACTCTGGAGCAACCTCAAAACGCTCGGTTTCCCCCTGACGAGAGGCACCTTGAAAGCATCAGAGCCGTAGAAAGCTGACCAATCTGATATTCTTTTTTCAATCTCATGGGAAACTGCTCCCCTCCCCTTCACAGTTGGCACAAAGTCTGCTATAATATGAATTGTGATGAGCGCGAAAGTGCAACAGAATAGCTATGGGAAAATACCGATGCCGATACAGCGGCGATGGTATGTATTCCGTCGTCATTCTTTGCCCGGACTCGCTTTCACCTGTTTAGTTGTTTTTACTCTTCTTTTCTGGAAGGCTTATTTATCGCCCGTCGCTCAACCTCAAGATGTGCAAGTGGCGACTAAAGTAAGCAAAGATTCCATGGTCAAGGAAGCCAGGAGTAAAACCCCGGTTTACGCACCCATGGGCTTCATTAATGAATAGTCTCACCCATTAGTTCTTAAGTGAGGCTTTTCACAGGGAGGTGCCAGAGAGGATGAGTAATTTGTTTGCGTAGTAGTGTATTATGATGTGCTACCCTTCGGGGTAGCACATTTTTTCTTCAACAGCGCAAATCATTGGATTAATCCATAAAAATCTTGTGACCCCCAAAGAGTGTGATAAAGTCAAACCCCAAGAGGCGCTCTTTGCACTCCATCACTTTGTGCAAAAGCTGGGTTAGACCTCTCCAACACTTCTTTCTGCAAAAGTGAAAACGCTCTACCAGACCAGCATCCTCGACAACGGTGTCACTGTAGCCAGTGCTTCCATGCCGCAGATGGCAAGTGTCTGCCTCGGAATCTGGGTAAAAACCGGCAGCCGATACGAAAATTTACCCAATCAAAACGGCATCAGCCACTTTATTGAACATCTCCTCTTCAAAGGCACCCCCACCCGCTCATCACTGAAAATCTCCGAAGATATTGAAGGCATCGGCGGCTCCTCCAACGCCTTTACCGCAGAAGAAAACACCTGCTACTTTGCCCGCTCACGCAGCGCGCACCTGGAGCAGCTCATGGATGTGCAGATGGATATGTATCGGCACTCACTCTTTAGCCCGCTGGAAATCCGCAAAGAGAGAGAAGTCATTTGTGAAGAGATCGATATGATCTTTGATCAACCCTCTCACTACGTCCAGGAGCTTCTCAATTCCCTCCAGTGGGGCAATCATCCCCTGGGCCGCCCCATTACCGGAACCGAGGAGGGACTCCAAAAAATAAGGCGCAAAAACATTCTCGATTATTTTTACCAGCATTATGTTGCCAACAATACCTGGATCATTGCGGCCGGCAACGTAAGGCACGAAAAATTGCTGCGTCTGGCAAAAAAATATACTCAACACCTCCCCTCTGGCAACTCCACCCATTACCTTCCCTTTGTGCCGCTACAGCAGGAAGCCCAGGTATCCTGCATTGAACGCGATGTGGACCAAACCCAGTTCGCACTGGGCATCCGCACCTTTGAGCGCTTCCATCCCTTCCGTTACGCGCTGAGGATGCTCAATACATTGATCGGGGAAAACTCAAGCTCGCACCTCTTCCAGGTAATCCGCGAAGAGCGTGGGCTGGCCTACTCCATCGGCAGCTCAGCCAGCGCCTTTTACGATATTGGCGATTTGGTTATCTCGGCAGGAGTGGATGAAAACAAGGTAGAAAAAACAGTCAAAATTATTTTAAAAGAGCTCAAACGCCTGGCTGCCCGCCCTCTTTGCAGGGAAAAACTCAAAAATGCACGGGATTATATCATTGGCCAGATAGAGCTGAGCCTTGAGAGCACTGAAAACCAGATGGTCTGGCTGGGTGAACAGCTCTTGAGTGGAGGGAAGTTCATTTCGCTGGAGTCCATTAAGCGTGGTATCAGCAAAACAACCGCTGAGGAAATACAGCAGGTACTTCAAAAAATACTCTCGCCAGAGCGTTACAATCTGGCAATTGTAGGCTCACCTCAAAACTCGCTGACGTTAAAGAAAGTTCTCAACAACTCCATCTAAAACAGCTTCCAGATAAGAGGCTGCTGGAGACTGAAACACTTCCTTTACTCCATTTTATAGATACGCTCCATCAGTTGCCACTTTTCCTGAGCAGAAGCATCCTCTGAGGCCCTCTGAAACTTCGAGACCACCGCCTCCCACTCAGCCTGGCGCGGCAGAGAAGCGAGCTTCTCCATCGATAAATCATGGTCAAAGTCAGGTTCCGTCTCCATAATCATGAAAAGCGTTGTCCCCAGAAGGTATATCTCCATATCCACTATTCCGACCGCCTTCATCCCCTCAGAAATCTCGGGCCAGGTCACCCCGGGGCTGTGAAGGCGACGATACTCGGCGATGAGCTCGGGGCTATCTTTAAGCCGGAGTGTTTTGCAATAACGTTTATAAGGTTTTTTTAGATTTTCTTTTTCCATAAATCAGGGACGTTTCCAGGTAATGGCCATCGCATCTTCCGTGTCTCTTTTTTCTGAGGATGCAGGCTCCGTATTGGGGATTGCCTGCAGGATACTGGTCAAGGCATTCTCCTTCTTTTCCAGCTCCTCGAAGTATCTTCCCATCACGCTGCGGAAGCGTACAGCTCCATTCAGGCAGAGGAAGCCTCCTGTCCGCAAGAGAGGCCAGAGAGCCTTGAGATAATCCTCATTGCGGTCACGGTCCGCATCAAGAAAGATCAGGTCAAAATTCTTTTTTAATTTTTTGATCTCCTGGTGCGCATTGCCCTCCACGCAGGTTACGATGGAGTCCAGCCCACAGTTACGCATGTTTCTTCTGGCCTCGAGTACACGCATACTGTCCACCTCAATCGTGGTCAGTTTTCCGCCTCCCTGAGCCTCCAGAGCCGTTGCCATCCAAAGAGTACTGTACCCTTTGTAAGTCCCCACCTCCAGAACACGATAAGCACGGCTTACCCGGACTAAAAGATGAAGCAGGCGCGCATTTTCACGGCTATTGTTCATCCCCGTCACAAGCCGCTCTGCTTCCAGGCTCCTCATCAATTCATTCCGAATCGAAGCCTTTGCGGAGTGGGTAGTACCCTTTCGGGAGCTGCTGGCAGGAGCGGCCTCTCCCAGTACGGGCAAAAAGCTCGCTCCCCCCAGACATGCCAAAAAGGCACCGCCCGAGACTCCCAGAAATTCTCGACGTTTCAGGCGTTTCATTTAAGGTATAAGTTCTAACTCAATATCATCCAGGTAAAAGGCTGAGGAGGTATTCTCCAAAGCACAAAAACCGAGCCAGCGAGCCCGATTCCACCTTGAATCACAAGGCAGCTCCTGGAACGTTTTCTCCGTGTCATCAGGGAGGCTCACTTTCAGACTCCACTCCCCTTTGGCCTTTGCTCCCAGAGGTGCCGTGATTTCGATTCCAATCCACTCTTCATACGGTAAATCCAGAAGCTTTTGCTCCCGTACATTCAAGCCTCCATCCCTAAAGAAAAGGCTGGGCCCCGTCAGATAAGGATGGCCTTCAGAGCGGATTTCATTATGGGTCACCACGCCCTTTTTCAGGAGGATTTTATAAGAAAATTTTAAAACCCCCTCTGTATAGTGAGGGTCAAAATAAAAATGCGGATTATAAGAAAACTTTAGTTCAGGATCATCCTGAACCAAAAGCGAATACTTGCCGCTGGCTGCATACTTATCGCTCAGCCCGATGAGACCGCTCCGGTCCTCCTCATGAAAAGAAGAGACCTCTTTCAAAGTGCTGAACCGGGCTTCTTCAAAATCCTCTTTAAAGCTTAAAGGTGGAGGCTCATAAGTCTTCCCAAAACCGGGGTATTCCAAAGATTTTGCCAGTCTGACCCACTCCGCATTCCCCTGTACGCCAGCTTTTGTGAAGTCAAACGCTTTAAAGCCGATTTTCTCTGCCGGCGATCCCTTTTTCAGGCGGAAATCCCGTTCCTCCACGTTTTCAAAAAGCGGATCGGCAATCAGAGAATCTCTATCGTGCCCAGCGGCTTTCCACTCGTCAAAAGTCTTTCCAGCAAAATCAATCGCTTTACTGGCGCTGTTCCAGTAAAGGTTGTTGTTCATCTTCACTTTTGCACCGGCGGCCCATCCTCCATATCCCAAAAGCCTCCCCTCATCAAAGACAACAATGTTGTTCTCGAAAATAAAAGAGGTATGCGCTTCAGCGCGAGTCACGGCAATCTGCCCCTCTTCACTAAAAGCGAAGATATTGTTGCGGACAATGTTATCGCGCCCGTAGTGCTGATGGAATCCCCCATCTTTGGTATTGTAGACCAGGTTATCATCCAGAAGCATTCCTGTCGTTCCTTCATCGGGATAGAGTCCCCAGCCTCCATAAGCACTGGAGTAAACATCATGAATATGGTTGCCCCTCAGCACCGTACCGACAGAATTGCCCAAGGTATAAATGCCACCCATATCACTCAATATCCGGTATCCAATGTGATGAATATGGTTATAAGCAACCAGGTTCCGCTGTGACCCACTCTCCGCATAGCCCCAGACCCAGCCGACCGAGACTCCCGTGTACATGTGGTCAGAAATCTCATTATGAGTAATTCGGTTATCGGAACTCTGGCCAATCCAGACACCGGTCGCAGATGGATGAATGCGCCCGCTGCTTTGGATAATACAATTATGAATGGTGATAAAGCCGGTTCGCTGTTCCTTGGCTCTGTTTTGAGTTTCGCCAATACGAACCGCAGTGGCCCCAATATCAAAGATGCGGCTGGAAGTCACGGAGCAATGAGCGCTGTCTGCCTTGATCCAGAGCCCGACATTACCCGTATGCTCAATAGAGCATTCGTTAAAATGGATTGCTTCTGCGCTGTTGAGGAAGAGAGTGGCCTGCTGGCAATTCATTGCTGCCTGCATTGGTGGAACACCTTCCTGGGGAACCTGATACTTGCTATGCTTGAAGTGAATGCCCTCAAACTCAATAAAACGAACACGGCTCTTCCCCCACTCTCCGGCAACTTTCAGCAAGGTTTCCAGACGAGGATATACAAACTCGGAACTCTTGATATCTTCACCCTCCAGTGGATAGTAATAGAGCCAGCCCTCTCTATCCAGGAACCACTCACCCGGAGCATCCAGAGCCGATTTATAGTTTTCCAGGTAGTACTGGTTATCACGGGTCATCATGTTGTGGGAGAGCATCTTCCTTCCTTCACTGGTCATAACCCCTTTATCAGGCTCAACCCCGGTGAGCCACTCGCGAGTCGTATCCCATTTATGAATCACATGGATTTGTACATCGCTCAGCTCAGTCTCTGAAAGCCCTTTGAGAGTACTGGTAATGAGATTCTCCGCTTTGAAAGTATGCAGCTTAGTAGCCTCTTTACCGGGGATATCCTCTTCGCTCACTCCCAGGAGACGGGCAAAACTCCAATAATCCGGAGTTCTGGCCCTCACAGCACGCCTGCCATTCACCCATAGCTGCTCAAATCGCTTTCCACTCCGGAGCTCCACTTTGGCTTTCCAGACTCCCGGGATGTTTGCATCCTTCTCCCACTCCAAAGCAAGCTCCGAGCCGCCGCTCACCACCACTTCGCCACCGCCACTGGAGACATACCGGACTGGTGCCTCCTCGGAGATTCCCGAATCTTCTGGCGTGAAGAGGAGCTTCTGCTCAAGCTCATAAACTCCAGGAACCAGGTTCACCGTTACAGGCTCTTTAGGATTGGCAGAACGGAAGGCCCGAACAGCCATTTGCGCCTTTTGAAGCGTAGCAAAAGGCTCCGCTGAGCTCCCCGAGTTTGCGTCACTCCCCTCCGGAGAGATATAAAAATCGATCCCAAAAAGAGTGCAGGCACCCAGGCTCAGCAAAGTAAAAACGGAAAAAAACTTTTTCATTTCAATTATTAAATTTTATTAGATTTATAACAACTTCCCTAATCAAAGGTATTTATCCAGTATTGGTTTGAGTTTTTCCACCCATTCCCTCGGCCAATAGTCTCTGGGGGTAAAAATGGCATTCTTCAAGGAAGAGTGACAAGGCCAGTTGGGTTCCAGAGGAATTCTGGAGATTGTGTTTTTTAGAATCCTCTTGGCCAAAGCAATATTTTTTGAAAAATTCTCCATGACCATCTCCGAAGTCACATGCTCTTCATTCAGGTTCCAACTGTCATAATCCGAGACCATGGCAATCGTTGCATAGGCAATCTCTGCTTCTCGTGCACAACGGGCCTCGCCCATATTCGTCATGCCAATCACGCTGTAGCCGGCTTTGTGATTGCGGATGGATTCAGCGCGGGTACTGAAAGCCGGCCCCTCCATATTCACATAAGTGCCGCCCTGATGAACCCGTGCACCAAGCGAACGGGTAACTTCGTAGATAATCTGGTTCAGCTCCATACAGACAGGCTCGGCAAAAGCGACGTGAGCTACGATACCATTCCCAAAAAGGGTTTGATTCCGGGTCGTGCGTAAATGGTCGATAAACTGGTCAGGCAAAACAACATCACAAGGCTTAAACTCCGCCTGCAAAGAACCCACTGCACCCACGCTCAGTATCCACTCAACACCCAACTTTTTGAGAGCAAAGATGTTCGCTCTATGGTTGAGCTCACTTGGCAAGAGACGGTGCCCCCGTGCATGCCTGGGAAGAAACGCTATTGATCTGCCTTCAAGTTTGCCCGTTAAAATCTGGTCCGAAGGCGCTCCAAACGGCGTCTCCACAGTCCTCCACTCCTGCTCTGACAGCCCTTCCATCTCATAGAGTCCGCTGCCACCGATAATGCCAATCCAATTGTTGCTCACGGCCCAAACTATAGGGAAAACAGCTTAAAACTGCAAGCCAAACCGAAGCCCTCTTCCGCTCCCAGGCGGAGCAATCAGGCACCAGAGCCGCCCTTTTGACTCAGCCCTGATGCCCGGAATTTCAGGTTTCAGTTGCAAAGGAACCCTCCTCTAAAAAGAGGGATACTCCCAGGGGCCTCTATACTGACGCTTAAGCAGGGAGGCAGCCTCCAGGTCATTGGCAAAAGCGAGCTTCTCTGCGTTCCACTCAAGGCTGCGGCCCAGTTTCAGTGAAATCATGGCCAAAAGACAGGTCGCTGTGGCATTATAAATATCCTCAATATCAGAAGCAGGCTTCTCACCGGACTTAATACAGCTCAGGAAGTCGGCCCAGTTCTCCTTGATGTTTTGCTCATCGGGCTTGTGAAGCTGTGAAGCCATACGCACCGGCTCCCCTCTGTTTATCGGATAAAATACCCAGCCGCCAATCCATCCCAGATGGAAAACGCCTTCAGTGCCAAAGAAGTAACAGCCGACCTCTTCCCCCTTACAGTGATTGTTGCCTGCAAACATCCTGTGCTCCCAGTAAACATTCACCCCTTCTTCATACTCGTAGGTCACGATCTGGTGATCGGGGACATCGGTCGTCTGCTCCGTCTCAGTCAGAATCGCAGGACCACGAATCGAGCGGCCACCCATCGAGAAAATACGCTTGGGTTGCTTGAGGTCGAGAATCCACTGTATCTGGTCTATCCAGTGGATACCCCAGTCTGCAAGCTGACCATTGGCAAAATCCAGGTAAGAACGGAATCCGCGAGGATGAGGACCTCCTCCCCATGGATTGTTGGGGTCTCCGGCAAAAGGTCTGAGCGGAGCAGGACCACACCACATATCCCAATCAAGGGTTTTCGGCGGTTCGACATTTTTGAGCGGTCGCTCCGGTCCTCCTCCGTAGTTGACAAAGGCTTTGACCATTCCGATTTTACCCAGCTTGCCGGAGCGAATGAACTCCCGGGCGCTGATATTGTGAGGGGAGACTCGGCGGTGAGTCCCCGCTATTGCCACTCTGCCAGCTTTCCGCGCAGCTTTCACCATCGCCACACCTTCCAGCAAAGTATGGCTTACCGGTTTTTCCACGTACACATGGGCTCCGTGTTTAATGGCTTCAATAAAGATCAGCGAATGCCAATGGTCCGGTGTCGCTACGATCACGATTTCTGGCTTCTCTTTTTCAAGAAGCTCCCGATAGTCACCGTAGCTCTTGGGGGTATCGCCGCTGTACTCCTCCACCTTCTTGGATGCTGCCTCCAGGTAGCGTTGGTCAACATCGCAGAGGCCGACTACTTTGCATTGTCCGCTGGCCATAGCTTCATTGAGGATATTCATCCCCCACCAGCCGGTGCCAATCAAAGCCGTCTTGTACTTTTTCGCAGGGCTATCTGCCTTGATATAGGGCATGGCCGATATCGTCGCACCTGCCAAAACGGTATTTTTGATAAAACTTCTCCTATTCATAGCTTGAAAACAATCGGCATCTATTCTGCAGTCCCTGCCGGCAAGAGTCAAGACAAACTAATCCGATTAAAAAATTTGCAACCAACACCGTGAGAAGAGGTTAAAAAGATATCCCCAGCTCTTATAAAAAAAGAAGACCAGAGCGGAGCACTTTTTCTCCACCCTGGTCTCCTGTTCTTTGTCTCTCGGAGTCTGAAACTCTTAGCGAGATTACCCCCTAGATAGTTGGGTAGACCCAGGGGTCTCTGTACTTACGCTTCAAGAGCGCATCAGCCTCTGGATCATTCACAAAACGGAATTTCTCAGCATCCCAATCAATGCTGCGCCCAAGCTTGAGCGAAATCATCGCCAGCAGGCAGGCAGCCGTGGCATTCTGAATCTCCTCCACATCAGAGGTCGGTCTCTTGCCAGACTTGATCGCGCTCAGGAAGTCAGCCCAGTTCTCCTTGATATTCTGGTCATCAGGCTGGCGAAGCTGAGAGGGAACGTGAACGACATCTCCACCACCATTGGGGAAGAAAGTCCAGCCCGCTGACCATCCCAGGTAAAGAACCCCTGCCGTACCAAAGAAATAACAGCCCACATAGTCCCCTCTTTCGTGAGGATTACCGGCAAACTGGCGATGCTCCCAATATAAATTGAACCCGCCATCATATTCATAGGTTACGATCTGGTGGTCGGGAGTATCGGTCGTCTGCTCTGTCTCGGTCAGAATTGCAGGTCCGCGGACGGAACGCCCACCCATTGAGAAAATGCGCTTGGGCTGTTTCAGGTCAAGAATCCAGTGCACCTGATCAATCAGGTGAATGCCATTATCAGAAAGCTGTCCATTGCCATAATCCAGGTAAAACCTAAAACCCAATGGATGAGGCGCGCGGCTCCAGCGGTCAGGATCAAAAGCGTAAGGTCTGAGCGGAGCCGGACCGCACCACATATCCCAATCTAACTCCTTGGGCGGCTCGACATTTTTGAGCGGCTCCTCTGTCCCGCCTCCTGTGTTGATATAGGCCTTTGCCATTCCGATCTTCCCAGCTTTCCCAGAGCGGATGAACTCTCTTGCGCTGATAAAGTGAGGGGAAACGCGCCGATGCGTTCCTGCGGTGGCGATGCGGTCTGAAGCGCGTGCAGCTTTGACCATCGCGACACCTTCAAGCACCGTATGGCTAAGCGGTTTTTCCACATACACGTGGGCACCGTGTTTAATCGCCTCAATAAAGGGCAGGCAATGCCAATGATCGGGCGTCGCAATGATGGCGATTTCCGGCTTCTCTTTTTCAAGAAGCTCACGGTAATCACCATATAACCGGGGGGTATCCCCTGTAAGCTCCTTCACCTTTTCCGCAGCGGGGCCCAGCATACGGCGGTCCACATCACATAAACCGACAATCTTGCACTCCCCGCTGGCCATGGCTTCGTTCAAGATATTCTTGCCCCACCAGCCGGTTCCAATCAAAGCCGTTTTATATTTCTTGGTCGGTGCCTGCGCTTTGATATAAGGCATGGCCGACAGCATAGCGCCCGTAAGAGCTGTGCTTTTAATAAAATTTCTTCTGTTTATATTCATGTTGCTTATAGCAATTCGCTAAATGTTACAGTCGAACAAGGTCCGGGTCAATTTACTTCACCCTCAACCTTCTTTTCCGAAACAAGATAAAAAATATCGTCTAAGAACCTAAAAAACAGATAGATACGGTTTCTCAGGGAGTCAATTTCAGCCGATACCAGCGAGGCGCAATTGCCCCAGAAGCCCCCAGAGGCAAGGGGATGGAAAGCTCTCCATCAACACTGGGCCGGATGATCTCCCCTTCATCACTCCACTCCTTCAAATCGGAGCTGCTCTGCAATTGGTAGCTCTTGCCCTTAACCCCCAGCCATGTAAGCTCAAACTGAGATGCTTCATCAGAAGCGTAGATATGAAGCTGCAAGCTGGAGTCACCGTTCAAAGGGTCAGTCCCCGCCCAGAATTCATCCTGGTCGCTAAGGCCATCGCCGTCACTGTCAATCTGCTCCTCACCAGCCGAGAGCAACCGACCAAAAAAGTAATGCTCCCACTCATCCGCGATTCCGTTATTGTTCTCATCATTGAAGTAGTAAAACCCCTCAAAAAGGACACCCCCTGCCGTCGGCGCCAGTACCTTCGTTTCGGCTGCCGGGGTGACATACCAGGGAACCTCTTCCCAAACTAACGTATACTCACTGTCAGCCGGAATTAAGGCGCTATAGGAGAGCCCACCACCTGCCAGGTCAAAAAGCGGATCGCTCTCTGAGCGCAGTCTCCACTCTCCGGCCGAGAGATTGCTCACTACCCGTAGTTCTCCTTCTTCAGAGCTTTCAATACGGACAGCGACATCATCTATATACCAGCCGGGTATTTGCTCTGCCCATATGGACAGGAAGTTGTAATACCACTGAAAGCGAACCGTGCTGCCGGCCCACCTGCTCAGATCGACCTCCACCTCTTCCCATTGCCCGCCGGTTGAATCATCCGTGAAAGAGAGTAACGTCACCCAGCTCAGTCCATTATCAGCGGTAAGAGAGAGCTCGCCTGCATTGAGAATCACAGTCTCCCCCCAGGAGTACATATCATAGGCGTTCATGAAACTCAGCGTGGCCCGGGTCCCCTCCGGAATATAGAGAGCCGGACTGAAAAGCGCCGTGATGGCAACCTCATCATGCCATCCATCCAGATTAACTCCGTAACAGTAATCTCCGGAATAAGCACCGGGGACGATATCGGCAACTGCCGCGCTGGGCCTGCCACGCTCCCAAATACTGGCGCCACCCCAATCCCAGGCGGAGTCGTCGCTCAAAACCAGCCAAAGCGAGTTCTCCACTTCAAAGTCATCTTCCCAGGGCAGCGAAAGCGGTGCCGGTGTTTTAAAGAGATAGAGCTTGCCCTCATTATCGTCATAGCCGGTGTTCCTGGCTGCGTCACGGGAGCTGACCCTGAAATAATAAACGCGATCAGGAAGCAACTTCGTAACCGTGATGGAATGCGCCTGGGTAAAAACGCCGTCATAAGCTGAACGGCCCAGGGCCGGCGTCTCCCCGAATTCTACTAAAGAGTCAGACGCCTCATCAGTCGTCCAGCTAATCACCCCATCCATATAGTCCAGCTCAATGGTCGTATCGCTAATGGTCGGCGCCACGGTATCGATTTCCACCTTAATCTTCTCGGTACTTCCCTGCGATTCATCAAAATATTCCGCATAGAGGTAATCGCCATGGTCCGCCCGCAGGTATTCCTCTGAAGGTGGCTGATCGGAATCTTTGAGTGTAACGAATCCTCTGAAAACACCCGGATAAACCGTAGAAGAGAGCGTCATCGGGCGAGACGCTCCATCCAAATCAGTATAAACATCAATCGAGGCCAACTCCAAACCGATCAAATCCGAGTCAGCCAGTTCAACCGTTACCAGCGAGGGAACCGTGTAGGCTGAATCGGTAAAAGCCAAACTCCCGTAACCATCAAGCCCAGGACAAAGGAATTGCAGCACGCGCTTGAAAACTTCCACACGGTTATTGGGGTAATCCTCATCCATCGGGATTGCATCTACAGGGAAGCTGAAAAAAACGGTACGGCCGCTGGTGACATCCTCAGTACTGGCAGGGTATTGAACACCGACAGTTCCGTGCTCTCCATAAAAAACCGCCGCTGCATCCGCTCCCACTATAAACGCATCCGATAAATCGGGCCCCAGCTCAAAGAAATCCGTAAGCCGCGGAAATTCTGAGTAATCGAGCCAAAGATTAATCGAGCCGCCGATTAAGTTCCCCGGGACACCCTGGATAAAAGGAACCTCCACATCTTCCATGAATGAATCAACATGCAGAACACGATTCTGGAATGCCGGACTTCCCCAGCTCAATATCTCCATGGAGGAGAGGAAAAACCCACCCCCGCTCTCCACATACTCAATGATAGCCTCCAGATTCTCCGGCGGAATGAGGTAGCTGCTGATCAGGTCCAGATAGTTCAAATCATTCAAACGCCAGATCACCGCATCGTAAGCAATTAAATCTTCCAGAATCGGCAGGAAGCCTATCTCATCCAGACTCCAGAGATCGTAGCTATAACCAAGCTGGTCCAGCGGCTCCGTATAGCCGCTCAATGGAGGAGGCGTAATATCAAACCATCCACCGGAGCCCACAGAGCTGACACCATCAACCAAAAGGATGGTGGCAGATTTTTCAACCTGGAAGGTAAAAGAGGCCCCGTCGTTGTCCTCCACGGTAATATTCCCAGCCCGATCCACCGCTTCAATCTGATAGTAGTAGGTCCCCTCCTGCAAACCCGATAAATAGAGCTCATGCTCAATGCGATGCCCAGGCAATGCAAGCTCTCTGCTCAAAGGAAAGTCCGAGCCATAACGAATGGTCACCCTGCTCGGCTCATCAGTCTCCAGATAAATCGTTATTTTACCAAAAGAGAACCAGGACTCCTGAGCGACTACTTCCGGCGGTACGAGGTCTGCCAAAGCTCTGGCCCTAATGGTCGCTTGCGGATGGGCGTCGTGGTAGGTCGCGATAATCTCTTCTCCATGCAAAATCGGGAGCATATCATCCTCCAGCTCAATATCTGCCAGCGCGTTTACGGTCCTTAGCTTTCCGGCAAACCCGGAGTCCCCTATTGGTAAGAGCTCAAGTTCTCTGCCCTGCGGAAACGAATCCGAAGTGACTGTGACCCAAACGCTCTTTTCAGAGGCTAAATTTGAATCGTATAGCCTGACGAGAATTTCATCCCAGGCACGGTAAAACCCGCGGTCCATCAAAAGCACCCCTCGGCTGGGCAGGGGGAGCGGCTCAGAGCCTTCCAGGCAGATCAGGTTTTGCTCAGTTTCGACAGCCAAAGCACCTGCAATCACCAGCGAAAAATCCTGGTCTATTTCCACGGTATCCCTTCTGGCATCCTCTGAAACCCTATAGGCCAGGACACTCACCCTGTACATCCCAGGCATCGGTTCAGGCAAATACAAACCTTCCACATTATTTCTACGGTCGGGGGAAGAACCCGGCTGGGAAACTCCATCCAGGAATTGGTTCCCATAGTAAACCATCCCATCCGGTGCCGTAACTCGCAGGTCCAGGTCATTGACCAGCGAAAGGACTGTAGAAGGCAGGCCGGGCACATCCGTATAGGCCAGTGTGATTTTGAGAGGTTCCTCAGAGCTCTGGATAAGGACATTGCGGCTCCACTCTTCCCCCTGCTGAAGCAAAACGGATTGGTTCTCGCAAAGAAAAATTCGGTCCGCTTCAATCACCTCAGGAAGCCAGATGCGTCCCCAGCCTTCATCATAGTTTGGGGCCGGCTGGGTACCGTAATCATCATCCATATCCGTTGCTGAGCTGATCAGGAGCGCTTTGAGAAGCGATGGGGAAGGGTTTTTTCCGCCGCTCATCTCCCTGAAATATTGAATCATTACCGCTGCGGCGCCGGCTGTCAGTGGACTGGCCATGCTGGTTCCACCCATATAAGTATAGTGTTCATCAATCTCGAGCCACTCGTTACCCATCGGCGCCAGAGCGGAGCGTGTGGAGGATATCCACGTTCCCGGGGCCACAATATCAGGCTTGTAGCGGCCATCCTCGGTCGGACCACGACTTGAAAAATCAGCCATGGCATCGAGCCCATCTTCGTAAATAAAGAGTACTTCCCGGGCACTCTGGCTGGCACCCACCGTAATCACGTTTTTGCCAACACCTGGTGTGATGAGGGTTTGCGTCCCTGGTCCGCTGTTGCCGGCAGCAAAAATATAGGCCATCTCCTGGTCGCCAGCCGCTTCAAAGTCAGAGTCACGCACCAGCCCATCATACTCCGCTGCATAGCTGTCATAGCGGCCACTCTCTTCTGCACCCCAACTGTTATTCACCACGCTCACCCCTTCACGGTATGCATCCCGGGCCAACTGCTGGAAGTCTTCAGTCAGGAACAAAGTACCCGTTCTATCAATCACTCTCTGGGCTACCAGTTTCGCCCCCGGTGCCGTGCCCAGCCCAAAAAGATAACCATCTTCATTGACCGTGCCCCACCCCAGCATCCCATTGGCGACCACCGAGCCGGCCACGTGAGTCCCGTGACCATGCTCATCAGCCGCCGAACTCACATCGCCGTAATAATAAAGCGCCTTGATTTGGGCATTCAAATCTGGATGTAAATTGCCCAAACGCCCCCTGTCCATCCCCGTATCGGCGACTGCCGTCACTACCCCACTCCCGTCATAGCCCAAAGATTGAACAAAGGTGAAGTGTTCCGACCAGTTATCACCCTCAATGATTTTAGCGGCGACCTCTCCGAGCAGCTTGGGCTTGAGGGCTGGTTCAATCCAGAGAACGTCAGGATTCAAGCTGAGCTCTTCCAAAACTTTACCCGTCGCCAGACCCGTCAGAAAAATCGCATTGTCATGCTCTCCAGCCCGTGTGGAAGAGTTAATCCTTCTCTGGATATTCTCCACTTCTTCTGCTGCAGCATCTTTGGCCAGAATAACTCGAATTTTCCGAGGTGTCCCAGAGCGATTCCAGCCTGGCGTATCCATGATACTTTGCAAGATTTTGTACTCAGGTTTGTATTCACCACGCCAAACGATGAACTCGGATAAAGAAGAAGCTGCCGAATTGGCCGGCTTCACCGCATCAGGAGGGGGCATCCGGCAAATCCAGCTATTATCAGGCAGGTAGCGCAAAGGTTGAATCCCCTGCTCCAGCAAAGCTGCCCTTTCCTGCTCTGTGAGCGGTCCCTTGAAGGTAAGAATCTGCAACACCCCTTCCGGACTTGCAGCCAGTTGAACCGACTCACCACTCTTCAGCTCGTCTGCATCCGTCTCCACCTTTAAGGTCACATTACGAAGATAGACATCGGCTGAGAGCTTAACGCTCATATTGAGCAAAGCCAGCATGACCAGACCCCAAAGAATCCCCCTTGTAGAAAGTAGAGACGATAAGAGTATTCTCATGCCTAAATTATACCCTTGAAAAAGAGCCATTGCAAACGGAGAAAAAAGAGCAGAGGCAAGCGAACGA
>LSQX01127075.1_pt3 | contig 75700 bp, 48 predicted proteins | sample 654561 | NCBI WGS metagenome assembly LSQX01 (sample SAMN04489861, study PRJNA283612) | anaerobic digester metagenome | isolation source: 4 biogas reactors fed with cattle manure at either 37C or 55C with and... | place: Denmark: Kongens Lyngby | collected 2014
AAGCCAGACGCGGACCGTCTCCAGCAGAGAGGGATGGAGGAACTGCCCATTCTGCCGTCGCTGCCTGCTGAAGGCGGCCGGGGCGGTGGGAGTACAGACGTCGAAAATGGAGGGATTACATCGTCAGACTGCCGATCTCGGTTTTGTGGAACCCGGGGCCAGATGGCGAGCTGGCGGATCGTGGACTATGCGGGAGGGTTTGGGGTAAGTGGCTGGTTCAACGGGGCCATTGGATTCGGCGAGAAACGCGTGCGTGCCAATCACATTCAAGCTGGCGAACAACCTGTTCGAGGCCTGCGGGCCCATCTCGGATTGCTGAAGATTCGGGAAACGAAGGTCCGCAAGGCACGCTTGGCGCCGCTTCAGGGCGAATTCGCCATCTTGGGTAATATGGGATAATTTGGCAAGCGCGAGTCGAACGGCGATTTGCAGTCCAGCACCGGTCACGACTCACGGAGGGTTGCGATGTCCCAATTGTTCTGGACTAGATGAGCTTGCGTGATTCTGGGAGGGATTCATGAGAGCGTGATAGCCGCTTTTTCCACGAATCAAGCAGGTCGATTTAGCCCAAGCGACTATTCGGGGCTTCCTGGATTGACGGCGATTTCAACCTTGGGTCGGATACGATCAGCGATTTCCTGATAGATCGGCAATTCCAAACCCGCGGCAACCTCAAGCGTTACAGCCAAGGCGTAAGGAACCTCGTCAACGCACTTCCCGGCGCCATCCTTGCAGCTAACCGTGATGGACAACCTCTGGTTCTCGACAAACCCGCGGACCTTTTCACCCTCGAATAGTCGGTGCTCGACGGTCCCGCGGCGAGCGGAATCGGAATCCAGATTGAGTTTCCTGACGCCGATTTCGTTCTCGTTCACATGGAACCATAGTTGGGCCTGGCGGTAGCTTCTGTGTCGGTTGTTGATCGGCGACAGCCAAGCCAGCGTCACGGTGAGCCGCCGCTTCTGCTTGCTGGCGCTTAGAGAGGGGGGAAGCGGAAGGTCGAATACGTGGGCTTTCTCCCTGACCAACTTTCCCCAGCCGACGATCGTGGCCCGCTGATCCGTCGATACCATCGCTCGCGATGGGTCCACTTCACCATAGCCGAGAAACCGGGCCTGCAACCGTTGGATCACTCGCCAATCCATGCCGGTGCTGCTCAGGTTCGTCGCGATTTCGTCGGCTGCGTTGCCCCACGATGCACCGTGAACAAGCAATGCCTTGATGATGACCGCGATGCTCTCTTCATCGAGTTGCTCGCCTCCGGGCGCGGCCTTCAGTTCCTGCAGATGCTCGTAAGTCTGTGCGGCGCAACGAGTACCCAGTGCCGTCGCGTTGCTGGTTCCACGGCTGAACACCGTCCTGCCAAGCTCCATTGGCCCTTGGCCGGGCCAGGCGACCTTTTGTCCGGGCGGCTTGAGCGTTTGCACCGCAGCAAATCGGGCAGGATCGGCACCGTTGCCCACGGGAGCATGGTACAACTGCCGGCCGCCCGGAAAGAGAACTTCCGGCTTCACCGCACGGTTGTAGCCGCTGGCAACAGTGCTGAGCGGACTGGGAAGCCGCAAGCCGCCGAGGAGATCAACGCGCTGGTCAGGCACGGGAATCGCGGCATCGTCGGCATGAACCGCCCCCACGGTGACAACGTTCACCGCTTCGGCTGGAGATAGCGGGCGACGTTCGACCTGGGAGTCGCGCATTGCTCGGAGAGTTTCGCCGCGAAGTTGCTCAGGAGAAATCGCCTGCCACTGATTGGCCGGTACGGAAATCCTGATGTCGTCCGTTATATTGCCCGCGCTCACGAGGAACAAAACGCCGTACTTCCACGAAAGCCAGTCCAACAGGCGAGCCAGGGGACTGAGGTCGCGGTCAAAGGGCTGAAATCGGTTTCCGAACGACAAATTGATGATCTTCACGGATGGCGCCGCCGGCCCGTCGTCGCCATCCCCCTCCTTGATACGGCGCACGCTCCGATGGACTAAGTCAACCAGCAGTTCGTCATCGGGAGTGACTTCGTTGATTCTGTTGTTGAAATCGAGGGAGGGAATGAAGATGGGACGGACATAGACTGGGCGCTGCAAGCTGGTTGGCTGACCTGACAGATCGCCGTGGAGGATCAGCGAGGCCATTGCCGTACCATGTCGCTGTTGACCGGGCTGGTATCGCGCTTGGTGGTCATCGGGGTCATCAATGATCAGGCGACCAGCCAGAAGAACGTGGTTTTCCAGCGGGAGGCCATCGAGAAGCGCGACCACTGGTTCAGCATCGGCGATTGCGCCCTCCTGGATATCGGGTGGTCCGGCCGCGGCCGGTCCGTCGTCCTGGTCGGGGGCAGGAAAGCCAGCCTGGCCAAACGGCCGGAAGAACATCACGTCTTCGCAGCGAAGCAACTGGGAGTAGTTGTTCTGGAGGATCTGGTCAACCGTTTGCTGGATCGCCTGCGGCGACATCTCTGCCAGAACCCCGTGATAACAAATATCAGGAATCTGGGCTTGTCGAAGACACTGCCCACCCGCCTGTCCGATCAGTGACGAGAGGTTTGCGAACGCTCGCTGACGGGCATCCGCACTCCCGCGGCACCAGAGTTCGACCTCGAACTTGACAGGTTCCTGCTTGTGTTGAAGGTACTCCTGCCAGTACTCCAAGACACCTGTGTGCTCCAGGCGATCCTGGGGGCTCCACCGACGCACGTCCTTCAAGTGGATGAAGACATTCTTGAAGGGTCCGAAACCTCGGGTTGCGTCCTTGTGCGGGTTGACGGTCCAGTCATTCCAGAGCGCAAGCAACTGGCTCATGGCCTGCTGATTGCTCATCACCGCGTACAGACGGCACGTCAACTTCTTCGATGGATCCTTGGCATCCTGGAAACCGCCAAACGGTTCGGCGTCTTCCATGTCGAACTCAGCAAGCCATTCCAGGCCGGGGACTTTCGCAGCCGCCTGTGCCAGACCGTCAACAGTTTCGCCGATCGTCTCCAAGACAATAACCTGTTCTGGTTCGATGCCCTGGACCGTTGCCTGAACGTGCCGGAAGCTGTCCGCAATGCTACGGAGCTTGGCGTCGAGCCGGGCCTTCTGATCGGTAGCAGAGGGCCGAATCATCGAACCACCACCACCGGATGGTCGGCGGCGGTTATCATCGGTCGGCTGTGGAAAGATCAAGAGTGGGCGATCGGCCATGCCCTACCTCGCGTCGTCAGCTACTCGTTGTTATGAGGGCAGAAGCGGTTCTCCCATTGCCGCAGTAGTTGCGTGGCGATCTTCTTGCCGTTGGCGTCTGGCAGCGCCAACACGTATCTGCGAGCGAAGTCGGACAGGAAGTCCTCCAGTTCCGAGAAACTCGCCCCGGCGAGTTTCTCTGCCACGGCACGAGCCGAGATGCCCAGTGATAGATTCAGCCGCTGGAGTGTCTGGTTGAGGTATTTCTCGGCAGCGGCTGGAGTCGGGGGCGGCAGTTCGAGGCGAAGCTGGAAACGTCGCCACACAGCACGATCAAGCAGTTCGGGATGGTTCGTGGCAGCAATAACGACCACGTAACTTGGTACTGCGTCGATCTGCAGGAGAAGAGAACTGACAACCCGCTTAATCTCCCCCGTCTCGTGCAGGTCGCCGCGTTCCTTCCCAAGCGTGTCAAATTCATCGAAGAACAGGACGCAACCACGGGTCCTGACGTAGTCGAACAGCTTTCTCAGACGGGACGCCGTCTCGCCGAGATAGCTCGCGATTAGGCCCTCGTAGCGAACGACGATGAACGGGACCATGAGGGAACTGGCGAGCGACTCCGCAAGGGATGTCTTCCCGTTCCCGGGTGCGCCGGCCAGCAGGACACGATTGCGAGGGGTGAGATTGTAGGATCGAAGCAAGTCAGTCCGGTGGTGCTCCTCGACTAACTCCGCACAAGCCCGTTCCACGTGATCGGGGAGGATCATTTCCGCGATAGGCCGCTGCGGCGTAAGCTCGTAGAAAAGGTCTTGGACGGCACCGTTGGTCGCGGACGGTCCCGATGGCCGGGAAGGTGAGCCATTCCTCAGTTGGTCGGCCAGCCTTCCGGCAAGGACGGAGTGATTCCGCGCGCGTTCTTCAGCGATCAGGGCCTCAACCGTCTTGCGGAAGAGGGATTGGTCGCCAGCAACGCCGGCCTTGACGAGCGACAGGAGTAGGTCGGATCGAGCCATCGCACCCCACGGAACCGGAAAGCATGCCTCGGTTCGCAGCTTCAAGGGATTCGTACAAAACAACTTACGATGCATTATACCGGAATCCGCCAGCGACTTCGAGGTCGCTTTCCAGATGGTCCGGTAGAAGCGATTCGCCCTGGGGCGGTGTTCCGGCTGGACCTGGAGCCGCATCGCAACTCACGGGGAAAAAGCGACTTGGCAATCGCGGTGGCTGCCTGTTTGGCCCCGTCCGGGGATCGGGATTGATGTTCAAAAGGCCCTGGGAGCTGACAAATCACCCTTGGACTCGATCGCCAGACCTACGAGCGACTTACGGCGAGAAGAGCCGTATCAAGGCGCGCGGTTTTCGGAATTCGACAGATGTTCCTGGAATTCTGGCGATACCGGCGTCGCCCTGGAGCAAGAGCCGTGGCGCGTATCAGCGAGGCGAATTGACAAAAACGCGGAAAGGCACCACCCATCGAGTTGCCGACCGGCAAGGAACCTCAGTCTGGTGGATTGGCCAGGCCGGCTCGGTGATCACCGCGATCTGCCTACGCCGGCGTCATTGCACCGGATCGTCTGTGCCGGGCTCGTCCGCGCTGAGCAGGTGGGTTTGCGTGACCGAGGGCGGCTTCAGGTGGACGTCCATCCAGCCGAAGATCAGCTCGCGGGACTCGTGGGCGACGCTGTGCCCCCGGCCGTGGACGTAGAAGGCAAAGTTCTGCGGCGCCTTTTCCAGCTCGTAGACATCCATGATCCGCAGCAGGGCGAGAACGCGCTGCCGCTGGACGAGCCCGTTGCCGTCGTTCAGCCCGGACAGGTCCATAAACGGCCGCGGCGCCACCAGCGCGATGATCTCGTGGCGGTCGATGGGCGGCAGCCTGCCTTCGAGGAGCCCCGGGCGGAGGTGCTTGAAGTAGACGTACCACCGATCGCGGGCGGAATTGAGGACATCCGGGTTGTGGCGAAAGAATGCGCCGCCACAATTGCAGACCGCGGCCTTGACCCGCTCGTCGTAGGCCGCCAGGTAGTAGGCGCCGTGGCCGCCGAGCGAGTGGCCCAGCGTGCCGATCCGGTCCGGATCGACCTCGGGCAGCGATTGGAGCAGGTCGATGGCGATCGCGTGCTCATAGGTGAACTTGCCGACGGCGGTCCACTCCGGATGCTTCTGGTAGAAGCGGGCCGTGTCGTAAGCGCCTTCCGGGGGAATCCGGTGCCCGGCGACGAAATGATCCGGCGCGATGACCACGTAGCCCCGCCGGCAAAGCTGATCGAGCCAGGCCTTGTCCGGATTGCCGCTGAGGCCGGCCGTCTGCTCCTTGCCCTGGGCCGTGGTGCCATGCAGCGCGACGATCGCCGGGAACTTGTCGGGGGCATCGCCCGCCGCCGCGCCGTGCGGCTTGAGCGGGATGCCCAGGTAAGCGTGCGCCCGCTCGTCCTGTTCCACGTTGTAGCTGATCAACTGCCGGCGATAGACGCCCTCAATGTCAACCGTCTCGTGGATCTCAAGCTCCAGCGGCGGCTTTTTTGGCTTCTGTTCGTCGCGGATCAGCTCGAGGTAGCGCTGCCTGAGCACGTGCCGCCGCGCCTGCCAGTCCTCGCGCGTCTTGACGCCCTCGATCAGATCGTCCCAGGACGAAACGATCAGCGGCGGGTCGGACCGCATCCGGTCGGGCGGCTCGGCGGCGGATGCCGCGCCGAGGGCCGCGGCACAGAGGACCGGGGCCGCGTAAGGAAGGAGCCGATGCCGAAGTAGCACGTTCATGCAGACCTCACGGGTGAGGGGGTTTTTCAGGCGGCCGGGCGGTGACGTCTTTGACGCGGCCCTCCAGCCGGCCCTCGATCCGGCCGTTGCTCCGGTTGATGAACCGCCAGGCTGTCGAAATGCTGGTCAAATCCAAGTTCCGATACGGTATCTTGCCGTAGCGACCGGCCAGGTGCATCGTGTCGGTGCGGGTCAGGGAGTGCGACTCGCAGACGACCGAATAGGTCCGCTCCGGATCGATGTCGCTTTCCACGATCCGCTGCCCCTGCGGGCGGCCGCGGTCGAAGGCGTAGCGGCAGCCGGAGACCTGGACGAGGAACCGGGCATCTTTCGCTTCGTTGCGGATATTTTCCTCGATGATCTCGAGCAGCTCGCGGCCGGTCATCTCAAACAGGCTCAAGCATCGCTCCGTGGGGCGAATCCAGTTGATCAGGTCAACCAGGTAGACGTCCTGTTCTTTTTCGAGCGGCACGCCGCGGTAGTGGCCGCGGTTGTAGATGGCAATATCCGCCCCGGCGGCGTCGCGGATCGCGTCGGCCATCCAGTTGCCCATCGAGGTCTCCGCCGCGCCAGTCTGCGTGGGCGGGTCGATGGCCATGCCGATCTTGTGCGTGCGGTAGGCGGTCAAGGGGCGAACGTTGCGCGCTGCCACCTGCCCCTTCCAGCCGCCCGAGCCGAGCACCAGCCGGATCTCTTCCTCGACGTTGCAGGAGCCGTGGAAAACACGGCAGCCGTTGACGCGGACCTCGATTGGCTGGGCCAGGTCCAGCAGTTCGGGTTCGGGGCGGATCGCCACCTGCGCGGCGTTGGCGATCGAGGCCGCCACCACGTTGCCCGGCTCGATGGCCGCGTCGATCTCGGCGAAGCGGCCGATCTGTTCGATCGCTTGAATCTCGGTCCAGTAGGCCTTGCCGTGGATCGGCAGGTAGGCGCGGAAGGTCACGCGGCGCGGATGGGCCACGCGGCGCTGCTGGAGGGCCCAGTCGAGCACGCGCTCGGTGCTCGCGAGCATCGTGTTGTGCCCTTCGCCGGCGACGATCCACAACTGGCCGTTGTATCCCAACTGGCTCATCCGCTTGGTGATCGGAATCGGCCCATCGTTGGCGTACACGGGCCAGTCCTTTTCTCCCTGCACGTAGAACATCGGCACGTGGCGGAGGTTTTCCACGAGCGTCAGGTGGCCGTAGGTCGAGGCGAGCGGGATTCCGGCCGCGAACAGTTCGGGGTAGCGGCAGCACAAGTAGGTGGTGCCGGTGCCGCCCATGGATTGGCCGCTGAGCACGATCCGGTCGCGGTCGATGCGGAACCGCCGGCAGACCTCCTCGATCAGGGCGAGCACGTTGACCTCGCCAAGGCCACGCCACTCGGTGGGCAGATTCAGGGGATCGCCTTCGGAGGGGCAGAGGAGCACGATGCCGCGCTTCTCGGCCTCTCGTCTGTAAATGCCGTCGCCGTACGCGGGGTGATCGAAGTACTTGTTGTGGTCTCCGCTGGTGCCATGCAGGGCGACCAATAGCGGCATCGGTTTCTGCCCGTCATATCCGCTGGGCAGGTAGAGGCGGAAAGGCTGGTCCCTGCCGCTGGCGGGTGACCGGAAAGTGAGCGCCAGGTCGGCCGGCCCCCGCGCGGGGTCTGCCGCGTGGGACGGGCACGAAGCGGCCAAGGCAGCCGCGAGACAGACGGACCGAAGGACGTGTGAAACCATTAGTACGCTCTCGCTTCCGGGTGATTGCCGGCGGGGACCGCGCCCGACCTCGGCTCGCTTGCCACCGGATTCAACGGCGGCGGGCCGACAGGGCCGAGTATTGCCGCGGCGCCGCTCGATGTCAAGAATACAGCGAGCAGAGAAGGAATCTGTTGAAAGGCCGATGCCATGAACGCGATGCTCTTGCGGCGGATCGTCTCCTTGCGTGAAACCGAGACCCCGCTGGACCTGGTGGAAATGCCGATGCCGGCGCCTGCCGCCGGCGAACTGCTGATCAAGGTGTCGGCCTGCGGAGTATGCCACACGGAGCTCGATGAGATCGAAGGCAGGACAAGTGCGGGGCGCGAACGTGCTCGTGATCAACGCGGGGGATGGATTGGGCGTGTGAGTCGTCGACCTCGACCGGTTCCCAAGCTGGAGTTGGGAACCAGGTAATGGGTGGGAACCTGGAAAGGGTCAGATGCGGACTTGCAGCCGCTGGCCCTCGGAAACGACAACCGCGTCGGCAAACGTGACGATCGCCCGGCCGTCCTGCCGGGCGACCGTGGCCGCCAGCGGCTGGCCGTCCAGGTCGGCCTGGACCGCGCTGACGGCTCCGGCGGGCGCTACGACGAGGGTCTTCAGCCGCAGCCGGCCATGCTTGATCTCGATCTCCGCGCGGAAATCCGCCGGCGTGGACTGCTGGGAGTAGCTGCCCCAGCCCTCGGCGGTGACCATCGCCGCCTTGAAGTTCTCCGGGCTGAGCCGCGGCGCGAACTCGATCCGCCCCTTGGGCCCATGGCAATTGAAGCCGCAGGCGGCTTGAAACACGCCGTAGCTGGCCATCGCTCGGGCGTAATGGTCGGAGCATTCGATTTCGTTGTAGGGATTTCGCTTCGCCGCGCTGTAGCGGTCGTGGATCGCGCGGCTGACGACGAGGCCTTTTTCGAGCAGGTCGGGCTGGTCGATCCCCTCCCAGATCATGTGGGCGGCGGCCTGCCATTCGAAACCGGTCATGCACTCGTTGAAGTACATGTACTGCCAGTGCTGCTTGAACTCCGGGTTCTGCCCGCCCTTCGGCCAGGTGCACATCAGCAGCCCCGCGTCGCCGGCGGCGGCGTACCAGCGGCCGCGGGGGAATGCCGCGCGAAACGGCCCCACGTCCGGCACGAAGTTGTAGCGGAACAGGGCCCGCAGGGCGGAACGCTGCTTTTCCGCGTCGAACAACCGGCCCAGGCCCACCCAGTGGGCCCACGTCTGCCCGAAAACCTGATCGATGTAGCAGCCGGGGCCGACGCCGATATCCTTCTTGCGCTCCGGGTCTTCGAGTTGGATGAAGTACTCGCCGTTGTAGAGTTCGAGGATCGACTCGGCGCCCCGCTCGGCAAGCCGCCGGCACTGCGCGGCGAACTCCGCGTCGCCGGTCTCGGTCGCCATTGCCTCGCCCGCCCTCAAGGCCGCCAGGTAGAGCGACGCCAGGAACGAGATTTTGCCGAACCAGGCCGCGTCGAGCGTGTTCGGCTGGGCGCCTTCCACGATCCCGTCGCCGTTGCCGTCCTTGCGGATCATGTACTCGATGGCCAGCTTCACCTTCGGCCAGACCCGCTGGAGAAAACTGCCGTCGGGCGACATCTGGTGCTCGCGATAGACCCCGAGAATCCGGCCGCACTGGCCGTCGTCGGCCGGCTCGTTCGACCGGGCCACGTCGGTCCTCATGCCGATCCCGCCGCTCTCGTGCAGTCCGATACCGAAGTTGACCCGCTCGCGCTCGTCGCGCTCGATCTCCGGAAACAGGCGTCCCGGCGCTTGGGCGTAATGCCAGACGTGGGTGCACGTGCCCTGGCAGCAGCCGATCCCCTCCCAGGCCCAGAACCGCCCGTCTTCGAACCGGTAGCACGTGGTCGTCGCCAGGGTCGACGTGTTGGCGAGCGTGCGGTCGAGCAGCCAGTAGGGGAGCGTCGAATCGTACCAGGTTTCAACCCACGCGCGCGTGTCGCCGCAAAGGCGCTCGGAATTGGCCGCCAGGTACCGCGCGACGGCAAGCGCCGACTCGAAACGGGCCGCGTACGCGTGGCCGACGCGGCCGCCGCCGGCCCCGCGGGCGTAAAAGTTGGGGAAATGCCAGGTGACGGCAAAATCGGCCGTTTTCTCCTCGCCGGGCGCAAGCCGCAGCTTCCTGCCGACCTGGCCGGTCAACTCGGCGGAAAGCTCGGCGCTGGCCGAGGCCGACTCGCCCGCCGCCGCGCGATCGGCCAGGGCAATGTCTTCTTCATCGCCACCGAGCAGCGCAAGGGCCATCGTGCCGAAGTCGCGCTGCTCCGGCAGTGCGGACTCCTCCAGCGGCCGATCGGTGAAGACGATCTGGTCGATCCCAATATTGCCCCAGCCCGTGCCGACCTGGTCGACGACCTGGAGCCGGGCCTGCTTGCCTTCGTGCTGGCGCGTGTTGAAGGCCGTGCGGGCCATGCGGTTGTCGTTCCTGCCGGTTGCCGAGGCGACCGGCTTTCCATCGACGAGCAGGTTGACGCAGGTCTTGCCCTCGTGCGCCCCGCCGCCGACGTAGAACTGGATGTAGCGCCGCTCGATGGTGAACGGCCGGCTCGTGAGCGTGCCGACGCGCGCGTCCTTTTCGCCGACGCTGCCGCCGGGCGCCGAGGCATGGCTGTTGACAACCCGCTCTCCCTCGCCGCCGACGTCGCCCTGATACTTGGGAATCGCCTTCTTCTCGACGGGGCCTTGCCCGAAGGCATCGCCCGCGGCCGTCCACGTTTCGTAAAGGGGCCGCTCGAAGTCGTCGAAGAGGATGTCCGGCCGCGGTGCTTCTTCCTTGGACGCACTCGGCAGGGCCGAGCAGACCAGCGCGGTCAAACCGGGAGCGCGGACGATTCGGTTGCTCAGCCGGCCGGAAAACCGCGACTTCGAGTCGAGGCAGACGGCATTCTCAAGATGGCCGAGAAGCTCGACCTCGACCGGCGCCTCTCCCGTGTTCTTCACGCGGAAGCTCATCACGGTGGCCGGCAGCGAGGAATCGGCAACATTGAGCGGAATGAACGGCGAGAACGCCTCGAGTCTGACCTCCACCGGGCAGTCGGCGTCGCGATAGCGGACCCTTCCGATCGGGTAACGGCCGTCGAAGGTGATCTGGCGGAAACCCTCGCAATCGAGCGACCGCGCTTTGCCGCCGATGGCGAGGGTGAAGCCTTGCTTCAACGGGCTGAACGGCCTGGCGGGCGAGACATAATTGGCCCCCTCGCGGGTCTTGATCTGGCCGCCCTGCCAGTCGACGCTCCGCGGAGCGATCCCTTCCTGATCGCGATTGAATATATCCCAGAGCCAGAGCCGGCCGTCGCCGCCGAGGTAGAGCGTGCCGGCAAACAGCCCGCCTGCCGGCATGCCGATGTGCTCAAGCGCCTGGGGATCGGACCAGGTCTGCTTTTCGCCGCGAGCGTAGAGCGAGGCGAGCCACTGGGGGCTGAATTGCTTGTCCGCGGGAATGATCCGCAGGTATTCGTTGTCGATTTGGCCGGAGTCGATCGCGGCAAACAGGGGATGCGCGGCGATCGTGCCCATGGCGCCGCCCGCGGCGATCATGAATTGGCGGCGCGACGAGCCTTTGGAACACGGCCCGGTGGGGCAGCAGCGATTGGCGGGAATTGGCGTGTCGTTGTTGGTCATGGTTTTGGAGGCTCCATGGGATGCGCCGCCTGGGCCGTTAGGCGGCTTGCGGTGGAATCCGTAGGACGGGTCTCCTGGCCCGTCGAGTAGGTCGTGGTGGGGCGCGCTCGCCTCAAGGTTGTGCAGTGGTGCTTGGTTTGTGGCAACGGCGGTGCTGTTTCGGGCCGCGGTGGGTTGGGGCGCTTGCACCACCCTACGGCCGTTAGGCAGTTCGCGGTGGGGCGCGCTCGCCTCAAGGTTGTGCAGTGGTGCTTGGTTTGTGGCAACGGCGGTGCTGTTTCGGGCCGCGGTGGGTCGGGGCGCTTGCACCACCCTACGGCCGTTAGGCAGTCCTAGGCAATGCCCGGCGCTGCCGGCATCTCCATCACCATCGAGCCGCCGGCCGACCGGATCATGTTGTTTTCGAGGGCCTTGCGTCCGCCTTCCACGTTGTACTCCAACAGAGGACAGAGCGATTCGGCCTGCGATGCGACGCTGTGGGGTGCAGCGATCCATGGACTGGTGATGTGGGGCACGACTTTCACTCCCGGATAGCCTTCCACGATCCGGCAAATTCGCAGCCACTCGGAGATGCCGCCGCACCAGACGGGGTCGCTCTGGACGTAGTCGACACAGCGTCGGTCGAGAAAACCCTTGACCGGCCAGCGGGTGTACCAGTGTTCGCCGCTGGCAATCGTCACGCCTGTTTCCCCCTTGATCCTCGCATAGCCGTCGAGATGCTCGGGGCAGATCGGCTCTTCGATCCAGAACGGCTTGTATGGCGCCACGGCCTTGCACAGCCGGACGGAGTAGTCCACGTCGCCATGATAACGGATGCTGTGGTTGTCGAACATCAGCTTTGCGTCGGGCCCCAGCTCTTCCCTGAGAACGCGAACCAATTCGACGTCCTGCTTCATCCCCGCATCGCCGTCGGCGGCACTCCGGGTGAAGTACCATTTCTGGTAATGGAAAGCCTGGTCGTAGGCTTCGCGTGCGCGTCGGCGCGCGTCGTCGAGGCCCTTATTCGGCTCGCCAGGCCGCCAATAGACGGGAACCTGCTTGCGATCCGCCTGGCCGATGATCTTGTAGGCGGGCTTTCCCACCAGCTTGCCGCGAAGGTCCCAGAGGGCGATGTCGACGGTGCTGAAGGCCATGAAGACCCGCCCGGTGGCCGTCTGGCGGTCGCCGCGGGGATTGTTCGCAATCTTCTCCCCGGTGAGCGGATCGCGCCCCTGGGCAGAGAGTCTCGCTCTGGCCGGGAAGATCGCCTCCCAGAGTGTCTCTCCCTCGAGCGTCATGTCGAACGCGTTCCTGCCGACGAGCAGCTTGCGGATCGCCGGCAGGTGGCGCTCGAGCGCCTGCCGGTCCTGGGCGCTGCTGCCGGCGAAGCTTCCGCAGACGCCTCCGCCGGCTTCGATCACAACACCGTCTGCAAGCCGCACCTGGCGGATGACGCTTGAAGGCTCGCGAATCTCGCCGGCCCTCGATCGATCGGCAAGCGAGCCGGCGCCCAGTGCGGCCAGTCCGGCCGAGGCGAGGAATTGCCGGCGACTGAACGAGTTGCTCATGAGTACTGCCTTCTTCGGATCAGGCGTTGCCGCGAGCGAGTGCGGCCCGTGCCTGGCCGATCAATGGATTGTCCGGCTTTCCCGATCCTTGGAGCAGGAAGGCCGCGGCGGCCAGGTAGCGGCCGGCCCATTGGGGAGAAATCTCGCCCGCATCCTCGAAGGTGGCGGAGCCGAACTTGTAGTCGTGGACGCTCGAGCCTTTTCGGACCACCAGGCGCCTGGCCTGGTTGATCCAGGGCTTGAGGGGGCCGCGGCCTTCCGCGTAGGCGAGCGTCGCGCGCGCGGCCTCGCTCGCGTCGCGATTGACCTGGGCAAAGATCGCCTCGATCGGCTTGTCCGCGCCCGCAGTCCGATCCGCCGGTTTCAACTCGTCGATGGCAAAATCGCCAACCTGCCCGCGGGCGCCCATCGCCTGGCGAAACATCGCCAAGAAGGCCGCGTTCTGAAGCAGGACGAGTCGCCGCGTGCGGTCGTCCCGGGCGTGCCGGTAGGCATAGCGGAGCGCGTTGGTCGTTGTCGCCGCGTGCAGGGCGACAATGCCCGGCTGGCGAACCACGAGTTCCGCCGCGGCGAGCAGCAGACCGTCCCAGATCGACTGGGGGGCGACTCCGGTCTTGAGCAGCGCGACGGCGCGGCCGGCCGCTTCGTTTTCAGACTCCTCGCGGAGGGTCCGCAGCAATTCGAGCGTCGCCTGGCGATCGGGTTTTCCCTGCTGCCAACCCGCGGGAATCTCGTTGGCCAGGTCCTGGTTCCGCCGCCAAGGGCGATCGGCCGGATCGTCGCGATCGGCCGGATTGCCGTCTTCGTGCATCAGCAACGCGTAGCTCAACGATCGGAGGGCCGGCTCTGCATGGCGCCAACCGATCACCCCCAGCACCCGGTGCGTGTTGGCTACGTCGATCGCCTTGTGCCCGATCGAACGGAAGTCGCGGCAGCCGTAGCGGAAGAACTGCTGCCAGATGTCCGCTGGGGGTGCTTTGCGGACCAGGGCGGCGATCGCTGTGTCGGCGGCCGATTCATCCCACCGATCCATCGCATCGCTGAATGCCCTAGGGGGATCGGCAATCTTGGAAACCGCCGCCTCGTCGACCGGCTTCATGGTCCAGCCCCGCTCGCGCTCGTCGGCCTCCTCGGTCGTCTTGTAATAGTCGAGCGCCCAGAAGACCGGCAGCCAGCGGTCGGCCCGCGGCAGGGACGTGCTCAGCAGGTGGATCGACTGGACCACGAGCACGGAATGGAACTTGAACCCGACCGACGGCCTGGGTTCGACGTTCCGCACGGCGGCCAGCAGGAGGGCCGCCAGGATGTTCTCGTAACTCTCGCCTTGGCGGACTCTGGCCGCGAACGTATCGATGATCCGTTCGCGGGGCGTCTCCTCGAGCAATCTTACCAGCGGCTCGATCGCCGGGTCGAGCGGCACCACGGACTGGCCCTTTGGAGGCACAGCGGCGGCCCGAGCGTGCCCGCCGGCCAGGCCTGCCAGCGCCCCGCCCGCCGCCGCATTGTGAAGGAACGCGCGCCGAGTCTGCGGAATTTTCATGGCTGGTTCTCCGAAAACGGGCTTGAGGGACAGTTCTCCCGATCAGTCGGCGCCGGAGCGCCGGATTTGCCTGATCCATTTTGAAAGGACCTCGACCGCTTCGCGGTCGACGACGCTGGTCGCCAAGGGCGGCATCCGCCGCGAACCACGGGTGGAGATGCGGAGCAGCAGTTCGCTTTGCTCCGGCTCGCCCGGGGCGACGAGCACCGCCCCCTCGGGTCCGACCTGGCCCTGGTTGGGCCGCTGGCCGACCAGGCTGGCCTGCTTCAGAGGCGTCTGGTATCGCAAGTCGGGCCGCCTGCCGGCGATTCCGTCCGGACTGTGGCAGAAGGAGCAGTTCACATCGAGGTACGCCCGGGCGAGCGCCTCGGCGGCGTCCGAGCCGCCCCAGCGGGGAAACCTCTCCAGTTGTTCAACCGGCCTGGCCGGCCGATCCTCGAAGAGGCCCAGTTCAGCGAGGATTGTGATCTGGTTGCGGCCAGTCGGGCCGTCGTCGAGCTCGCGGTTCATCTGCCGCGTGTTCGGACCGAGGACAAAATCGGTCGCCTTCGTATGGCAGGCCATGCAGTCGGCGCTGCTGGGAAAATACCAGGACTGATCCACGGTCCCGCCGCCGGTCTTCACCTGGTATGCCCGCGTCAGGCCGTCCGTGTACAAATCCGCGTCGGTCTGCTCAGCGTTCCAGACGTACGTGTAGCCATGCCAGCCGTCCGGAGCATGCACGAGCAGGCGGGTTTCCAGCCGCTGCCGCCGGCGAGCATTCACGCGGTCGAGGTCCAGAAGGAAATGCTTGACGAGGACGGCGCCGACGGGGAAATGCCAGCTCTTTTTCTCGTCGAAGGTGACCTTCGCGCCTTGGGGCAAGACGATGAACCGCTCCTTGGCGGCGTGGTCGGACCACAAGGGCAGATTGACGTCGTAGGGAACCGCGCCGGGATGGAGTTGCATCTTTTCCGTCGAGGCGAACAGCCCGGTCTGCGAGAGCCGCTTGGGAAACGCGCTGCGAACCGCTTCCAGGTCGGCACTGGTCGGGCGGAGCCGGTAGAGGCGGCCGTCGAAGGCGGTGATTATCATCTCGCCCCGGTCGTCTTCACCGAAAGCGCTGATCGCCAGGCCGGTCCGCGCGACCTTGCGGTTTTCCGTGACCTTGCGGCCATCGTAGCGGAGGGTCCAGACCTGCCCGCTGACGTAATCGCCGTAGAAGTAGGCGCCTTGGTAGCCGGGCAATCGCGCGCCGCGGTAGACGAGGCCGCCGGTGATCGAAAGCCCTTCGCTGTGGTAATATTCGGCCAAGGGGTCGATCAGCGGCCCGCCGGTCCGCGGCGCGTCGGGCTCGAAGGGGTGGAGCCCTTCGCGGATTTTCCAGCCGTAGTTGCCGCCGCGGCGGATCAGGTCGACCTCTTCGTAGCGGTTCTGGCCGACGTCGCCGATCCACAGGTCGCCCGTTGCACGATCGAAGCTCATCCGCCAGACGTTCCTCAGGCCGTAGGCCCAGATTTCACCCCTGGCCTGGTCGCCGCGGTCGGCGAACGGATTATCTTTGGGAACAGCATATTCGAGGCCCGGGTCCTTGTGGTCGACGTCGATCCGCAGGATCGAGCCGAGGAGGGTCCGGAGGTTCTGCCCGTGGCCGTGCGGATCGTGGGCACTGCCGCCGTCGCCCAGACCGATGTAGAGGAATCCGTCGGGTCCGAAGCGAATGCAGCCGCCGTTGTGGTTGCTGTAGGGCTGTTCGATCCGCATCACCTTTTGTTCGGAACCGCGGTCGGCGCGATCCGGATCGCCAGCCAAGACGCGGAACCGGGAGACGATCGACGCCCTCGGGCGGGTCGAGTAGTAGACGAAGAACTGGCCGTTGCCGCGGTAGTCGGGATGGAACGCCAGGCCGAGCAGGCCCTCTTCATTCCCTTCGCGCGAGACGACGTCGCGGATGTCGAGAAAGACCTGCGTCTCCGCCTGGTTCGGATCGTTCGGAAAGACGCGGACAATCCCTTCCTGCTCGACGACGAACGCGCGGCCCGAGCCGTCGGGGGCGAACGTGAACTCCAGCGGCCGATTGAACGACAGGTGGGGGAATGCCGCTTCGGCCTCCAGCGGCATCGGGTCGGGTGAACCCATCAACCGCGAAGTGTCGATCGGTCCGAAACGAACCGGCGCTCCGCCCGCCGAGGGACTGACCGGGATGAGCAGTGCTGCGATCGACAGGGCGATCCCAGCGAAGCCGCGGACCCGGCTGTGGGCTGACTCGAGTATTGACATCGCGCTCCCCCTTGTTCGGATGGTGTCGACTGCTCGCCACCAGGCCGGCGCGGCTATCGGGGCCTGGCCGGCGTGGCCGTCGCACCCAGCGATAGCCCCGGCAGCAGGTCGCGGGCCGTCGATTCACTCAGGTTGAAGATCGTGAAGCCGGCGGCGCCGAGTTGACGGGCGGCGAGAATCTGGCCGGCGACGCGATCGGCGGAAAGGCTGCTGCTTGAGGCGGTCGCCCCGATCCCCGGATACATCGGTATCCGCCCGCCGACCAGCGCGAGTTGACTCTCCACCAGGCCGCGAAAGCCGATGTCGCTCTCGGTGTAATCCATCGGGCAGACGAAGTCGAGCCAGCCCTGCTTGATCCACTCGGGCCAATCCTGGGCCACCGACTCGCGGCAGGATGGATAGGAGCCGAAGACAGCGGCGGAGATCTTCAGCCCGGGCCGCAGCCGTTTCCCCTCCTCGTGGACGGCGCGGACGAGGCGCGAAATCTGGTCGCAGCGCCACTGGCCGTAGGCCGCCTTGTGGCGGCCCGAGCGGCACTCGTCCGGCCACTTCTCCACCTTCAGGCCGGTCTCGGCCTGGAATCGCTCGCGGCAGCCGTCGCAATAGCACGACTGGGAGCCGGGATAGCGGATGTAGTCGAAATGCAGGCCGTCGACGTCGTACTTCCTGGCGACTTCGATCATGCTGTCGACTTCCAGTCGGATGTTTTCCGGGTGCGACGGGCAGAGCCAGTTCCGCGGCTCGCCGCCGACGAAGACCTGGAGCCGCTCCTCGCCGCGGAGTTGTTCCACGAACGCGCCCGGCGCGCCGGACAGGTTGTAGTTCACCTTCCAGACGTGGACCTCTAGCCCGTGCTTCTTGGCGGCGGCCACGCACTGGGCGACCTGGTCGCCATGCTCCTTGAAGGTTTGGCTGCGGGGCAGCACGTCGCTGGGGTAATGCGCCCGGCCCGCCCAGAGCATGTTGGGCAGGACCATGTTGAAACCGGCCTCGGCCAGTTCCCGCGCGGTCCGGTCCCAGTCGCCCGGATAAGCGCCGGTGCCCGAGTGGTTCCACCACGCGCGGGCTTCGACCTCGGGGCTCGACTGGGCAAGCAGGTAGGCTCGGGCGAGGAGTTCCTGGCATCTGCGCGCGGCCTCGACCGACTTGAAATACGGCCCCGTCTTGAACAGGCGGCGGGCATTCGCGTCGGACTGCTGGGCCTCGGCCAGCGCGGCGAGCGCATCGGGCCGGGCGTGCTGCTTGACGTGGTCCGCAACCATCGCCAGGCTCTGGCAATGCCCCACGCGGCCCGATCGCTCGAGTTCCGCCTCGGCCATCTGCTGCCAGAGTCGCGGTTCGAGATGGCCCAGCACGGCGGCGAGCATCTGCCGCTTGGCCGACCGGTCGTCGCCGAGGAGGATGTGGGTGAAATACGCGCCGCGCTCGCTAAGCAGCAGAGCCGGCAGGTCGGCGGGCTTTCCTTCCTTGTCGTGCCAGCGGCCGATCACCCGGGCGCCGTGGTCGGCGGATTCCGCCGTGGTGATGTTCCACGAGGCTTGCCTGGCGGCGGGGGGAAGCCCCTCGATCTGGCCATCGAGGCGAATCTCCGCCAAGGTGCCCGGCTCCGGCTTGACGTATCGGCCCGGTTTGAACCCGAGCGCGCGGCCCAGCTCGTCGGGCAGGTTGTAGCAGGCGAACACCTTGCCGCCGCCTTCGACAAACCGCACCAGCGCGGCGACCGTCGCGCTCGACATCGCGGGATGGTGGGCGATGATCACAATCCGCCGGCGGCCAAGCGCCCCGGAAGGCAGCAGCGCGTCTTCGATCGCATCGGCGCCGAGGCCGAGCTCGTCGAGCATCGAGCCCACCATTTCGGCCGTCGCCAGCCCGGCGCGGATTTCACGATTTTCCGGCGCGGTTGCGGCCGAGGGAATCAGGATCGCCACGTCGCTCCACCGCGCGGCCAGCCGGCGGAGGCGGATCACGGCGTCTTCGCCGCGGCCCCGCCAGCAGGCAATGCGGATTCCGTCGATTTTGTCCCAGCCGGCCGGCGTGCCCTCGATGCGAAAGCCCGCTTTGGAGAATCGCACGTTCTGCCAGCCCTCCTTGACCACGCCGCCGCTGCATCCATACCAACCCGAGCCACTGCGGAAGTAGAGCGTCAGGTGGGCACAGGCCTGCGGCGGATCGACGGCGATCTCCAGGTCGAACTGTCCCGGCGCCGCCAGGTCGAGCGACACAGACCGGTCGACCACGGCGCGCTCCAGGTTGGGGGAGGCGGCAAACGGCGCCTTGACCGTGACTATCGACCGGCCGCCCTCGATCGCAACGTCGACCGGAGACGTCGCCTCGGAGCCGATCCAGGCGGACCGGGCGCCGGCTTGCGTCGCGTAGGAAAAATCGTCGAGGACCTCTGCCCGCGGCATTGCCGAAAGCAGGGCGAGAAACATCGCAAGTTGGATCATGGCTGATCTCCCGGAGGAATCGAAGAAGCTGGCCAACCCGATCCCATTCTGCCAGGACCGGCCGCGCAAAGCCACACCCCGCGGCACGAATCCGTGAAACCCTCGAGAGACAGCGGGCTGGCCGGCGGGGTATACTGAAGGGCGATCAGTCGTCAGCGATCAGCGGTCAGCCGTCAGTTTTCGGTATTGCGGTGGGCCGCCGCTGCCGTGATGGCAATGTGGACGTTGACCTGAATTCTCGGCGTACCGACGATTCGGTGCCCGAGCGTAATGGCCCGCGTTGGACCACCCTACCGACTGCAATTCTTCTCATATGTGCGGAATCACCGGAGCCGTCTGGACAGACCCTGCCAAAGCGATCGGCGATGAGACGCTCCGGCGGATGATCGAGAGGCTGCGCCATCGTGGGCCCGACGACGAGGGGACCTACGCCGCGCCGTTGTGCACGCGACCGGGCTATGGAACCGGCCCCGGGGTGGCGCTGGGCTTTCGCCGGCTTTCGATCATCGACCTTGCCGGAGGGCATCAGCCCCTGGCCAACGAAGACGGCACGGTCTGGATCGTTTTCAACGGCGAGATTTACAACTATCGGGAACTCCGCCGCCGCTTGGAGGGAGCCGGCCATCGATTCCGCACGCGGAGCGACACGGAGACGATCGTCCATCTCTATGAAGACGAAGGCCCCGGGCTGCTGCGCCACCTGAACGGCATGTTCGGGCTGGCGATCTGGGACAGCCGCCGCCAGCAGCTTCTGCTCGCCAGGGATCGCCTCGGGAAAAAGCCGCTGGTCTATCGCGACGAGCCCGGCCGGCTCCTGTTTGCCAGCGAACTGAAGAGCCTGCTCGAAGTGCCGGGACTGCCTCGGCGGATCGAGCCGGAGGCGCTCGATCAATACCTGGCCTACCAGTACGTTCCGCATCCCTTGACGATCCTCAACGGCTTCCGCAAGTTGCCGCCGGGCCATTATGCCCTCTGGCACGACGGCCAGTTGAGGGTCGAGAGTTACTGGCAACCGGACTTCAACCAGGAGGACGTGCGGCGGCCTGAAGACGATCGCGACCAGTTGCGGGCCCTGTTAAGCTCGGCGGTCGAGATGCGCCTGCAAAGCGAGGTGCCGCTCGGCGCGTTTCTCTCCGGCGGGGTGGATTCGACCGTGGTCGTCGGCCTGATGCAGCAGCTCAGCGGGCAGAAGGTGCGGACGTTTTCCATCGGCTTTCCCGTGGCCGAATACGACGAGACGCGCTACGCCCGGCTGGTCGCCGAGCGGTTCGGAACCGAGCATGAAGAATTCCGGGTCGAGCCCGACGCGCTCGGCATCCTGCCCAAACTGGTCTGGCACTACGACGAGCCGTTCGCCGACAGCTCGGCGATTCCCACCTGGTATGTTTCGCAGATGACGCGGCGGCGCGTGACGGTCGCCTTGACCGGCGACGGGGGAGACGAGCTGTTTGCCGGTTACCCGCGTTACCGGGCGGTGGCGCTCGCCCGGCATTTCGATCGGCTGCCGCGCCCGATCCGCTGTCTGGCGGCGGCGGAGCTTTGGCAGCGTCTGCCGGTCAGTCCCCGGCAGAAGTCGTTGCGCCGCCGCTTGAAGCGGTTTGCCGAGATGCTCAGCCTGCCCCACTGGCCGCGGTACCTCGGCTGGATTGCGATCTTCAACGAGGCGCGGCGGGCGGAGCTGTACCACGGCGATTTCATCGCCGCGCTGCCCAACGACGACCCGATCCGGTTCCTGCTCGACGCGGCCGCCCGATGCTCAAGCCGCGATCCGGTCACGGCGACGAGCCTGGTCGACCTGGTGACCTACCTGCCCTGCGACCTGATGACGAAGGTCGACATTGCGTCGATGGCGCACGGGCTGGAGTGCCGGCAGCCGATGCTCGACTACCGGGTGGTGGAGCTGGCCGCGCGGATGCCGCTGGCGAGGAAATTCCGCCGCGGAAAAGGGAAGCGGATTCTCCTGGAGGCCTTCGACGACCTGATCCCCCGCGAGGTCGTCGAAAGGAAGAAGATGGGATTCGGCGTACCCCTGGATCATTGGTTTCGGGGTCCGCTGGCCGCATTCGCCCGCGAGGTCCTCTACGACCGCCGCACGCGCCAGCGCGGGCTGTTCGAGCCCGCGGCGGTCGAGAGCCTGCTGGAGTCGCACATCGCCGGCCAGTTCGACCATGCCTGCCGGCTCTGGTCGCTCCTGGTTCTCGAACTCTGGCAGCGGGAATGGCTCGATCGCTGACCGCCGTCGGCGGGCCGGCCTCCGCGGCGGCCGCCCGGAAGCATCCGCCCGGACGCATCCGCGTGTTATCGCTTTGTACATTCGCCCTATTTACGCAGCGAGCCGCGCGGGGTCGCAGACTCCGCTCGCCGCAAGCTTCGCTTGCCCTTCCAGCCCGGGAGAGTTCGCGGGGCCGCCGAGCCAACCGCTCGGCCGCGCCCTTTCGACCGATTGTGTCGCTGGTCTTCCACGCGATTCACGTGATCAAGTCGCCGCCGCGGCCTCTTCCTCTCTGTCGATCGATACACCGTCCGGGTGATCGATCCGCAGGCAGACTTCGTCTTCGCTGATTTCTTCCACGGTTATGGTGATGCTGTTGTCGATGACGACACTTTCCTGCTCGCCCAGGACGAACTGCATGATTTCCTCCGGTCCCGCTTCACTGAACTGCGCGTGCAATGAGCGAATCCGTCTTGCCCGATCGGACCGCATATAAAAACGACCAACGACATCACGACGGGCGTCCGCCTGGCCTTGCGGCGCCCGCCGATTCGATCATCACGTGTCCCCCCACGCCAGATTATCGGCAAGCGGCAGGGGTTGTCAATGCGTGTTGAACCGGCGCTGCCGCTGGAGCGGCTGAAGGCGCTTCGCCGCGCGGCGCGGGCCGAACGCTGCGCTGGATCGCTTGCGAAATCTTCCCCACTGTGGTATGGCCGGCCGGTCGCCGCGGCATCGCTCCGGCGGGGAGAACGCGCGGCGCCCCGCCCTCGCCGGCGGTTTGTTTCAACATGCCGCGGCGGATCACTCCCGCGGCACTTCAAGACGTCGGACTTCCCTGCCGCGTTGATCCTTGCCGACCGCGAAGACGCGCCCGTTGAAGTCCTCTTCCCCGCAGGCGAGGGTTTCCTTCTCGCCGCTTGTGCGGAAGGCGACAAGGTCTCCGGCTCCGTCTGGGGCGGTCAACCGCACACCCACGGCGCCGTCGCCCTCGACGAGTTCGACTTCCGGCAGCGCGTCTTCCCGCCCTTTGCGATGCGCGAGCAGAACGGCGAGATAGCGCCCGCGCTTCGCCGCGGTGGACGTCTCCGCGGTAAGGTGCCACGTGTTCTCCCAGCGCCCCGCCTGCGATTCCGGTTCCGGCTGATAGCGGTCGGTCTGAGAGAAATTCAGTGTCTCGGGCAAGAGCAAATGGACACGCATTGCCGCCGGGGCGTTTTCGATCCGCAGTGTGCGGGCCGGCTCGTCGACGGCGATCTTCCGGTAGGCGTGGAGCAGCCATTGGAGGCGGACCGCGCGGGGCGCTTCGAGATCGTCGCAGATCACAAACACGCCCGGCCTGGCGTGAACGACGTGGCGGCGGAACCGCTTGAGCCGGCCCTGGTAGGCCGGGGCCGCCTCCCCCTCCGCGTAGTCGTAGCCGCCGGACGACTCGAACGCGGTCAGCCGCCCATTGGCGTCCCAGCGCCGCGGCACCTGCCCCTCGCCGTCGACCAGCACGCTGTTGACCGCATGGGTGGCACGCGTCCACTCGACGTGGTGCGGCGAACCGTACCAGGGATAGTAGCCGGTGGCGATCGCCAGGCCGCGGCCGAAGGCTTCGACGACGAACGCGTTCTGATCCGCGTGCCCGTGGCTGACCCCGCCGTAGGGGCTGCTCCGCAGCAAGAAGCTGATGTCGTTCTCCTTGTCTCCCAAGGCCGCGTGGAAGGAAGCCAGGCCCACGCTGGGGAAGCACCGGGACTGGGGCAATTCCAGGGGCGAGCGGGCCTTCAGCCGCGGATCGTAGGCGGCCAGCGTGAGCAGGTCCGCCCCGATCGTCGCCTGCGACGCTGCGGCGTACCAGCGGAGATGCGGGTCCTGGAGGAGCGTTGAAAACACGTAGAGCACATTGCCCAGGCCGCGGGGGCTGCCCGTCTGGCCGTCGCCGAAGGGGCGGTGCTGATGGTAGGGCGTGGCGGTGTAGAGCGCGTAGAACGGCGTGTTGCGGAAGAACGGCTTGGCGGTCAAGTCGACGCCGGTCGCCTCGCGGAGCGCGACCACGTAGTGCAGGGCGAACTGCATGTAGGCGCTCCAGTAGCTCGGGCCTTCTTGCCAGCCGCCGTCGTCGCCGCCCCAGGCCGGGTACGACGTGTAGTAGAGGAGCGTCGCGTAGTCGAGCCAGTCTCGCGCCTCGGGCCACTCGTGGATGAACGACAAGGCGCACTCGCCGAGGAATCCCGGCAGCCGGCCGGCATGGCTCTCGTAGGGCCGGCTCTCGAAGGGGAGCTGTTCGAGCCGCTTGAGGAACTGCCCGGCGCGAGCTTTCATATTCTTCTCGATCTCCGCCCGCTCCTCCGCAGGGAACAGGTCATGCGTCCAGTCGTAGGCCCGCGTGCCGCGCATCATCATCCACATCGGCGGCTCGTCGTAGGCGAAGAAGCTCGTCGGCCCCTCCGGGTCCCAGGCGAAGAAGTGCTCGAGGCGGCGCTTGGCCTCGCGGCCGAGCGGCTCGTCGCCGGTCAGCAGGTAGGCCAACGCGCAGCGCTCCATGACGTCCATCGGCGGCCGCGTGGTTCGCATCACGTTGATCGCCCACGGGCCGTATTCCGGTCCTTTCGGGCGGACTCCCGGCTCGGCGACGAGCGGCTTTCCGATCTCCCGGCGGCACCGGGCAACGAGCGCGTCGACGGCTGGCTTCAATTCACCGCCGGCCCAGCGGCGGACCTGTTCCAGCCGCGCGCCGGAAAAGAACAGCCGCGGTCGCTGGCGCGGAATCCGCTCGATGACCGCGTCCCAGTCGGGAAAGGGAAAGGGCCGCGCGGCGGCCGGAATGGTAAACGGCCGCGGCCGTCCGAAGACGGTCTTGCCTCGCGCCTCGACGCCGTAGCGCCAGAACCACTTGCCGGGCGGCAGCACCTCGCGGGGAACAAAAACCGGCCGCCGCAGGTTGCCATACGTCCGCGTCGTTTCCGCGGAAAAATTCTCGGCGGTCGAGACCTCCAACACGTAGGCGCCATCGTGCTTGACCGGCGTCCAGAGGAACGGCGGCGGAGAAATCTCCACGACCTGCCCGTCGGCCGGCGAGTAAGGCTTCTGTGTCGCGGCCGGAGGCGCGTCGAGGACGGGAGGGCCCTCCGCCGCGACTGCCGACGGGATGGCCAACACGCAGGCCAGGATGCCGGCCGCCGCCTTCCAGAAATCAACCGATGCGGGTCGCCGTGTGATCGAATAACGCATTGGCAAGACGCCTTTCTGCAAACGGATGTGGCTCCGGGTCCTCGCCCGGCAGGCGATTCTCCCCTGAATGGGCGCCGCTGGCCGATATCCTACTCGCCCGGCGCGGACGAAGAAAGCCTCCGATCCCCGTCTCGCCCGGCCGCTCGCGCGTAGCAAGTTCCCCTTCGTAGAACGGGTCTCCCGGCCCGTTGCCACCGGCCGCCCGCGCGCGGTAGATTCTGGCTTGGGAAATGGCGGAAAGGCGAGCACGGGGACCTTGGCGGGTTTGAATCATGGACTACCGAATTGAGACCGCGGCGCGGCTGGCGATGATTTTCCTGTTTGCACTCCGTGCCGGGGGCTTACAGGCCGGGACCGCCGCGGAACGGGGTGAAATCCTTACACCGCCGCCCGCCCCCGAGCCGCGGATCAACGGCGCCAAGGTCTTCGGCGTGCGGCCGGGCCGCCCCGTCCTCTACACGATCGCGGCCACGGGTGTGCGGCCAATGACGTTCTCGGCGCAAGACCTGCCCGAGGGCATGCAGCTGGATGCGAAGACCGGCCGGATCACGGGGCGGGCGGGCGAGCGCGGCACGTACCGCGTGTTGCTCGGAGCCGAAAACCGCCTTGGCCGCGCCGAGCGGGAGTTGAGGATCGTCGTCGGCGACGAGATTCTCCTGACTCCGCTCTTGGGCTGCAACACGTGGGGAGGTTGGGGGGCGCGGGTCACGGAGGCCAATCTCCGCGGATCGGCCGAGGCGATGGTCAAGACCGGTCTGGTCGATCACGGCTGGCAGTACGTCAACATCGACGACGGTTGGCAGGGCCGCCGCGGCGGGCCGTTCGGCGCGATCCAACCCAACGAGAAGTTCGGCGACATGGAGCAGCTCTGCCAGTACATCCACTCGCTGGGGCTGAAGGCGGGCATCTACTCGACGCCCTGGACGACCAGTTATGCCGGCTTCGTTGGCGGTTCGAGCGACGACTCCCAAGGCGCCTGGCAGGCGCCGGCCAACCGCCGCGACGGTTGGCGTTGCGGCGAGTACCTGTTCGAAACCAACGACGCCCGGCAATGGGCCGCGTGGGGGTTCGACTACTGCAAGTACGATTGGAGCGTCGACAGCGTGGAATTGGCGCGGCGGATGGCCGACGCGCTGGCCGCGTGCGATCGCGACATTGTGCTGGAGCTTTCGAATTCCGTGCCGCTGGCCGAGGCGGCGGAGTACACGCGGCTGGCGCAGTTGTCGCGGACGACCGGCGATCTGGTCGATCTCTGGGACCGGTCGCGGATGGACCCCGCCCTGCGCGCCTGGGCGGTCGGGATTCGCGAAGTCTGGCAGCAGCACGACGCCTGGGCCCCGCACCAGCGCCCCGGGCACTGGAACCACGCCTGCAACCTCCGCGTCGGCCTGTTGGGAGGATGGAGGAACCAGCCGCTCACTCCCTCGCGGCTGACGCCCGAGGAGCACTACACGCACATCAGCCTGTGGTGCCTCTGGGGATCGCCGATGATCATCGGCGCGCCGATCGAACGGCTCGACGCGTTCACCCTATCGCTGCTGTCCAACGACGAGGTCCTGGAGGTCAACCAGGACCCCCTGGGCAGGCAGGCGCGGCGGATCGAGGCGCCGGGCGGCGAGCTGCTGGTCAAGGAGCTGGAGGACGGCGCCAGGGCGGTGGGCCTGTTCAATCCCGGCGGCCAGGCGGCGACGGTTGTCGCCCGGTGGGCCGACCTGGGGCTGGCCGGTCCCCAGCAGGTCCGCGACCTCTGGCGCCAGCGGGACCTCGGCATCCACCCCAGCGAGCTGGCCGCCGAGGTCCGTCCGCACGGCGTCGTCCTGGTCCGCGCGGCGCCGGCGCCGCAGGCTTCGGCGCCGCGGCGCCCTTGAGCCGGTTCTCAGGATTCGGCGGGCATGTCGCCGGCGGCGATGTCGTGGACGAAAATCTGGGCCTTCTGTTGGCTGGCGTCGGCCAGCAGGAGCACCGCCTGGCCGGCGGCCAGCCGGTCCCGCGTATCGATCAGGCGGACGACCTCTTGCCACTTCGCCCCGTCGGCCAGGGTGTCCGGCAACCGGTTCGGCGCGTTGAGAAAGAAATCCTCGTTGAGGTAATTCGTCTCCTGCTGGGGGAATAGCGCCATGTAGAGGACGTCCGTCTCGACCAGTTCGTTGAGGAAGTGGGTCCCCAGCGATACGTCGGGAATCAGGTTCTCGCGCATCGTGACGATCTCGCAGAGGACGGAGACCTGGCTGATCTCGGAGAAATGCACGGGGACCCCGAGGTCGGGGCTGAACGTGCCCCAGCGTCCCGGCCCCAAGAGCATCGTCTTGGCCGCCTCGCGGGGGCTGGCGCGGTTGATCCGCCCGAGCAGCCGGGCGATCTCATAGCGATCCTTCAGGGACAGCCTGCCGTAGAGCCGCGGGACCACGTAGAGGAAGCGATCCAGCCGCAACAGCCGGCTCGTGCCGATGATCGCCCCGTGGGCCTCGACGATCCGCTCGACCGCGCGGGCTTGAATCTCCGGCAAAGCGGTGTTTTCCGTCCCCCGCACCTGGAGCGGGCGGCACTGGAGCAGGTTGATGCGATACTTGCCCGCGGAGAGGAAATTCACCGTGAACTCGATGTCGACGGGATACTCGTAGGCCTTCTCCAGCGTTTCCAGCATCTCCCGCATGTCATCGACGAACGGCGTCTTGGAGAGCAGTCCGTCGAAGGTCAGGGCGTAGTGCGCGGTCCGCGCCTCGTGCAAGCCGGACCGGTCGCGGGAGGCGACCATCTCCAGGGGGAGCCGCGGCACTTGCTGGACGAGATCGAGAAAATGGCCGGAGGCCAGCCGATTCTCGCCGAAATCCAGGTAGTCCACGCGGCGCTGCGAGTATTCGCAGACGGCGTCGAAATTCGCCTCGGGCCGCCGCCCGGGGGCATTCAGCGCCACGAGCCGCGTGTAGTCGTCGTCGGAACGGTCCACCGCCCGCGTCCCCAGCCCGAACACCAGCCGGACGACGCCGGCGTGGGGGTCGATGTCCTTGTGCCAGACGTAGGGATTGAAGGAGAAACCGACGCCGGCGATCTGGGAGAAGAACTTGTCGGCGTAGCGCTCGCCGGAAACCCGCATCACCAAGAGGGCCATCTGCTCGTCGCGATCGAGGAGGCCGCGCTCGATGCGGTAGCGGAGCGCCTTCTCGTGCATGGCGCTGGCATAGACGTTGCGGACGGTGTCCAGCAGCGCCGCCATGCGCGTCTCCCGCGAGCCTTGATTGACGCAGAAGACGCTCTCGTACTTGCCGGCGAACGCGTTGCCGTAGGCGTCTTCGAGCAGCGAGCTGGAACGGACAATGTAGGGCGATTCACCGAAATAGTCGAGCATCGCCTGGAACTGATCCATCGTGTAATCGGGGAACCGGCCTTCGAGAATCCCCGCCCGCGCTTCCTCGATGCCCTCCAGGAAGGTCGCGGGATTGCGGTGCCGCTGCCGGATTCGCCAGATTCCGTTGCGGATCAGGAACGTGTAAAACACGTCGGCCCCGATATAGAACGAGTCGTGGATCTCCAGCAGGGCGTGCAGCCGCGGATTGTCTTTCCTGAGGATCGCCCGGGCGAGCAGCATGCCGAGGGCTTTGCCTCCGATCAGCCCGATCCCCACCATCCGGTCGCGGATTTCCAGGATGTCTTCGAGCTTGAGGTAGCGGTGCGCCAGCCGCAGCATGCCTTCGTCGCGCGAGAGGACCATCCGGCTGAGCCGCTCGAAGACCTCCTGTTCCCGCTCCGGCGGGCAGTGCCCGGCGCGGGCCTCGTCGTAGGTCTGCTGCGCCTCGTTGAAGATCCTCCGCCAGAACCCCAGCCGCGAATCGGCGCGGAGCCCCGGCCAGCGGCTCGACGCGAGCACCTCGCAGATCACCGCGCTGTTGGTGATCGGGCGGAATTCGTCCCCCTCCCAGACGTGGAGCGTGTCCATCGAGTGCGTCGACCGGTGCTGAACCTTGATCGGGCGAACGTAGATCTTCCCTTCGTGGCGGAAAACGTCGAGCAGGAACTGCGTCGTCTGCGTGATCGGGTTCAGCGCGAACGACGCGTGGTGATTCCGCAGCACGCTGAAGTAGGTCACGGTCTCCAGATCGAAGAGCCGGGGGCAGGTGAGCAGGAAAAAATTGCCCAGCATCTGGTCCGCCGACCAGATCGACGCCAGCTCGGAAAGGCAGTCGAAGACATAGATCGCCCCTTTCCCGGCGCTCTCGATGACCCGGTGGACCTGGCCGACGAAGCTCTCGAAACCGAGCTTCGGATCGGGCCGGTGAATCTCCACCCCGGGCCTTTCGCCGATCAACCGCTCGTGCGAGGCGAAGCGGAAGTAGACGAGCCGGCGATCCTCCCGCAGGGCGGCTTCGGTGTACGGCGAGACCAGCGCCAGGTAGTCGCCAACCGAATCGACCTGCCAGACGATGTTGTCGCCCGGCATTACGCCCCGCAGAACCCTGTCCAGCCCCGGCAGACCGGTTGTCAACTCGACCATCGCCCCGTACCCGCCATTCGGAAGTCTGCCGCCGGGCAACCGCCGGGGTCTCCGCGCAAGGCCCCACAGGGGACTCTCCCCGGTAAGCGGTTGCCGCCGCCGGGAGTCGTTCGGCCGCCGCTGGAATTATATCGCTCCGGCGGTGGCCGGCCCAGGGCCGAACGCAAAGAGGACGCGTGCCGCCCATCCTTCGGAGCATCAAGCATGCAGGGTCCGCAGGGTCCCGTCGCCGGTCCGCCGCGGCGGTTGGGATTACCGGCTGCCGGGCTTTCCGCCGCCCGGCGGCGGATCGGCCGGAGCCTTGTCCAGTGGCCAGAGCTCCCAGCGGCGGACAAAGATCTCCGCCAGTTCCGACTGGATCGTCAGCTTGCCCTCCGCCGGGTGGACATCGAAGGCCTCGTTGACCTTGACACCGTTGACGAGGACCGTAATCCGGTCGCCGCGGCAGATCACTTCCATCCGCGTCCACTGGTCGCCGGGGCTTTCGACGTCGTTCTTGCCGCGGAAATCGATTGCGTCCTTCCAGTCCGGGTCGCGTCCGAACCAGTTGACCCGGCCGGAGGTGAAGACCCTCTTCTCACCCCCCGCACGCCAGACGTACTCGCCGTCGCGGTCCTTGGCCACCTCGGCGGTCAGCTGGGGCTGCACCTGGCCGTTGCCGCGGACGACGATGAAGTCGCCCGTCCCCCCCTGGATGATCTGGGCCTCGATCGACTCCATCCAGATGCCGCCATACGCCCCCTCGGGACCTTGCGCGTGGACCAGCACGCCGGAATCCTTGGCGCGGTCGGCGCGGTTCCCCCAGGCCCGCTCCCCCCAGCGGAACTCGCAGATCATGTGGTAGTCGCGATACGCGTGGCGGGTCGACACGCCCCCCATCCCGTCGCCGGAAATGTGCAGGAGGCCGTCATGGACCGTGACGATCTTGTTCGGGTCCTCGTACTTCGTGTCGCGAAAGTACGTGTACAGCCCCTCGAGGTCCCGGCCGTTGAACAGCTTGATGACCCCTTCGGTCGGCGCGATCGCCGGGCCGGCGGCCTCGGTGGCGGCTTCGGCGGCGGCCAACCGCGCCGCCAGGCCCGCCGCCAGGCCAAGGGACAACGTCAACAGGATGGATCGCCAGCGATCGTTCATCCGCAGTCCTCCAAGTGGCCGCTCCTTGAGAGGGGAGACGGCCAGGTGTAAACACTAACCCTCTTCCCGCACGACCCGAGCGTGCTGGGCAACATATCGATAGCAGTACAGCCAGCCGTTGGCCACATACCAGACGTCCTTGCGGCCGGCGATGTGCGCCAGATGCTGAACCAGGCTCGATCCCTGGACGGCCTCGATTGGCGGCCGCGAATCGTGGATCACGCTGTTCTGGTAGCGATCCGGATGCCACATCGCGTAGAAGATCTGCCCGGCGTCGATCACCCGCTGAAACGCCGCGTCGAGCGCTTCCACGTCCTCGCGCCAGTAGCGGCCGGCCGGCTTGCGGCCCTGGAACACGGCGTCGTACGCCTTGTAGCTCAGCCCCCCAACGCCGTAGAAGCCGTGCTCGGCGTTCCACGAAGCGTAATCGACGCTCTTCGGATTGTCGTGGGAATTGTAGCCGCGGACAAACAGGAATTGCCCGGCGCTGGTCGCCAGCAGCGGAGCGTCCTGATAGCCGCAGGTCAGAATGTGCTCGAAAATGTGCTGCCCCCAGGGGATGTTTTTCAGCCTGGCGAGCAGCTCGTCCCGGCAACCGAGTATCTCGCTGCGGTAGCCGCGGACCGCATACGCCGCGGCGCTACAGGGATGGGTCTCGGCGTGGACCGCCGGCTCCCAGCTTCGATCGCCCCGATCGAGTTCCGCCTGGAGCGTCTGCCAGAAGGACTCCGCGCCGGCCGAGCGGGTATTGATCGCGATCGAGACGGGCAGGCCCTGCGACCGGCAGACCGCCAGCGCCGCCTGGTACTTGTCGGACCGGTCGTCTTCGGCCCCCTGCCATGGGGCGCCGGGGTTGGCCGTCGCCCGAAAACCCCAGTTGTCCAGCGAGAGCGAGTAGGCGGCCTTTCTCCCATCGTAATAGCGGGCGATCTCAACGAACTCGGCCTGGCCCGCGCCGGAAAACTCCAGCAGGATCGTGGGCGTCGAGCGGAAGCCGACCGAGACATAGGCCTTTTCCGCCTCGGCGTCGTAGCGCACGCATTCCTGGCCGTTGAACAAATCGTTCGGCCCTTTCCGATCCAGCGGCGTCCAGGGGTCGCCCGACGCGTCGCGGCGGCTGGCCTTGAACTCGCGCGACCCGCCGGGGACGTGAAACACGTAGGTCGCCGGATAGCGGCATCCGAACCTGCGCCACATCTCGGCGTCGATCGATATGCGGAAGGTCGGGTTGGCTGCCGGGATCGACTCCGTGGCCGCCAGGATCAGCAGGCAGAAAAAAACAATCGACGTTCGGTGCATCTGCGATACCCCTGTGGTTGGTCGGAACCGGCAAAACGCGTCTCACGGTAAACCAGTCCGCGGCGCGCGTCAAGCATTTCCCGCAAATCCCGCGGGGCGGGAGGCAAACGCGTTCCGCCCGGCCGGCTTTGTTGCCACCCCCGCCGCGATTCGCTACGCTGGTCCGAGTGCCGGACCCCGCAGCGGATCGCGTTCGACGGAGACAACCATGACCGATTTTCGCAGAGGCTTGCTGATTGTTGCCGTGATTCTCGCCACGGTGGCGGGGGCAATCGCCTGCGACGGGATCGTCGTCGGCCGCCTGGCGTCGGTCGACGGCTCGGTCCTGCTGGGCCACAACGAGGAGAACGCGCTGGATCGCGTCCTCGAGTTCCGCAAGATTCCGCCGATCGGGTCGGGTGCGGATGGCAAGGTGGACCTCGGACGCGGCGGCCAGATCGACTCCGTGCCGGAGACTTGCGGGTTCTTGTGGAGCGAGAATCCGGGCCTGGAATTCAGCGACGGCTATCTGAACGAATCGGGCGTGGCCGTCGTCAGCATCCAGTGCCTCTCGCGCGAGGACGGCTACGACGCGCTGGTCGCCCGCGGTGAAATCCGCCACGGCGGGATCGGCTACATGCTTCGCCGGCTCGTGGCCCAGCGGGCGGACTCGGCCCGCGAGGGCATGGAGTTGATCGGGCGGCTTGTCGAAGAGTTTGGCTACGTCGACTCGGGCCGCACCTACGCCGTGGCCGATCCGCGGGAGGCCTGGGTGGTGGAGGTCGTCCGCGGCCGCCGCTGGGTGGCCCAGCGCGTGCCGGACGATGCCGTGGTGATTCTGCCCGCCCGGCATGTGATTGGGGAAATCGATCTGGATGATGCGGACAACTTCCGCGCGTCGCCGGACCTGGTCAGCTACGCCGCCAAGCGGGGCTGGTTCGATCCGGCCGGCGGCAAGCCGTTCAACTTCCGCCTTGCCTACCAGGTTGCCGAGCGGACCGGTCCCGCCGCGCGCCAATTTCGCGGCCAGGAAGTCGTCTCCGGCAAACCGGCCCAGTGGCCGCCCGCCGAGCCGCTGCCGTTCTCCATCCGCCCCCCCAAACGGTTGTCGGTGGCTGACGTGGCGGCCCTGCTCCGCGATCCGGGCGGAGTCGCCGCTTTCTTCAACAAGTCGACCCAGGAGGCGGCCGTCTTCCAGCTTCGTTCCAACCTGCCCACCGAGATCGGCTGCGTCTACTGGCGGACCACCGGCCGGCCCGACATCAGCGTTTTCACGCCCTGGCACGCGGGCATCACGGCCACGCCCGAAAGCTATGGCCGCCCCGGCGCAGCGGCGGATTTGCTCTCGCTTACGCAGCATTTTCAGCCCAAGCCCGAGGTTTTCCAGCCCGACGACGCGCGCGCGTGGTGGAAATTCAAGCGGCTCGCCCGGGCAGTGGACCAGGCCTACGCCGCGCGGATCGGGACAGTCCGGGCGACATGGTCGGCGATGGAGCAACGCCTTTTCGAGGAGCAGTCGCAGATCGAGGCCAAGGCGCTGGCGCTGTGGGACGACGACCGGCAAGCCGCCAGAAGCCTGCTGACCCGATTTTGCTGCGATCGGGCGCTGGCGGCCTGCGACCTGGCCGANNGGCCGAGAAGCTGGCCGAGAAGCTGACCGCCGAAGCCGGCCCGTGACGCGCGCCGCCCTCCGGGCACGCGTTTTACCACCCCGCAGAGGAACCTGCCGTCACGGGCTAGTAGCGGATCGCAACGCCGCGTCGGCGCCCCCCCCTTCGGCGTTTGGGCGGGTCCGCCGGGATGCTGGACAGCCGGGGTGTTTCTTGACAGAATAAATTGCCGTCCACGCCCGGACCGGCTCCGGGCGGTCTGCAATCCGCAGGTCTCGTCTACAGAGGGGGAGAGACAACCATGGCCAAGAAAGCGCTCAGAGAGGTGCGGTTCGCCACGGCGGGGGATGTGATGCACAAGGAGGTCGTGTGCATCGAAGGCAAGAAGACCGTGGCCGACGCGATCCGGTTGATGCGCGACAAGCAGGTCTCCAGCCTGATCGTCAATCGCCGCGGGGTCGAGGATGCCTTCGGGATCATCACCCGCAAGGACGTGGTCAGCAAGGTCGTGGACCCGGGAAAAGACCCTAGCGCGGTAAAGGTCTTTGAGATCATGTCCAAGCCGCTGATCACGGTCTCGCCCGGCCTCCAGCTGAAATACTGCGCCCGGCTGTTCAACGCCGCGGGAATCCGCCGCGCCGTGGTGTTCGACGGCAAGCAGATTGTCGGCATTCTGAGCAATACCGACATCTTCAACGCGATCGAGGTCTAGGAGGGGCGGAGTGCCTCGCCAGCCTCCATCCGTTGGTTGAATTCTCCGGCTGAGCCCGGCGGCGACCATGGCCGCGCGTCCCGCTTCGGTCTATACTGGTCTGCGCAGTGGCCGGCGGTTCCCGCCGCCGCGCCAGCGACGGCGTCTTCTTGACCGATGCGGGAACCGCGGCCGCCAGCGCCGCCGCGACAAGCGCCTGTTGCCTGCCGGCTGAACAACAAGGAGTACCCAGATGAGAGAATTCGATCACATCGGCCTCACCTCGACCGTCAAGCGTCCCAACGAGATGTGGGTCGAGTCCAGCCGGGTCTGGGTTACCGACCCCAAGGAAAGTCCGGATCTGATCGAGTACCTGCGCTACGAACCAGACAGCACGGTCAACAGCAAGCTGCGCGAAAAGCCGCATCTCTGCTTCCGCGTGGACGACCTCGAGAAGGAGATGGAAGGCGCCGAGGTCCTTCTCGGCCCGTTCGCACCGGTCCCCGGCCTTCGCGTGGTCTTCGTCTACAAAGAAGGCGTTTGCTGGGAGTTCATGGAAAGCACGGCCGGCGCCGACTGGCACAAGACACCTTGAGCGACTGCCCGGGGCGTCTCAATCGCCCTCGGACCGTACCCCGCGGAGAAATCCGATCAGCAGCCGGCTCGTCTCCTCGGGCTGTTCCTGCTGGACCCAGTGGCCTGCGCCATCGACCATGTGCACACCGCGGATGTCCGTGCAAGCCCGGTTTTGCATCCGCTCGAGAGCCCCCGGACTCTGATAGCTGCCCCAGTCGCTCGCGCCGGAGATGAAGATCGACGGCTGGTCGATCGTCCGGTCTGCAAACAGTTCCTGCTCGGCGGCGCCGATCTCGCCGGACCGGTACCAGTTCAGCCCTCCCTGGAAGCCGGTGCGGCGATACTCCTCGGTATAGACCCGCAGTTCGTCGTCGGGCAGCCAGCGGTTGGCGGCGATCTGCTCCGGTGTGGGCATCTGCCTGGCCACGGTCTCGGCCATGCCCTCCTCAAGGTCCATGATGTAGTAGGTGGGCATCTTGGCCATCTCGGCCGCCGTCCTCGCCGCCAGCCGGAATGGCCGGTTGCCCGGCCAGTCGGCGCTCTTGTAATGGAAGTAGCCGCGGAGGAATGCGTGGACGCCCTGCGGCGCGTTGCGCATGTTGTCGTTGGCCTCGCGGGTCGTGTAGTATCGCTGGTAATGCTTGCGCGGACGCGGCAGCGCGGCCAGCTCGTCGAACAGGCTCGTCCCCGACGGCGGGGAGGGCCGCGGCGGATCGTCCGCCGTGTCGAACGGCAGCGAGGGAGTTCCGGCGAACGGGGCGCTCATCAGCGCGACCGAGCGGAACACGTCGGGACGAGTCACCGCGCACCAGGCGGCGATCGGCGCGCCGAAGTCGTGCCCCACCACCGCCGCCACGGATCGATATCCCAGCGCGAAGACCAATCCGAGAGCGTCGCGAACAACGTTCAGGCGGCGGAAGGAGGCCAGGTCGCCATCGTAGTCGCCATCCCAGCCGGTCGTGCGGCCGTAGCCGCGTTGGTCCGGGGCGAAGACATGGTAGCCCGCCTTCGCCAACGGCAGCATGACCTTTCGCCAACTGTAGGCCAGCTCCGGGAAACCATGGAGCAGCAGCACGCCCGGCCGATTCCCTTCCCCAGATCCAGCCTCCAGCACGTGCATCCGCAGGCCGTTGATGCCGTCGATGAAACGCGAGCGCACGCCGGCCGGCAGAACGTCTTCCGCCAGAGGGCCGACCTGGCCGGTCTCCCCGCCCGCCCGCGCTGTGGTGCCGATCGCCGATGCAGGCGCGGCTGGCGACGAAAGAGCCGCGGGGGCGGCGGCGGCGAGGATCCGCAAGAGTTGGCGGCGGGTGATGCTTGAATTCATGGCTGATCGTCCTCGATCTTGGCGGGAATCGGATGCGCGGCTTCTCCGGATAGTGTCGCGTGCTCGGAGTCCGTAGACAAGAGTCCGACGATCCGAGGCGAGGCGGCCGCCCGGCCGGCGTGGATTGCCGCGGCTGGGCGGGTGCGGCTATAGTAAGGTCTCCCGCCGTCGGCGGCGGCGCCCGGATCGATCGGGCGTGCGGCGCCTGGCCGCCCGCGCCCGAGTTGACTGGCCCTTTTTTTCGCAGGAGGAATTGCCCGTGAGCAGCTACAGTCGGCGCGATTTTCTGGGGCGGGCACGGCGGTCGGGCCTTGGCTTGGCGGGGGGATTGACGATCCTCGCCAATCCACGTTCTGTGCGGGCGGCGCCCGCCAACGACAAGGTCATCCTGGCGATCGTCGGCTGCGGTGGGCGGGGCAACATGGTGGCCAACGGCTTCGCCAGCCGCGAGGATTGCCATTTCGCCTACTTCTGCGACGTGGACCGCCCGATCTACGCCCGGGCCAAGGGCATCGCCGCGCTCCAGGGCGGGAAGATGCCCGTCTACGCGGCCGACTTCCGCACGATGCTCGACGACAAGTCGGTCGACGCCGCGATCGTTGCCCTGCCTCCGCATTGGCACGCCCTGGCGACGATCTGGTGCTGCCAGGCCGGCAAGGACGTCTATTGCGAGAAGCCGCAAAGCCACAATTGCTGGGAAGGGCGCAAAGCGCTCGAGGCGGCGCGGAAGTACAATCGCATCGTCCAGATCGGCATGCAGAACCGCTCCGCCCCGTACAACCACGCCGCCCGCGAGTACATCGCCTCGGGAAAGCTCGGCGAGATTCACCAGGTGCGCGTGATCGATCAGAAAGGCGAGCCGAATTTCCCCATGGCGGCCGACAGCGATCCGCCCGAGGGGTTCAATTGGGACATGTGGAACGGTCCGGCCCCCGAGCACAACTACAACCAGACGCTCCGCCGCCAGTGGCGGTTCTTCTGGCGCTATTGTGGCGGCGATTTGACCTACGACGGCATCCACCAGGTCGACCTGGCCCGCTGGCTGTGCGGCCTGAAATATCCCAAGACCGTCTTCTCGAACGGCGCGCGCTACGATCGCAACGGCGCGGCCGAAACGCCCGACACCCAATTGGCGGTCCTGGAGTTCGACGACCTGATGATGAGCTTCGAAGTCTCGCTCAACACGCCCTACATGATCAAGGCCGACGATGGCGTGCGAAACGGCGACATCTATCCGTATTGGCCGCAGAACACCGAGCGGATCGAGATTTACGGCAGCCACGGCCTGATGTACGTCGGCCGGATGGGCTCGGGGTGGCAGGTCTACGTGCGGCAGAAGAATCGCCAGCCGGTGATCCGCGACCAGATGCACGGGCGGTTCCCCGACAAGGAGCACCAGCAGAACTTCATCGAGTGCGTGCGGAGCCGCAACAGGCCCAACGCCGACATCGAGGAGGGCCACCTCAGCATGCTCCTGGTGCACTACGCGATGATCAGCTACCGCCTGGGGGGCGAACGACTCGCGATCGACCCGCAGACCGAGCAGATTCCCGGCAACCGGCGCGCCATGGAACTGTTTACGCGCCAGTATCGCCAGCCCTGGGTGGTCGAAGACAACGTGTAGCGGACGCGCGAGTCCCTCGAAACGGGGCGAGCACGACGAGGGTGAAGCCAAGCTGCTCACGCTTGCCGGAATCGCGCCGCCGCCCAAAGAATGACGCGGCAGTCTATGTGCCGCGCCCGCCGCCCAGCAGGGTTCGCAGGAAGGCAACGCTTTCGCCGATGTTGCGGTCCGTGCCGTGGCATTCAATCGACACGGCGCCGCTCCAGCCCGAGCCTTTCAGCAGCTCGATGCATCGCGCGATATTCTCGGCGTTCGCGCCGCCGCCGACGGGGACTTCGCTGCACGCGATCCCCGTCTCCTCGCCGCGCAGGGCGGCCGCCAGTTCGTGGCTCACGTCCTTGGCGTGCATGTGCGTGACGAAAGCGCGCAAGTCTCTCAGGTACTCCACCGGATCGAGCCCGGCGATGAACACGTTGCCCGTGTCCATGTTCAAGCGCAGGTGCTCCGAGTCGAAGGCCCCAAACAGCCGGCGCATGAAATCGACGTCCGTGGTGTACGGGCCATGCGGCTCGACATTCACGATGACGCCGTAATCCTTGGCCCAGGGGAGGACCTGCCGGTAGTTGTCGCAGGTGATCCGGAAGACCTCTTCGCGGGAGAGGCCCTCGATCTCGAACGCGCCATCGACCGTATCGACCATCGGGCAGTCAATCTCCGCCGCGAACCGAATCGACTGCTGAACGTACGGAACGCCATGGCTTGAGCCGAGCGGCCCCATCAGCGGGTACGAGCCGTCGATCTGGGAGACCTTCAAGCCCTTCGAATCCAAGTACCGCCGCAACGCACGCGGATTGCTCTCCAGCGAGACGCTCGGGTCGTAGCCCATCGCGGTGATGAAATACTGGCCGTGAATGACCGCGAACTCGACCGATTCGAGCCCGTGCCGGACGGCCGCCTCGCAAGCCGTCGCGAAACTGCCGCTGAGCGTCCGCCAATTGTCGGTGTGCAAGCCGAGTTCGATCATCTGTCTTCCTTTCCCAGGTCAGGCAATCCAGGGGCGAGCGCGGTTCCGCACGCCGGCCAGCGCGAGGACTTCGTTCATCGCGAACACGTCCTCGGCGATTTCGAAATCGAACATTCCGGACAGGCAGAAGTCCGCCCCGTTCTGGAAGGCGTAGGTGTAGCCGTCGCGCGGGCTGATTGCCCCAGCTGCCATCACCTTGAAGGCGATCCACGGCTTCGTCACGCCTTTCATCAGCGCGATCGTCTCTTCGGGCGTGTAGCTCCAGCGATTGTCGTGGCCGATGTTCACGCTCGGGTAATCGGCCGAGTGCAGCGTCTTCACGTAGTAATCGGCGGGAATCCTGTTTTCCTCGCAGCACTCGATCGTTTCCAGACGGTGGGCTCCGACGCCGGCCGGCAGCCCCACGTCCTTCGCCGCTTCGACCGCCTTGGCGATCAGGTCGGGGCGGGGCGTGCTGCGGCCGCCGCCAAGGTCGACCCCGCCGAGCTGGTCGCCGTGGCCCCCCCACAGGTAAATCGAGTCGGCGCCGATGTCGCGGAGCATCTTGCAGGCGTCGCGGTAGGCCCGCATGTCGTCGGTCACGTTGGCCGTCGGGCAGATGATCCATCTCATCTTTCCGCCGTGCTTGTTGCGATACTCCTGGAGCCAGTCGACGACGCCGGCCGCCGTGTGGATGACCACGGCATTCACGCCGTGCGCCTCGGCCAGCCGGAGGGTCTCCTGGAGGCACTCGGGCGTTTGGTAGGCCTGCGCCAGACGCTGCACGTACTTCAGGTCGCGGCTGTGGACGTTGCCGACAAGCGGGCTGCCGTCGAACACAAGCCGGCTGACCAGCGCCTTGCCGAGCTTGCCGCACGGCATCCCGTTGAACTCCCCGTGCAGCGGGTCGCCCTTCGCTTTGCTCCCGTCCATCAATCTTGGCTCCTTTCGGGTCTGGGGCCGCTAGTGGCCCAGATCGGGTGAGGCTGTGCCGCCGGCCGCCTTGGATACGGAGTGATATTGGTCGATCGCACTGCAAACCGATCGCTCCCCGATATCCAAGAGTCTCCAGAAGCCGCACCAGCCGCTGAACGTCGTAGTCGCCCTCGTCAAGCGGCGCGATCCATTTGCCTCCCGGAGTCTTTACGGCGGCCGGCGAATCACTGCCGTTGATCGTCACGCAGAGGAGATGCGGCATGGCTCGCTCCAGGAGCAACTTGAGATTCTCCTCCCGGTCGACGAGCGCCCAATGGCAGAGATTGAACACCACGCCCAGATTTTCGCGCTCGACCTTTCTGGCAACGCGGAGCCCGTCATCCACGGTCTCGACCCAGTTGTGTCGATGCGGATACAGAACCAGGACGACGCCGTAGCCCGCCGCCTTGTCGGCCATCGCGCGGAGGATTTCCACAGCCCGATCGTCCAGCGAGTCGTCCGAGGGGGCGCCGCCGCCGAACAGCAGCGCGATCTGGACGTTCCGCCCCTTGAGCACAGGCAGCAACTGATCGAGACGTTGCGTATCGTAGGGCGGCGATGCCGCCAGGTTGACGCGCTCGTAGATCTGGAACAATCTCAAGGCGTGCTCGTCGAGCGTCTTCAGACGCTCCTCGACGCCGCCGAACCAGAGATGCCCGGCGCCGTCGAAACCCAATTCGGCGAGCATTTCCGCTTGCTCGGACAGAGTTCGCTGCCTGGCGTCGTGCGTGTCGTGGCACATGGCGAACAGAGCCGCGGGCGGTTGTGTCTCCGCGGCACGGAGCAGCGCCCCCTGGAACGACACGGCGATCAGAACGGATACCCCGGTGATTGGCAGGCGCGTCATTTTCAGCTTCTCGCAGCCCCCTCTGAATATCCAGCGGACACGCGGTCTCCCAAAATCCGCACCGAGATCCACCCGCAAAGGCCGTGCGCCTCCAGACAAACCAGCCCCGCGCAGTCGATGCGGCTTCGGACGGAGTCTATCCTCACGAAGTCGGCACGTCTTCGCAAGTCTCCTGCGAACAGGCAGTTGCGCAACCTGTGAATCTTCGCAAATCGCTCAACATCCCCGCGAGCTTGTCCGCGACGGGTAGTGGCCCGACCGCAAGGGGATGCACCGGATGAGCGACGAAGCGCACCGACCCGGCTCAATCCCGGCCGCGGCCTAGAGCCGCCCGAGCCGGCGAAGGTGCCGTTCCCAGACATCCATCCGCACCCAGAGCTGGGCGAGCACCTGGGGGCGCATCTCGTAATAGCCGGTCATCAGGTGCGATTCGTCCAGCGCGGCGGTCAACTGCCTGTCGAGCCGCGGCGTGGCGATGACCAGCGCGGCGGCGGGATCCGCGGGCAGGTGCGTCCACAACTCGACGCGCTCGAAGCGGCGGAGGTGCCAGGGGAGCGGCCAGTAATAGGCGCTGTCCCAGATCACCTTGATCGGCAGGGCGCGCCCCTCGGGGCTGGCCGCCGCAATCTCCTCCAGGTCGTCCAGGAGCCGCGTGATCTTCGCCGAGGTCTGGGCGAATACGTAGGGGTTTTGCGGGTCGGCCGGCATCAGGTAACTCGCCCGGTACGACTGCCAGCCCAACTGGCCGGCGGCCGCCACGAGCAGCCCGGCGACGAGCAGCTTCAGCGGGCGGGCGGGCATGGCGCCAACGGCGGCCGCGGCGCCCACGCCGGCCAGGAGGATCATCGGGGCGAGGACTTGCAGCGCGCACCAGGGGGTCTTGTACGGGATCGCCGAGTAAACGGCCGTCAAGACGAGCGTGTAGAAGGCGAGCCAGCGGACCAGCGGGAGGCTCGCGCCGCCCGGCAGGCGGCGGGGCAGCCACGCCGCGACCAGGCCGGCGGCGGCCAGGCCGAGGATCAGCCCTTCCGACCAGACCGGCCCTTGATCCAATCGCCACCAGGCGAGGCGATGGAGGTAAAAATGCCACACATTGGCGTGTGGCGAGACGCCGCCCGCCCGCTCCAGCCAGGGCCGATAGGCGAGCACGGCGTCGAGCGGGCCCCGCGGATTGGCGCAGAACGAAGAGAACAGCCCGGCGGCCACGAGCGCCGCCGCGGCGATCCCCAGGGCCAGGTGCGGCAACCTGGCTGCCGCCCGCTCGCCGGGTTGCCCCGCCGCGCAAGTGCGCCCCACGAGGCTGTTGAGGCCGCTCGCCGCCGCGGCGGCGAAAAAGCTGAGCACGGCCGTCTCTTTCGTGGCCTGCATAAGGCCGGCGCACGCGCCGGCCGCCAGGCACCAGCCGAGCCTGCCGGTGCGAATGTAGCGCCACGCGGACAGCACCGCGCCGAGCGTGAAGAAGACCAGCAGGGTCTCATGAATGTAGTAGCGGCTGTAGAAGACCATCGCCGGCGAGATCGCGGCGAGCAGGGCGGCTGACAGCGCGGCGAGCCGGCCAAGACCGCCGTGGAAGAACCCGATGAGCAGCACGGCGCCGACCCCGAACGCGACCGGCACGGCGCGGTAGGCGGCTTCCGTGGTCTCGGCGAACGAGCCGGCGCCGCTGAGCCAGGCGGAGGGGAGCGTGGCGTAGGGCAGGGTCGGCCCGTGGAACTCGCGAGGGTCGTAGGCGTAGTCCCCCTCCAGCCAGAGCTTGCGGAAGATGGCGGCCTGGACCGACTCGTCGGCGTGCATCGGGCGGAGGTCCAGGTCCGGGGCGCGAAACGCGGCGGCGGCGGTAATTGCCAACACTGGAAGGAGGGCCGTGGCTTGCGGAAAACGCCGCCCCGCGGCCGCCTCCGGCTCGGTTGTCAAACACGGTCGGCGCACGATCGCCTCCCTCGGTCCCACGGATGCCGCAACACCGCGGGTCAATCCGCCCCGGTGAAGTGGAGCCGGATGAATCCCGCTGCCGCCTCCCAGCGCGCGGCCGCCTTTGCGAAATCGATCTCCATCGCGCGGATCGTCTTGGGCGTTTCCACCCGGACTTCCGCCTGCACGGCCGGATTGAGAGGAATCTGGGCGCTCGGGCCGGCGGCCAATTTCGCCTCGACCGCCGGCGAAAGCAGGTAATCGACCAGCCGCCGCGCGTTTTCCGGATTGGGGCCGTTCTTAATCACCGCCACCGTGTTGGGGATGAACAGCGTGCCCAGCTGGCCCTCGCCCTGGTCGGGGTAGACGATCGCCACCGGCATCCCCTTCTCGACCTCGATGATCGCGTCGTCGGTATCGGTCAGGCCGAAGTGGGCGTGCCCGGCAGCCACCGCGAGCGCCACCTGCTTGTTGCCCGAAAGCACCTGCACGCCGTTCTTCTTCAGTTTCAGGAAGTAGTCCTGGGCCTTGCTGTCGCCCCATGCGGCGAACAGGCAGGCCGCGTGCGTCGCGGTCGTGCCGAACAGGGGCTTGGCGATCGCCGCCTTGCCACTCCACTTGGAGACGCCCAGGTCCTCGACCGATCGCGGGCGCTCCGCCTCGGAAACGAGTGCCGTATTGACGATCAGAACCCGCGCCCGGGCGGCGAATCCGTGCCAGGCGCCGTCGTCCGACCGGTACGCCGGCGGATAGCTTTCGGCGGCCGGCGACGGGTAGGCCTCGATCAGGCCCTGTTGCTGGAGCCGGATTGTGTTGAGAATCTCGTTGTTCCAGAAGACATCGCAGCGGGGCCGGTCGCGTTCGGCCAGCAGGGCCCTGGCCAGGCCCACCGTCTTGGTCGATTCCGTGTCGAACTTGGGCAGCACCTTGATGCCGGTGGAGGCCTCGAAGTCCGCGAAAATCGGCTCCGAGAACTCCGAGTCGAGAGCCGTGTAGACGATCACCTCCCGCGACGATCGGCTCCAGCAGCCGGCGATGAGGACAACCGCCAGGCCGGCCAGGGCCGCGGCGGCGAGTCGAGTGGACGTGGCGCTGGTCATTGCGATCTCCTGGGAAACCGGCACGAGTCAGGCTACGCGCCCCGGGCGAATCCTGCGTACAATGATTGTATGGGAAACACGCGCCTCCCGCAACGAAGGAGTCTTCCGGTGCCCATCGAAGAACGGCCGTCTCCCGCGCCGAATCGCAGTCCGGGGCATTTGGCCGCCGCCATTTTCGTCCTCGCCGCGGCCCTCGCCGTCGAGGTCTTGGCGGGCGAGGCCTTCGTCCGCGATCCCAACCAGCGTTCGCTGGCCGATCTCTTGAAGGGCGACGACGGCCCGGGCAAGTGGATTCCCGGCGTGCCGCGGGCCCGCGTCGATGAAGCCCGCGCGGCGGCCGAAGGGATTCGCAAGGTGGAAGGCCGCCGGCTGATTCTCTTCACCGATGTGCCGCCCGACAGGGAGGTCGATGAGCTGCCCGCGGTCTTCGAGCAGGCGTTTGCCGGCTGGTGCGACTATTTTGACATCGACCCGGCCGTCCAGGTCAACTGGCACATGACCGGGTTCCTGATGAAGGACGGCGATCGGTTCCGCCGCGCCGGCTTGCTGCCGGCGATGCTGCCTTCGTTCCCGAACGGATTCGCCGTCAACTACGACCTCTGGATCTACGAGCAGCCGACCGCCTACTACCGCCGGCATCTGCTGCTGCACGAAGGGACGCACGGATTCATGAACACGATTCTGAAGTCGTGCGGCCCGCCGTGGTACATGGAGGGGATGGCCGAGCTTCTCGGCACCCACCGCTGGGACGGGGGCCGCCTGGCCCTGGGAACCGTCCCCAAGACCCGCGACGAGGCGCCGATGTGGGGCCGGGTGCGAACCATTCAGGACCTGTTTGCCGCTGGCAAGGCGCTGCCGCTGGAGGAGGTCTTTGATTTCGATGGCCGAGCCCACAGCCAGAACGAGGCCTATGCGTGGAGCTGGGCGGCGGCGGCGTTTCTCGATTTCCACCCCCGTTACCGGCAGCCGTTCCGCGCGCTTTCCCGCGCGGTCGAGGCCGAGGATTTTTTGGGCAAGTTCCGCGAGTTGGTCGGGGACCAGTGGGCCCAGCTCGCCGAAGAATGGCAGGTGTTCCTTGCCAACCTGGAATACGGCTACGAGGCCGAGCGGATGGCGATCGACTTCACTCCGGGCGAGCCTCCGGCCGAGGGGTGGAACCTGGTCAAGATCGACGCCGCCCGGGGCTGGCAGAACACGCGTCTTCGCCTGCCCGCCGGCAGCCTCTGCGAAATCCGCGCTCGCGGCCGCTACCAGGTGGCCGAGGAGCCGCGGACCTGGTGGTGCGAGCCCGGCGGCGTGACAATTCGCTACTACCAGGGAAAGCCGCTGGGCGTGCTGCTGGCCGCGGTCCGCCCCGACGCCCCCGCCCAGGGCCCCAGCGCATTGATCCGTCCCCTGGCGATCGGCCTGGGGAGCACCTTTACCGTCGAACAGTCGGGGACGCTCTACCTGCGGGTCAACGACTCGGCGGGCGAGTTGGACGACAACGCCGGTTCGCTCGACGCGGCCGTCCGGATGAACTCCGCGCCCGCGGCTCCCGCCCAGTAGCCGGGCGACCAGCCTTTTTTCAGACAGATCGTGAACGCTTCGCCGCGTTCCCAGCCCGGCCAGTTCATCGGTTCTCGCCGGCGAAGGGGGGCTTCTCGAAGGTCATGCCATCGCCGCTGACGCGGGGATCGCCCGTCGCCTCGAGCACGCCGATGAGCTTCTCGGAGAGTTCCCTCTTGACCGCCGCGAACGCCGGATCGCCGGCCAGGTTCTCCATCTGGTGCGGGTCGCTGCGAAGGTCGTAAAGCTCTTCGGCCGGCCGTGGGCCGAAGGCGAACCGCAGGAACCTGGCCATGCCGGGCTCGTCGCGGTGGGTGGCGATCCAGGCCTTGGTCGGACTGGCGTCCATGTCGGCAAAGGCGGCGAACGTGTCCTCGCGGAGCGACACGTAATCAGGCATCGGGCCGTCGGGCAGCCCGAACCCCGGTCCGTCGCCCATCGGCGTTCGCTCCGGGCGGAAGTTGCGGATATAGACGAACGCGCTGGTGTGGATGGCCCGCTGCGGATAGGGCAGACAACCCTCCCGGGCGGCGGCCACGTGCCGCTCGCGGCCGACGATGGCAAAGCTCCGCGAAGGATCGACCTGCCCCGACGCCGCCGATTTGAGAACGCCCAGCAGGCTGCCGCCGGTCATCACCTCGGGCGGCGCGAGCCCGGCCGCTTCGAGGAACGTCGGCGCCAGGTCGGGCAGCGTGACAAAGTCGTCGATCAGGCGGCCGGCGGGGATGCCCGCGCCCCAGCGGACGGCCAGGGGCACACGCACGCCGAGGTCGTAGAGGTTGCATTTGCCGCGCGGAAAGCCCGGAATCCCATGGTCGCCGCTGACGACGATCAGCGTGTTGTCCAATTCGCCGATCCGCTCCAGTTCCTTGAGCAGAACGCCGAGCGCCGCATCGACCGCCTGCACCTCGCCCAGGTAGTCGCAGAAGTCCTCGCGGATCGCCGGAACGTCCGGCAGGTAGGCGGGCATCTTGCCCTTGAGTCGCTCGGGATCCAAGCCCCAGAGCTGCCGGCCGGAGCCCTGGACCCATTTGCGATGGGTGTTCGTCGGGCCGAACCAATAGCAGAACGGCCGCCCCTCGCGGTCGGCCAGGAAATCTTGGAAATTGCCGCGAACCTCCGCCAGAATCTGCTCCTTCGCCGCCTCGCGGTCCTGGGCGGCGCTGACGAATTGCGAAAACCTGTTCATCCGCCGGCCGCGGCGGACGTAGGCGCAGGCGTTCCCGCCATAAGGGGCGTTTACAGGCGTGCCGGGCGACCAGACCTTGTAGGTGTGGCCGATGTGGTATCCGGCCTCGCGAAGCAGCAAGGGGTAGGAGGGGATCGAGTCGTCCCAGATCGCGCCTTGGAGAATCGCCCCCAAGCCGGTCCGCCAGAAGTACTGCCCCGAGAGGATCGAACTGCGGCACGGCGTGCAGGAAGGGGCGTTGACGAAGGCGTTGGTAAACAGCGCGCCTTCGCGGGCGACGCGGTCGAAATGGGGCGTGCTGAGCACGTCGCTCGGCCCGCCCGGCTCGAGCCTGGCGTACGCGCTGGCGTAGCGCCCCCAGTCGTCGGCGAAGGCGAAGACGATGTTCGGCCGCTTGTCCGACTCGGCGCCGGCGGACCGCGCTGGATTGCAGAGCAGCCAACCGCCGGCGACGAAGACGGCAAGCAGAATCGATGGCGCGCGCATGATGCTCTCCTTGGGAATCGCCGTCAGCCATCAGCTAGCTGACGGCTGACCGCTGACGGCTGACGGCTTCTTCTACACTTGGACTTCCGCGGCCGTTTCCAAAGCCTCGGGATACTTCTCGCGGATCGGGCCGATTACTTCGGCGAGGAACTCGTCGACCTGCTCCGGCGCGCGGCCGACGAACTTCGCCGGATCGGTCTCGGCCTGGATATCGACCTTGGCGAAGGCGGGATCGGCGGCCAGTCGCTGGAGCAGGTCATTGGCGCGGCCCTCCTGTTTGACGGCCGCCCCGGCGGCCTGGCTGTGCCGCCGGATCCGCTCGTGGAGCTGCTGCCGGTCGCCGCCGGCCTCGACGGCCGCCAGGAGGATGTTCTCCGAGGCCATGAACGGCAGCTCGGCCGCCAGGTTGTTGGCGATCACCTTGGGGTAAACCACCAGTCCGCCGGTCACGTTCTGGCAGAGGATCAGCACGGCTTCGGCCGCCAGGAACGACTGCGGAATCGTCAGGCGGCGGATGGCGCTGTCGTCGAGCGTCCGCTCCAGCCACTGGGTCGCCGCGGTCGACGAGGCGGCCGTCTCCTGGCTCATCACGTAGCGGGCGAGCGAGCAGATCCGTTCGCAGCGCATCGGGTTCCGCTTGTAGGGCATCGCCGAGGAGCCGATCTGCGAGGCCTCGAACGGTTCCTCGACCTCCTTGCGATGCGCCAAGAGGCGCAGATCGGTGGCCATCTTGTGCGCGCTCTGGGCAAGCCCCGAGAGCACGCCGATCACCTGGGCGTCGATCTTGCGCGAATAGGTCTGCCCCGTGACGGCGTAGGCCGACTCGAAGCCGATCTTCTCGCAGACGAGCCGTTCCAGCTTGCGGACCTGCTCGTGGTCGCCGCCAAAAAGCTTCAAGAAGCTGGCCTGGGTGCCGGTGGTCCCTTTGGCTCCCCGGGCTTTAAACGAAGCGATCCGGTGCTCCAACTCGGCCAGGTCGAGGGCGAAATCCTGTGCCCAGAGGCAAGCCCGCTTGCCGACGGTCGTCGGCTGGGCCGGCTGCATGTGGGTCAGGCCGAGACACGCCAGGCTGCGGTGCTGCTCGGCGAACCGGCCGAGCCGATCGATCACCGCCACCAGCCGGGAGCGGATCAGCGTCAAGGCCTCGCGCATCAGGAGCAGGTCCGTGTTGTCGGTCACGTAACAGCTCGTGGCGCCGAGGTGAATGATCCCGCCCGCCGCCGGGCAAGCGTCGCGGTAGGCGTGGACGTGCGCCATCACGTCATGCCGCAATCGGCGCTCGTGCCGCGCCGCCGCCTCGAAGTCGATCTGGTCGACCTGCGCGCGAAGCTCGGCGATCTGCGCGGGCGTGATTGCCAGGCCAAGTTCGGCCTCGGCCTCGGCCAGCGCGACCCAGAGTCGCCGCCAGGTGCTGAATTTTCGCTGCGGGCTGAACAGTTCGCTCATCCGGCGCGACGCGTATCGGCCGATGAGGGGATTGTCGTATTGGTTGCAGTCGAGGGACATCGGGTTCAGGGTTCGGGGTTCGGGGTTCAGTCTTTCCTTGTTCCCAAGCTCCAGCTTGGGAAGGCTGTGTTCATTCCTTGATTTGCTGCCTGGCCGTTTGAATCCACTGTCTCTCCGCGGCGCGGAAATGTCGGGGTGATCGCCTGGCGTTGAGCAGGATGCGTTCGAAGATTTCGCGTGCCTGGTCATGCTTGCCGGCCCGCATCAACAGCAAAGCGTACCGGCAGCGGGCTTCTTCGCCCGTGTAGCGATTGGCGAGGAACTCGTATTCGACCAGCGCTTCGTCGCGCCGCCCCAGCGCTTCGAAGAGCTTGGCCTTGAGCATCCGGCGTTCGAGGGGCCGGAAATCCGCGTCGGTCTTCTCCAGCCTGGCGACGGTTTCGATCGCCTCGCCGAACGCCTCGTTGAGAAACTGGGCCTCCGCCATGGCCAGAAGGATCGGCGGATCGTCGACGAAGATTCCCTTCAGGCAACTGCGATACATCTCGATCGCCTGGTCGTAGCGGCCAGCCGACACATAGGCATGCCCCAGCATTTGGCGATTCCTGACGGTGTCGGAGATCTCCAGCTCTTCTTCCAGGCGGCGGAGCTGGCGGTCGGGACTGACGGCGGTCGTCAGCTCGGAACCGAGCCGCGCGACGCTGCGGCCTCGCTGCAGATCGGGAAGCAGCTCGACGAGAATATACACGGCCACCCCAACGCCCGGCAGAATCCAGAGCAGCAGCAGCCAGAACAGCGGACGGCGCGTCAGCAAGACGTGCACCGTGCAGGCAACGCTGATTAAGGACAGTGCAGAATAGAGCCAATGCATATCCGTTTCCCGAAGCCGAGCACGAAGACGGGGGGGCGTTCAGGAGGACCATCCGGCGCCCTTCGCGGCATTCGTTGTCCGATAAGGAGAGAATCTCGCGCGCCGCGAACAGGGAACGCCCCTCCTCGCATCCCCGCGGCGAACCGCCTGGCGAGCCCCCGCCCATTCTAGTGCAGTCCCCTGCTGCGGAGAAGTCCGCCGCGCGATCCGCCGCCGGGTTACATATTCGTCGGATCGTCAACCCCGTCGGAGGTCAGCTCGTCCATGGCGGCGGCCAGTTCGGCGTTGTGGCGGCCATCCTCGGCGTAAATCCGGCAGAGGCGGTAGCTGACGGGAATCTGCCGGAACAGCTCCCGGTCGTCCAGTTTGCGGATCTGGCCGGTGATCGCGTCGCAGAGGAAATTCTGGTCCGCGGCCGGTGCGTGGGCCCCGGGCCGATGGACATGGCGCGGCGGATCGAATCGCAGCGGCAGGTCCCGCAGGCCTGTGGGAAGATGGCTGCGAACGGCCGCCTCGAAAAGCCGGCCGTCGCTGAAGATGCTTGCCTGCTCCGACTGGCCGGGCTTGAAAAAGACGGTCCGCTCGCAGGCCATCTTCCAGCGGATCTTGCGGCCAAGGAACTGCTTCCAGTGCCGGCCCAGCGCGCGGAGGGTCTCGTCGGTACTGTTTTCCCACGACGCGACACGGACCAGCAGCGACCACTCGGTCAGATGCAGGTAGTCGTCGAGGTGGTCGAGCGGGTTGCCGGGGAACAGGAACGGCTTGCTTTCGACGAACAGGTCTTGCAGCGATAGATCGATCGCGCGAACGGTCCGGTGGAAGTAAATCGCCCGGAACAAGTCCGCGCGAACGGAAATGAAGCGGACCAGCGCCGCCAGCCCCCGTTCGTGGATCGTCAGCCCGCGCTCGGTGAACGCCGTGTAATGGAGCAGCCGCGCCAGATCGAACGCCCGGCTGCTGTAGCCGGACATGTACGCGTCGCGGAGCACGAAGTCCATGTTGTCAACCGTGTAGAGGCCGCAGAACAGCGATTGCAGGAACCGCAGCCACGCGGGCTGCTCGGCTGCCGTGCCGGTGGGGCGCGTGATCAGGAAGGCGATCTGTTCCGGGTCGAGGGTCTCACCGCTGGCCAGGCGGCTGTTGGGGTTGCCGCGGATCGCCCGGAGAAGGTCCCCGAGATGGCGGCGGATGATCTCGCTGCCGAGCGTCTCATGAGTCAGCCCATAGTCGGACAGAAAATGCTGGTCGAAAAAGTGGCCGAACGGCCCGTGCCCCACGTCGTGCAGAAGGGCCGCCATCCGCATCAGGGTCTCGACATAGGCCATGCTCGGCGTCTGTTCGCAGACCTCGGCGAGGCTCGGGTAAAGCTGCCGGACCGCCCGGCTGGCAAGGTGCATCGTGCCCAGGACGTGCTGAAACCGGGTATGCTCCGCCGAGGGAAACACCCACCACGCCGTCTGGAGTTGGTGAATCTGGCGAAGCCGCTGGAGCCAGGGATGGTCGATGATGTCACGCTCCGAGACCTCGCCCCGGGGAACGTTCTCCGGCGAGGTGAACGGAATATAGCCGTGGATCGGGTCGTTGCTGAGACTCTGGAACTGAAATGCGTTCATGGTTGTCCGTCGTGCGTCGTGCGGAACCGCCGCGGTGGCCGGGCGCGCCTTGGCCGGACGGTCGTTGACGCCAAGCGCTTCCCTCTTCGCCCGCCAGCCGCGCCGGACGACTTGGTTGGCATGCCCGCCGCGGGAGTGCGTATGCAGGGATTATGCCAGCCCCGGCCGGGAACGTCCAGGAAACCCCCGCTCCGGGCAACGGTGCCCGAACCAGCCGAGACGGGCGGCATCAAGGGGGAAACGAGCGGCGGCGAGTCGCTGCCTGGCCAACCTGGTCGTCGATCGCAACGAAAGCTCGCATTCGGGTGAAGTCCCGACCAGGTCTGGTCGAACAGAGTTCTGGCAACGACTGTCTGTGGCGGAGTAGTGGATCGCGCTAGCCTTTCCAGACACCCCAGACGTCTTATTTATCGCAATTTGATTTTCCAGAAGGTTTCCAGCGACCTGGGCAGTTCAGGTCCACCCTGGATGCTGGATGGCCGATAAAATGAGGAAACCGGGAGGCATGGTCGCGTTGGGTGAAATTGTCGACGTGCTCTCGGCCGATCTTGCGAAAACTAGCTACTCCGGCTAACCTCACAAGGGGATTTCACCAGGGACGTTTATGGACGATCGAGGAGGCTATCTCGTGCCCCATCAACGGTTTGGCGCCTGTGGCACCGCGCTGCTGCTGGTCATTGCGGTTCTGGTTTCTTCAAGCTCGGCGGTTGCTCCGAGCGAGACGCTTCTGCCCGACTCGACGAAGGGCTATCTGTCCGTCACCGACATGAAGACCCTCGTCGACCACTGGAACCAGACGCAGATCGGCAAGCTGATGCGGGATCCGATCATGGAGGCGTTCCGGAAAGACCTGGAACGTCAGTTCGAGCAGCAGTGGATGGGCGCGCGGGACAAACTGGGCTTTTCGATCGACGATCTGCGGGGGATTCCGGCGGGGGAAGTCGCCGTTGCGCTGATCCAGCCGGGGCCCGACCGGGCGGCCGTGATCTTGCTCGCCGACGTCACTGGCAATCAGGAAAAAGCGGAGGAGATGCTCAAGCAGGTTGGCGAGAACCTGATCCGCCAGGGGGCGGCGAAGAAGGCGGAAAAGGCGGGTGACACGACCCTCGAGGTCTTCGACCTGCCCAAGCATGATCCGAAAGACGATGCCGAACCCAAACGCCAGGCGGTCTACGTCGTCAAGGGCGACCTGCTGATCGTGGCCGACAGCGTCGCGGTGGTCCGGTCGGTCCTCGACCGCCTCGACGGCAAGTCCGGGGCGCGCCTGGCGGATCTCGCGGCGTTTCAGGCGGTCATGGAGCGGTGCAAGAAGGACGCCGGCGACGCCGTGCCCCAGATTCGCTGGTTCTTGGACCCGTTCGGCTACATCGATACGGCAAGAACCTACGTGCCCGAACGCGACCGGCCGCGAGGCAAACGGATGCTGGACACCCTCCGCAACCAGGGATTCGAGGCAATTCAAGGCATCGGTGGGCAGGTGAGTTTTGCCGCCGAGGGGTACGAATTGATCCATCGGACGGCTGTCCACGCACCGCCGCCCTACGAAAAATCGATGCGGATGCTGGTCTTTCCCAACCATGCCGATTTCGCGCCCCAGCCCTGGGTCCCCCGAGACATTGCCACCTACATGACCGGCTACGTGGATATCGCCAATGCGTTCGACAACTTCGGACCGATGTTCGATGAACTCTTCGGCGAGGGGGAACCGGGCGTCTGGGACGACGTGCTGGAAGGGCTGGAAAAGGACAAGCACGGACCGCAGATCAACCTGAAGAAGGAATTGATCAGCCAGTTGGAGAACCAGGTGACGGTCGTCACGGATTACGAGCTGCCGATCACGACCAGCAGCGAGCGGATTCTGATCGCCATCAAGGTCCGCGACGAACTGGCCGTGGCCAAGGCGCTGGAGAAGATGCTCAAGGCGGACGAGACCGTGCAAATGCGCGTCCTCGCGGACCGCATCATCTGGGAGGCCGTCCCCCAAGAAAAACCCCAGGTCCCGTCGATCTCGCTGATCATGCCCGGCGAAGAGCCGATCTCCGAGGATGAATCAAGCGGGGCCGGGGCCGAGCCGGTGTTTCCGAACGCCGCGATCACGGTCGCCAACGGCCAACTGTATGTCTCCTCGCACCTCGACTTCCTCGTAAAAATTCTCCAGGATCGAGAAGAGCGGGAAACGCTTGGAGCGACCGTCGACTTCCAGGTGATTGGAGAAAAAGTGGAGAGTTTCGGCAGCCAGCGGTGCGCGTGGGTCTTCTCCCGAACCGACCAGGAATACCGCGCAACCTACGAATTGATCCGTACGGGCAAGATGCCGGAGAGCGAGACGATGCTCGGGCGCGTGCTGAATACGCTGTTCGGTGCGGGCAAGAAGGGCGTTCTCCGCCAGCAGGAGATCGATGGCAGCAAGTTGCCCGAGTTCGATGTCGTCCGCCGGCACCTGGGCACGGCCGGCAGCTTCGGCGTCAGTGAGCAGGACGGCTGGTTCCTGAAAGGCTTCATGCTCAGCGAAGAGACCAAATAGCCTTGAACTACTTTCGCGACAAGGTGGCCCTGGTCACCGGCAGTTCGAGTGGTCTGGGGCGAGTGATTGCGAACGGTTTTGCCGAAGCGGGCGCGAAGCTGGTGATCGTCGGCCTGGAGTCGTCCGATGTCGAGCGGGCCAGCGGCGAACTGACCAGCGCGGGGCACGAGGCGATCGGCCTGACGGCCGACCTGACCTGCCAGCGGGAAGTCGACGACCTGTTCGCAAAGGCCGCCGGCCATTTCGGCCGGCTCGACGTCCTCGTCAACAACGCCGGCCGATCGATGCGCGGCAAGGTTCTCGACACGACGCCCGAGCAGTTCCGCGACCTGATGGAATTGAATCTGCTCGCCACGGTGCGATGCACCCGCGCGGCCGTCCCCCATCTGCTGGCCGCCCGGGGGCATCTGGTCAACATCGGTTCGCTGGCGTCGAAATCGGCGTCGCGCTGGGTGGGCGCCTACCCGGCGACGAAACATGCCCTGGCGGCCTACTCGCAGCAGCTGCGCCTCGAACTCGGACCGCGGGGGCTGCACGTGCTGCTCGTCTGTCCCGGGCCAATCGCCCGGGAAGACGACCGCCTCTATCCGCTCGAGGGTCTGGAAGGCGTGCCGGACCGCGCGCGGCGGCCAGGCGCCGGCGTCAAGGTGGGCGCGATCGCCCCCCAGAGGCTGACCCGCGCTATTCTCCGCGCGTGCCAGCGCCGCAAGCCCGAGATCGTCATGCCGGCCAAGGCGCGGCTGCTGTTCGCGATCGCGCAGCTGTTCCCCTCCCTGGGCGATTGGATCGTCCTCAAGAAGACCTGAGCCGCTCGGCCGTCACCCCTCCGCGGAACGGTCCGCCGCATCAATCTGCAGCCAGACTCCGCACGGCGGGCGGCCCGTGCCGCCGGGCTCGATGACCGCGGAAGTCCGCAACGTCAGCTCATTCCGCGCCAGCAGCAGGCCGGTGACGTCGAACTCCCGAAGAACCGCCGCCGGGCCGGCGGTTCCCAACCGGCGGCCGTTGAGCGAGACCTCGGCCGCCGCCGCCAGCCCTTCCACGACCAGCGTCACGCGGTCGGCGGCCGCAAGGCCGGTCGGCCGACCGAACCGGCGGCGCCAGAGTTGGCCCTCGCCGTGTTGTGCACGTTGCCAAGGGGCCCGCAAGCGGATCACGTGGGGAGACATGGGGCACATCCAGGGGTGCGGCTGAAGACATCGCGCGCTTGGCCGCCGTGGCTTTTTTCCGCCACGAACCGCCGGGACACGGCTCGATTGTAGCCGGCCCCGGCATCTGGAAAAACCGCTCCCAGCCGGTTGACCGGCCGTTCACTTGGGAGCCGCGGGGACCGACCCCGACTTCCTCCCGCTGCCAACGTCCATCCGGCCAGCCGCACAGCCTCGCCCCACGGCGTCCGCTCCAACAACGCGCAACAACGCCGCGATTCCTTGAGCCACGCCGGCCGGCCGACTACAATCGTTCCTCTAGACGCCGGGCGCCGTGGCCGGGTCGAGGTCCAACAAGAAATGCCGACCAACAAGGATTCCAGTCCATGCCAGAGACTCGCCAGACAACACGCCGTCGATTCCTCCAGGGTGTAGCCGCCGCGGGGACCGCCTGCGTAATGCTCCCGTCGGCCAACCGCGCCCTGGGCTACCAGTCGCCGAATGAGCGGCCCGTCTTCGCCACGATTGGCCTTCGAAATCAGGGCTGGGCGATCACCCAGAAGACGTTTCGCTATGCGGATTTCGCGGCGCTCGCCGACGTCGACGCGAAGGTCCTCGGCGCGAACGTCCAACAGACGGAACAGAAGCAGGGCAAGAAGCCCGATGCCTACAAGGACTATCGGGCGGTCCTCGATCGCCAGGACATCGACGCGGTGATGATCGCCACGCCCGACCACTGGCATACGAAGATTGCCATCGAAGCGATGGTCGCGGGAAAAGACGTCTACTGCGAAAAACCGCTCACGCTGACGATCGATGAAGGGAAGTTGATCGAGAAATTCGTGAAGAAGACGGGGCGCGTCTTCCAGGTGGGCACGATGCAGCGGACCGAATCAAGCCATCGCTTCCTTCAGGCCATCGCCCTCGTCAGGCATGGGCGCATCGGCGCTGTCAAGAAGATCACCTGCGGGATCGGCGGCATGCCGGCTTCACCGCTGATTCCCGTTGCCCCCGTTCCCGAAGAACTCGATTGGGAATTCTGGCTCGGGCCGGCGCCGAAAGTCCCCTATCGAGCGCTGCCCGAGATGCGAACGGGCTACGGCGGCGGCGTGCCGCTCTACAGCAACGCCCACTACTCGTTCCGCAACTGGCACGAATACTCGGGCGGCAAGCTCACGGACTGGGGCGCCCACCACGTCGATATTGCCTGTTGGGCAATCGGCGCCGGCGACAGCGGCCCGGCCAAGGTGACGCCGCTCGAATACACGCTCGGCTGCGAGTACAAGAACGGATACCCGGTGGTCGACGATCGGTACAACGTCGCAACCCGGTTCACGATCCGGGTGGCGATGCCCAACAACGTCGAGATGACCATTGCCAGCGACGGGGACAACGGCATTCTCTTCGAGGGCACACAGGGGCGGTTCTTCGTCAACCGCAGCCGGATCTCGGGAACGCCCGTCGAGGCCCTCAAGGACAATCCGCTGCCGGAAGGGGCGCTCGAAGAGGTTTACGGCGGCAAGATCAGCCAGAATCACAGCGCCAACTTCGTCGAGAGCATGAAGACCCGCAGACAGCCGATCTCCGACGTCTGGTCCCATAACCGGATGCTGGAGATCTGCCACCTCGCGAACATTGCCATGCGCCTGGGGCGGGAACTCAACTGGGCCCCAGTCAAGCGGGAGATCGTCGGCGACGCCGAGGCGAACTCGTTCCTCGCGCGGGAAAGCCGCCAGGGCTACCGGATCGAGGTCGGCTGATTGCAGACGCCAGGCAACCGGAGTCTTTGCGTCCGCGGCCGCAAGGACTCCGGCGCGACGCCGCGGCCGAAGCGCTGGGCAGTGCCGCGGGCGAGCGGGGGCGGACCGGGGTTCGGCCGGGGAAGAAGGGGCGGAGCGGCCGCGCCGCCCTCTCCCGGAAGTGGCCATCCCGCCTCCCGTATGCTAGTCTGAAAGGTCGGCGTGCCGATGTTGCCAACCGCCGCCGGCCGCCGCCGGTTCCACCCAACCGATCAATCAGGAGAGACACACCATGGCTATTGGACTGCATAACCTCTCGCGCCGTGAAATGCTCAAGGCCGCGGCGGCCGGGGCGCTGGCCCTGGGCATGCCGGGGGTCGCGGCAAGCGCCCAGGGCAAGGGCGCGCCGAAAGCGGGCATCGCCCTCCAGCTCTATTCGATCCGCAACGACTGCGCTGCCGACTTCGACGCCGCCCTGGCCAAGGTCGCCGAACTCGGCTTCGATGCCGTCGAGTTCGCCGGCTATCACAAGTACCAGAACGACGCCGCGGGCCTCCGCAAGACGCTCGACAAGTTGAACCTCAAGGTCGCCGGCACACACATCGGCACCGCCGCCCTGGTCGGCGACGCCCTGCCCAAGACCATCGAGTTCCACAAGACGCTCGGCTGCAAATACCTGATCGTGCCGGGCGACGGGCGTTTCTACCAGCCGGACGCCAGCAAGGAGCTGGCCGAGATCTTCAACAAGGCCGCCGAGCACCTCAAGACGGTCGGCATGAAGACCGGCTACCACAACCACACCCGCGAGTTCCAGAAGGACGGCGACAAGACCTATTGGGAGCTGTTCGCCGAAAGGACCACCAGCGACGTCGTCTTGCAGCAGGACGTCGGCTGGACGGCTGCCGCGGGCTACGACCCGGCGGCGATGATCCGCAAGTACCCGGGCCGCAGCCAGATCATCCACTGCAAGCCGACAATCGTCGCTGGGGACAAAGGCCGGGCGATCCTCGGGGAAGACTCGGTCAAGTGGGTGCCGGTCCTCGAAGCCTGCCGCGACGTGGGCGGCACCGAGTGGCTGACGATCGAGCAGGAAGCCTACCCCGATCGCATGCCGCCGATGGAGTGCGTCGCCCTCTCACTGGCCGGGCTGAAAGAAATCCTCGCCTCGATGTAGATCGCAGGCGCCAGGAACGAGCGTCGCGCGAACACCGGGCGAGGGCGGCCGCCGCCCGATCAGGATCGGGAGCATTCCCCGGCGAGCTGGGCGTCGGCCGAGCTGGCCGGGGAAAAACAATCGTCCCACCAGCGGTCGAGCCGCTCCAGAGCCGTCGCCAGGTCGCAGGCCTTGAGTAGGCGGTCCGTCGTGCCGTCGGCGCGGGGCTCGTCGCGAACCTCGATGAGTCCCTTTTCGATCAGTTTGCGGACGGCGTCGTCGACCTCGAAGTCGACCTCCGGCAGGCCGAATCGATCCTTCAGCCACTTCTCCACTCGGGCGTCGAGCTGTTGGATCGTAAAATTGCCATCGGGCTCGCTCAAGAGGATGTGGTACGCCAAGAGGAGCTCTTTTGTCTCTTCGGCTTCGGCGGCGTCGACCAGCAGCGCCAGCGCGCTGGCGTTGTTGGCCAGGCTCTTGTGATAGAGGTTCGAGGAGAGCCTCTGCATGTACTTGGTCTTGCTGGTGAGAAAGCTGAACAGGCCCTTGAAAAACGCCACCGTGCAGCCGCCGACGACCGCCAGCAGCAGGATGGGCGAGACCATGGCGGCCGTCAACAGTCGGGCGATCGGCGCCGCCAGCCCGCCGGCCACGGTGCCGCCGACCTTGATCTTGTCGAGCAGCTTCATCTGCACGCGGACTTCGGGAGAGGTCATCTTGAGGTCTTCGAGGGCGACGTCTTTGAAGAGCTTCACGAGCACGACGTCGGCCTTCGGCTGCTTGCGCCTTCCGCCCGGTTTGTGGCGGACAAGAATCGCCACCCGCGAAAAGACGCGAACCGGAGCCGTCCTCTGGCGAAAGCAGGTGGACCAATTCCGGTAGGGGTACACTCCCTCGCGGACGCCCCGGTAGTAGACGTCGAGGACCTCGTAGTCGTCGAGATTGACGCGGATCGCCAGGCCGAAGCGGTTCCGCGATTCCATGCAGGCCAGCAACTGCTCGCGGCTGAGCTGCACGTAGTTGCCGCTGAGCAGCAGGTCGCGACAGCGGCAACGGAGTTCGCAGAACGCCTGCTCGCGCTCGGCCGGCGTCCACTGGCGGAGCAGTCGTGTGTCGCGGTCGGGATCGAAGGGGTCGTAGAGCTGCTTGAGCTGTTGGACCTGTTCCAGGAATTCGAAATGGAACCTGGCTCGGACCATTTGCAGGAAGAGGCGAAACTGGCGCCGCTGCTCCGCGGAGAGGGAGGGGGATCGGATCACCTCGCGGAAGATGGCGTCCGCCTTGAGGGGCAGAAACCGCTCGCGGGAAACGAGAAAGTCGAGTGCCGGGGTAGGCGACGATCGGGGCATGGCCGGTCCCGCTCCTTGAAGCTGTGGATTGCAGGTCGCCGCTTCCTCCGCGGCTGCCGGCGGCCATTGTAGCAACGGCGGCCGGTTCCCTGAAGCGCGAAACCCTCGACCGGCCGCGCGGGGCGGCCGTGCGGCAATTGGCCCGTTGCAGGCCGCGGTAACCGGCGGGGCGGCCGCTGGCAGGTGTCATTCCACCGCGAATCCGCGCCTCGCCGCCTCTTCCAGCTCCGCCCGGATGCGATCCTCGTCGACCCCACGCGCGGCCGCGGATTCCTCGATCGACAGCCCCGCCGCGGCGAGCCGCCACGTCCAGTAGCAGCTTGGCCGCTCGTCGATGCTTGGCGTGCTCGGTTCGTCCTCGCCGGGCGGGGAATCGGCGGGCGGCGGCCCGCCGGCGGCGGGAGTCTCGGCAACCAGGTCGAGCAACTCGCGGCCATATTGCTCCAGTTTCCGCTGGCCGATGCCGCCGATCTCCAGCAGGGCCGCGCGGCTTTGCGGGCGCGCCGCGGCCAATTCCTCGAGCGTCCGGTTGCTACAGACCAGGTAGAGCGGCAGGCCCGACTGTTCGGCCTTCTTCCGCCGCCAGGCCTTCAGCCGGTCAAGCAATCCGGCGTCGATCTCCAGCTCGGCCCGCCGCGGCTCGGCCGCTTCGCGCAACCGGCTCGGCCGTCCGCTGATTTTGTCCAGGAGGTAGCCGGGTACCGGCAACACGCCGGCATACTCCGCGCCCCCCTTCATCAGGTCGATTCCCGCCGAGGTCAGTTCGAGCACCGGCCGGTGCGGGTCGACGTTGGTCTGCGCGAGGTGCCCGGTGGCCAGCAGGGCTTCAAGCAGGATCACGACCTCCGGCTGCGTGAGGTGCTCGAGCAGCCCGAACGTGCTGAGCTGATCGAGGCCGAGCCTGGCCATCCTGGCGGAGGCGGAGCCGCAGAGCATCTGGGCGATGAGCATCTTGCCGCAGCGCAACCGCCGCTGGACGCGGGCCACGCCGCTCAGCGCGATCCGCAGGGTCTTGATCGCCTCGTCGCTGAGTCCCGCCGGTGCGGGCGGGGCGGTCGCTTCGCCCGTCGGGCCGCATTCGCCCGTCCGGCCGCAGTTGTCGCAATGCCCGCAGGCCCGACCGTCCCGCTCGCCGAAATAGTCGAGAATCTGCCGCTGGCGGCACTCCGGGCTGAGGGCGAACTGGACCACGCGGTTGAGCTTCTCGTACTCGGCGGCCTTGCGCTTCTCAACGGCCTCGAAGTCCAGGCCGAGCTGGTCGAACGGCGTCTCCCGATCGAGCATGCGGATCGCCCGGCCGCGGAACGGCGGCACGTAGTCGAACGCGTCGAGTTCGTTCAGTTCGCGGAGCGCGGCCGAGACCGAGGGCGGTTCCAGTCCGGTCATGCCGGCGAGCCGGGCGGGCGGGAAAAACACGGTCTCGCGGCGCCGCGAGCCGACGATCTCCTCGACGGCGCGCAACACGGCCCGCCGTGTCGTCGCCCGCTTCGGCAGCAGGTCGACCAGCGTCGGCAGGTCGCTTTCGATGCGGACGGCCGCGCGATTCTCGGAGGACACGAGCCGTTGCAGCACCCCGGCCGATTCGAGCATCTGTTCGCAGACCCCGATCCCCTCGGCGCCGATCGGCAGCGCGAGCCGCTCCTTGATCTCCTGCTGCGTCAGCTCGATCGGATCGGCCTCGACCGAGGCGAGGTACTCGTAGACGAGTTCGACGTTCTCCCGCCCCGGGTAGGCGCTTTCGATGAACCATTCCTGGATGTAGCGGTCGGCGGCGTTGTAGAGCAGGAGGCATTGCGAAGGCTGGCCGTCGCGGCCGGCGCGCCCCGCCTCCTGGTAATAGCCCTCCAGCGTGCCCGGCAGGTTGTAGTGGACGACGAACCGCACGTCGCGCTTGTCGATCCCCATCCCGAAGGCGGTGGTGGCGACGATGATCTCGGCGCGGCCCTGCATGAACGCATCCTGGGCCGCCTTGCGATCGTCGGGCATCAGGCCCGCGTGGTAGGCCACGACCCGCCGCCGGAGCCGCCCGGCCGCCATCTCGGCGACCTCCTCCGTCCGCTTGCGCGTCGAGGCATAGATGATCCCCGGGCCCGGCGACTGCTGGAGGAATTCGATCAGCCGCTCGGACTTCTCGCGCTCGCCCCGCGTGATCCAGACGCGGTAGAAGAGATTCTCCCGCGCGAAACCGCGAATGAACGTCTGGGGGTTCGCCAGGCCGAGTTGTGCGATGATGTCGCGCCGGACCGCGTCGGTCGCCGTCGCCGTCAGGGCGATCGTCGTCGGGTTGCCGAGCAGCCGGCGGAAGCTTCCCAGCCGGGCGTAGTCGGGGCGGAAATCGTGGCCCCACTGGCTGATGCAATGCGCCTCGTCGACCGCCAGCAGGCGCAGCCGCGCGCCCCGGATTGCCTCCAGGAACCGGCTGCTGCGGAACCGTTCCGGCACCACGTAGACGATCCGCACCTCGCCGCCGGCGATCGCATCCAGGCGGCCCTGCTGCTCGCCCGGGCTGAGCGTGCTGTTGATGTACGTGACCGGCAGGCCCAGGCCGCGGAGCTGGTCGACCTGGTCCTTCATCAACGCGATCAGCGGCGAGACGACCAGCGTCAACCCGTCGAGCACCAGCGCCGGCAACTGGTAGCAGAGGCTCTTGCCTCCGCCGGTCGGCATTACGCACAGGCAATCGCGACCCGCCAGCACGGCGCGGATCACCTCTTCCTGGCCGAGCCGGAAGCCGGACAGCCCGAATCGGCTCAGATAGGATTCGATCCTGGCGGGTTCGGAAGCGGACATCGGCAGCGCGCTGGGCGAGAGGGGTGCTGATCCACGTTCTTGCCGCGAAACCACCCATTATAGCGGGGCGCCCCCCGATGTGAAACCATGAACAGCAATGCAAACCGCAGCTTGCCCACTCTCCTGGATCAAGGTCCAGCCGGCGTCTCCCCGTCTGCCAACGGCGGGGGAGCTCAAACCGGCCCCACGTAGCTCCAGCGCCCTCGCCCGTCGGCTTCCACGGTACAGGCGAGCCCCACGTCGCGGAGGGCATTGAAGACCTGCTCGAGCGCCTTGTCGCCGAAGTTGGGAATCGCCAGCAACCGCTCGCGCGTGCAGTTGAGCAGGTCTTCCACGAGCAGCACGCCGTCGTCTTCAAGAAAATTGACCGTGCGGACGGGCAGGTTCAACTGGGCCACGGGCGATTGGAGGACTTCGGCGAAACGCTTGCGGCGAAGATCCGCTTTCGGCAACGGGACTCTTGTTTTCGACATGGGCTCCCTCCCTCTAGGTCGGAGTCGTGCAGCGAGACAGACCGTCGCACGCGCGGCCGCACAACCGCCGCGCGTGCAAGCGGGATTATAACACCCGCGGGCGATTTCTGCCGAGAGTGGGCGTGAAATTTCCACCACGAAACCGGGCAAGGAATGCTAGCAGTGCCAGCACTCCCCGCCGCCGCCCTCCTCTGCCAGGGCCAATCGGCAACCTCTCGGGCCGCGCGCCAGACAGCCGGTTGCCGTCCGATCACACTTGGGGCAGAAGGCGAAGTCGCCGGTTTTATCGGCAATCAGGCCCGTCAGGACGGCTCTTGCGCTTTATTCCGGCCAGCAGACGCCATCCCCCCCGGGAGAGTCTCCGTCTTAAGAAGGTGGTGGTTGAAGCCGGCCGTCAGGCCAGATAGCATGCAGAGAAGGGACCCTTGCGGGGCGCCCCCCTGCTTGCGGACCGGATCGCGGCGGTATCGCCCCAAACCGCGCCCCCACAATCCGGCCGGTCGAACGCCGGCCTGGACGCGTTCAAGAAGAAGACTGCCGATCCTGATGAAAACCGCGGACATTCCCAGCCACCGACTGCTCACGGTTCGATATCTGCGCAAGCAGGCCAAGCAGTTGTCCGATCAGCTTGCCGGCGTCCGGGAGGGGGAGGATATCGAATTTGTCCACCGCGGGCGGGTCGCCTGCCGCCGTCTGCGCTCGGTCCTGAAGATGAGCGATTGGCTGAACAAGCGGCAGTTGAAGGCCTGGCGGAAGGAGGTCCGCAAGCTGCTGAAAGGGATGGGCAAGGCCCGCGACAAGGACGTGCAGATTGAATTCCTCTGGGACTATCTTGCCGGGATCGGCGATCGCAGCCTGCTGCCGGGGATCGCCCGCGTGGCCATCGGGCTCGAGCACGCCCGCGAACAGCTTCAGGCGGATGTCGTAGCGGCGGTCGACCGTGCCGAAGCGAGCGGGGTGATCGGCGAGATGCTCGCCACGTCGAAGGCGGCGCTCGAGGAGTTGGAGCAAGCGCACGTGCGGCTCGACGGCCACGCGCTGTTTTTGCGCCTGGAGGGGCAGCTTGGGGAGAAGTTGAGCGAATTTCTCGACCACCAGGATTCGCTCGCCGACCCGCAAGACGAGCAGGGGCATCACCTGATGCGGATTGCCGCCAAACAGCTCCGGTATACGATGGAGATATGCCAGCCGGCATACCGGGGCCGGCTCGATGGATTCGTGGTGACGATCAAGAGGATCCAGTCCTATCTGGGCGAGATTCACGACTGCGACGTCTGGATCGAGCACCTGGCGGCGACGCTCGGCGAGGAGGGGAAGCGGTTGGCGGAGACGTTCGGCTATGGCCGCCGCATCGGTCGGTTGGCCAAGGGGATCGAGCATCTGCGGAGCGAGCGCCGCCAGAGGCGGGTTGGCCTGTTCAACGAGCTGCTGGACTACTGCCAGGAGTTGGACCACGGCGACTACTGGGGAGGGCTGCGCGAATTGGCCGGCCAGTCCGCGGTGCTCGGGAACGTGCCGCCCGGCGGCGGCCAGTCGTCCGCTCCGGCCGCGGAGGCGGCCGCGAACGATCGGCGGCCGGCCGGCATCGCGCCCCAGCCGCTGCTCCATGCCTCGGCGGAGAACTGGACCTGAGCCGCGGCGGCAACCGCGGGCGCGGGGCGTGCCGGCCGGCGCGCGGGGGCGCGTGCCGGCGGAGGTGCGGGGCTGGTTTACGAAGAAGGCGAGACGTCTCGATGCAGGGTAGTCAGTCGGCAGCGGAGAACCCGGTCGGCGCGCGGACCGTGGCGGCGATCGATATGGGGTCGAACTCGGTGCGGATGGTGATCGCCGAGGTGCTGTCCGACGGCCGCATCGAGTGGCTCGAACGCTTGCACCGGGGCGTCCGGCTGGGCCAGGACACCTTCCGGCGCGGCCGCCTCGGCAACCGGAGCATGAGCGCGGCGCTGGCCGTGCTCCGCGACTACCGGCAGATGCTCGACCTCTACCGCGTCGAGAAGATCCGCGCCGTGGCGACCAGCGCGGTCCGCGAGGCGATCAACTGCGACACGTTCCTCGACCGCGTCTTCATGGCCACGGGGCTGAACGTGGAGGTGATCAGCACGTCGGAAGAGAGCAGCCTGACCGTCTCGGCCGTCCGCCGCGCCGTGCCGGCCGACTCGGTGGTCAACCGCGGCCGCGCCCTGATCGCCGACGTTGGCGGCGGCAGCACGCTGCTGATCGTGCTCGAAGAGGGGGAGATCGCCAATTCGCTCAGCCTGCGGCTGGGCTCCGTCCGGCTTCAGGAGATGTTCCCCACCGGACAGGAGTCGGCCGACCGCTCCTCCGACGTGTTGAGCCGGCACATCAGCAAGGCGGTTGCCGCCGCCGAGGGGTCGGTCCGGCTCGACGAAATCCGCTCCCTGGTGGCCGTCGGCGGCGACGTCCGCTTCGCCGCGCGGAAGATCCGTGCAGCGACCGCCTTGCAGGACCTGTACTGCGTCTCCGCCGCCGACTTCAATCGGCTCGTCTCCGCCTGCCGGCGACTCTCCGTGGAGCAGGCCGCGCGGAAGTACGGCCTGCCGATCGCCGATGCGCAGACCTTGACCCCGGCGCTGTTGGTCTACCAGTCGCTGCTGCGGAGGACAAAGGCCACATCGATGTTCGTCTCGCGGGTCTCGATGCGCGACGGACTGCTGCTGGAACTGGCGCGGAACGCGTCGGGCGAGGAGGACGCGCAGGCCGCCGAGGGAACGCGGCATTCGGCCACCAAGCTGGCGGAGAAATACCGCGTCGACCGGCAGCACGCCAAGGACGTGGCGCGGCTCTCCGTCCGACTGTTCGACGAGTTCCAGGCGGACCACGGGCTCGGCCCGCGGCAACGGCTGCTGCTCGAGGTCGCCGCGCTGCTCCACGAAGTGGGCGGCTACGTAGCGGCCCCTTCCCATCATAAGCACAGCTTCTACCTGATCCGCTATTCGGAAATCTTCGGCCTCCGCCCCCGCGAAATCGAGATCGTCGCCCACATCGCCCGCTACCACCGCCGCAGCGGGCCCAAACCCGGGCACATGGACTACATGAGCCTGCCCCGCGAGCCGCGCGTGATGATCAGCAAGCTGGCCGCGCTGCTGCGGACGGCGGACGCCATCTGCCGCGGCCAGATCCGCGACGTCCAGTCGCTCCGCTTCGAACGGCAGGGAGACGACCTGGTGATCACCGTGCCTGGGGTGAACAACTTGGGGCTGGAGCGGAAGGCGATTGCCGACAAAGGCGCCATGTTCGAGGATATCTACGGGATGAAGATCCGCCTGGAAGAGGTTTGAAGCCCGATCCCGGAGCCGATCGACGATCGGGCCCGTTCGGAGAAGAGATGGCCAAGATTAACCTGAAATCGCCGGAACTCTACATCAACCGCGAGCTGAGCTGGCTCGAATTCAACGACCGCGTGCTCCGCGAAGGCCTGAACGGCGAATTGCCCCTCCTCGAGCGGTTGAAGTTCCTGGCGATCGTCAGCGCCAACCTCGACGAGTTCTTCATGATCCGCGTGGCCGGATTGATGCAGCAGCGATCGGCCAAAGTCCGCAAGCGCGACATCGCCGGGATGACGCCGACCCAGCAGCTCCAGGCAATCTCAGCACGCGTGCACCGGATGTTTGCCGAACAGTCCGCCGGAATTCGCCAGGTCCTCGGCAAGCTGGCCGAGCACGGGCTCTGCGTGTTCGAACCCCGTGACTGGTCGCCGGAGCAGCGCGCGTTCCTCAGTGGCTTGTTCACCCGCGAGCTCCATCCGGTGCTCACGCCGATGGCCCTGGAGGACCTGGATCCGCAGCCCCTGCTGCCCGGGCTACAGCTTCACGTGGCGCTTCAGCTCCTCGTCGAGACGGAGCGCGGCCGCGAGAAACGCGTCGCGGTGGTCCCCGTCCCCAGCCGCCTGCCGCGGTTCGTCCACCTGCCCTGCGAGTCGGAGGTCCACCTGGCGCGGCTGGAGGACGTCATCGCCGAGCACGCTGAATTGCTGTTCCCCGGCTGCGAGGTCCTCTCCAGGACCCTCTTCCGCATCACCCGCGACGCCGACGTGGCGATCCAGGACGACGACGCCAGCGATCTGCTGACCGTCGTGGAGGAGGCGGTGATCGCGCGGCGCCGCCGCGGCGCTGTCCGGCTGACGGTCTCCGCGGGCCTCGCGCCCGAGCTGCTGCGGTGGCTCAAGGGATGGCTCGGCCTCCGCACCGAGGAAGTCTACGAGGTCGACGGCATGCTCGACGCCCGGGCGCTTCGGCAGCTTGTGGCGCTGCCCCGCTTCGAGTCGCTCGCCGACGCCGACTGGCCCCCCCAGACTCCCCGCGACCTGATCGGATCGGAGAACATCTGGCAGACGATCCGCGACCAGGACGTGATGCTCTTCCATCCCTACGAGACGTTCGATCGCGTGGTCCAGCTCGTCGAGGAGGCCGCCGCGGACAGCGACGTCCTGGCGATCAAGCAGACCCTCTACCGGACAAGCGGCAATTCCCCCATCGTCAAAGCCCTCGGACGCGCGGCGGCAAACGGCAAGGAGGTGACCGTGCTCGTCGAATTGAAGGCCCGGTTCGACGAAGCGGCGAACGTCGGCTGGGCACGCCAGCTCGAGAACGCCGGCTGCCACGTGATCTACGGGATCGCCGGACTGAAGACCCACGCCAAGGCCCTGTTGATTGTCCGCCGCGAATCGGGCCGCATCCAGCGCTACGTGCACCTCGCCACCGGCAACTACAACGACAGCACCGCCAGACTCTATTCCGACGTCGGCCTGATCACCTCCAACCGCGAACTGGCCGCCGACGTGGCCGCGTTCTTCAACCTCTTGACCGGCTATTCCGAGGCCGTCGGCTGGTCGCGGCTGACCGTCGAACCGCGGCGGCTCAAGGAGCGGTTCGTCGAATTGATCGAACGCGAGGTCGAGGTCTCAACAGCCGAGATGCCCGGCCTGGTGATGGCCAAGGTCAACTCCCTCGAACATCCGGAGATTTGCGAGGCCCTGTATCGCGCCAGCCAGGCCGGCGTCCAGGTCCTGCTCAACGTGCGGGGCATCTGCTGCCTGAAGCCGGGGGTCAAGGGCGTGTCCGAGAACATCGAAGTCCGCTCGATCATCGATCGCTACCTGGAGCACGCCCGGATCTTCTACTTCCGCAACGGCGGCCACGAGGAGGTCTACCTTTCGAGTGCCGACTGGATGCGGCGGAACCTGGACAACCGCCTCGAAATCGTGTTTCCCGTCATCAGCGAGACGGTTCGCCGCCGGCTGATCGGCATCCTGGAGACCTATTTTGCCGACAACGTCAAGGCCCGCCGGCTCCTGCCGGATGGATCCTACCAGCCGGTGCCCCGCTCGGGCCGCCGCATCCGCGCGCAGGAGGCGTTCTACCGGGAGGCCGTCGAGGCCGTCCGCGCCGCCGAACAGACCCTCGTCCGCTTCCGGCCCCTGAAAAGCCCCGAGACCGAAGGGTAACCGAATTCATCCAGGAGCGATTGGTGGGGTGGCGCCGGCGCGTTGGTTATCGCGAACGGCTCGGTTCCCGATTCTTCTGGGAAACCTCGTCAAACGGCCTGAACGCAGGAGTATCTGCCGGTTATGCCGATTATTCGTGTGGGGCACTCTCGGCCGCCCCGGGGCCGGCGGTAGACGGCCCGCGCGCCGAAGGACCGGATAGCGGAGCGCACATCGGAGGCGGACCTTCCGGCTTGCAATCCGGCTCGGCCTGCTGTCTACTGTCTTCGGGATGATCGGCCTTCAGCCGGTTGATTTCCGCGTTTCCGCATCAACCTCGCCGCCTCGGTGCTCCCATGAAGTCTCGCCTCCTCGCCATGGCGCTTGCCTGGCTGTCGGCCATGCCTTGCCTGTGCCGGGCCGACGATCCTGGTGGTTTTCCATCGGCCGCGCCCGAAAAGCTGCCTCGTTGGCGCGGCTTCAACCTGACCGACAAGTTCCACCGCGATTGGAGTAACGGGCCGTTCCAAGAGTCGGACTTCCGGTGGATTCACGATTTTGGGTTCAATTTCGTCCGGCTGCCGATGGACTACCGGATTTGGATCGAAGGCGACGACTGGAACCGTTTCCGCGAAGAGCCGCTCCGCGAGATCGACGAGGCGGTCGACTGGGGCAAGAAGTACCGCATCCACGTGTCGCTCAATTTTCATCGCGCGCCGGGCTACACCGTGGCCAACCCCCGGGAAGCCAAGAGCCTGTGGACCGATGCAGACGCCCAGCGCGCCTGCGCCGCCCATTGGGCGATGTTCGCCCGCCGCTACCGCGACATCCCCAGCGCGCGGCTGAGCTTCAATCTGTTCAACGAACCCTCCGGCGTCGAGGAACAGGTCTATGTCGAGGTCGTCCGCAAAATCGTGGCCGCGATCCGCGCCGAGGACGCCGACCGGCTGATCATTTCCGACGGGCTGGGGTACGGCCAGCGTCCCGTCCTCGCCTTGGCCGAGTTGAAACTGGCCCAGGCCACGCGCGGCTACACGCCGTCGGACGTCTCGCACCATCAGGCAAGCTGGGTCGGCGGCACGAAACACGACCCGACACCCGCCTGGCCCCGCCCGCGGGCAATCGGATGGCTGTACGCGCCGACCAAGAAGGAAGTGCCGGCAGACGCCCGGCTGCCGTTGCGGATCGATGGGCCGTTTACGGAGGGGGCCAGCCTCCGCTTGCGGGTCGCCACCGTCTCCTCGCGGGCACGGCTGGTGGTCCGCGGCGACAGCCGCACGCTGCTTGACAAGCAGTTTGTCTGCGGCCCCGGCGAGGGCGAGTGGCAGAAGGCGGTCTTCATGCCCGAGTGGAACATCTACCAGAACGTCTACAACCGCGACTACGAAGCAGCGCTTCCCCCGGGCGTGGCCCGCGTCGAGATCGCCGTTGTCTCCGGCGACTGGCTGCGGCTCGGCGAGTTGGGCATCACCCGCCCGGGCGCCCAGGAGGACGTCCTCAGCCTCCGGTCCGAGTGGGGGCAGAAACCGGCCCATGCCCGCTATACGCCCGGCGGCGCCGGGGGGCCCTTCCTCTGCGAAACGAGGGAAGACCGCCAGTGGCTCTGGCGGACGAGGATCGTCCCCTGGCTGGAGGCCGAGCGCGCCGGCATCGGCGTGATCGTGGGCGAATTCGGCTGCTTCAACAAGACGCCGCACGATGTCGCCCTCCGCTGGCTGGAAGACTCGTTGGCCAACTGGCGGAAGTGCGGATGGGGCTGGGCGCTGTGGAACTTCCGCGGCTCGTTCGGGATTCTCGACAGCGGCCGCGACGACGTCGACTACGAGGATTTTCACGGCCACAAGCTGGACCGGAAGATGCTCGAGCTGCTCCAGAGAAATTGAGAAACGCGAGGATCTGGTATGGCGATACGAGGACTCTTGTTAACGTGCGGGTTGGCATTTCTTTTCGCACCTCCGGGCCGGGCGGCCGCTGAGCGGGTGGTGTTTGTCGAGGCCGAGAGCTTCGCCGACCCCGGCGGGTGGGTCCTCGATACCCAGTTCATCCAGATCATGGGCTCGCCCTATCTCCTGGCGCATGGCCTGGGCGAACCGGTCGGCGATGCCGTGACGACCGTCACCTTCCCGGAAACCGGCCGCTACCGGGTGTTCGTCCGCACCAAGGACTGGGTCGCCCGCTGGAATGCGCCGGGGACGCCGGGCAAGTTCCAATTGATCGTCGACGGCAAGCCGCTCGCCGAGACCTTCGGCACCAAGGGGGCCGATTGGCACTGGCACGAAGGCGGCGAGGTGTCGATCGAGAAGAGACAGGTCGAAGTCAGGCTGCACGATCTCGCCGGCTTCGGCGGCCGCTGCGACGCGATCCTGTTTGCCAAACACGCCGCATACGTTCCGCCCAACGGCAACCAGCCGCACGCCGCCTGGCGGCAGCGGCTGCTCGGATTGCCCGACGAGCCGGTCGCCACCGACCAGTTCGACCTGGTCGTCGTCGGCGGCGGCTATTCGGGCTGCGGCACGGCGATCTCGGCGGCGCGGATGGGGCTGAAAGTCGCCCTGATCCAGGACCGGCCCGTTCTCGGCGGCAATTCCAGCAGCGAGGTCCGCGTCTGGCCGCAGGGCAAGACGCGCCGCGGCCTCTTCCCGCGGATCGGCGAGATCATCGAGGAATTCAGCCCCGACCCGAAGGAATCGCCCGGCACGAAAGAGGAATTCAAGGACGAGCTGAAGACCGAGGTCGTCTCCGCCGAGAAGAACATCGCGCTGTTTCTCAATCACCATGCATACGAGGTGCAGACCGAAGACGGGCGGATCGCCGCCGTCGTCGCCTTCGACACGCGGACCGGCGAGCACAAGCGGTTCAAGGCCAAGCTGTTCACCGATTGCACCGGCCACGGCACGATCGGCTTTCTGGCCGGCGCCGACTCCGAAACGACCGAAGAAGGCCACATGGGAATGAGCAACATGTGGCGCTGGGAACAGACCGCCACGAGGCAGCCGTTTCCCGAGACGCCCTGGGCCCTGGACCTGGAAATGAGCGATTTCCCCTATCCGGGCAAACGCGGCCCCGGCGCTGCCGGCGGCGCCGGCCCCTGGTTCTGGGAAACCGGCTTCGACAAGGACCCGATCCGAGACCTGGAATACATGCGCGACTGGAACCACCGGGCGGTGTTCGGGGCCTGGAACGCGATGAAAAACCGCGGCGGCAAGGCCGAGCACGAGAACGCCGTGCTCACCTGGCTGGCCTACATCGGGGGGCCGCGCGAGTCGCGCCGCCTGATGGGCGACGTGGTCCTCTCGCAGGAGGACGTGGCCCAACTGAAGGTCTATCCCGACGCCTGCGTCCCCTCCACCTGGTCGATCGATCTCCACTATCCCCGCAAGGAGTTCATTCCCAAGAAGTATCCCGACGATCCCTTCATTTCCATCGCGGAGTTCCAGCAGCACGTCGACAGGACGAACGGCTACCCCGTCCCCTACCGCTGCTTCTATTCGCGCAACGTGCCCAACCTGTTCATGGCGGGACGCTGCGTCAGCGTGACCCACGAAGCCCTGGGGACGGTCCGCGTGATGAAGACCTGCGGGATGATGGGCGAAGTGGTCGGCAAGGCCGCCTCGATCTGCGTGGCCCATGAATGCGGTCCGCGGCAGGTCTACGACCAGTATCTCGGCGATCTGAAAAAGCTCCTCGAGCTGCCCGGCGTTGCCCGGCGCGATTCGGTCACCGGGCCGATCTACATGTCCGGGCCCGTGCCGCCGCCGGCCGCCGTCGAAGAGTTGAAGGTCGGCATCAATCCGGCAAGCCTGCCCGGCAAGGTGATCGACAATCGGCTGGCGGAGATGTCCGGCAAATGGGGTTCCGGCACCGGGCTGGCGGGCTATATCGGCCTGGACTACGTCTACGCGGGCCCCGCTTCCAACGCGTCCGCCAGGTTCCCGATCGCGGTGGACGCAAGCGGCGTCTACGAGATCCGCCTGGCGTATCGCGATCACGAGAATCGCGCGTCCAATGCGTCGGTCGAAGTCCGCCACGACGGGGGCAGCGAAAAGCGGGTCATCGACATGAAGAAAGCGCCGCCACTGGCCTCCGGCTTCCTCTCGCTCGGCAAGTTCAAGTTCTCCGCCGGCAGGCGCGGGGCCGTCGTCGTTTCGGCCAAGGGCGCCAACGGAAACGTCTGCGTCGACGCGATCCAGATTCTGCCGGCGGAGTAGCCCGGATCATCCCGGCGAAATCTTGCCGGTGGCGACCGGTTTGTCCGGCCGCGCGGCCCAATCGGTCCAACTGCCGTCGTACCAGCGAACGTTCTCGTAGCCCAACAGCCGCGTCAGCAGGAACCAGGCCTGGCTCGCCTGTTGGCCCGTGCGGCAATGGACGATCACCGGCGCCTGCTTCGCTGGGATCAGCCGGGCGTACTCCGCGGCCAACTGGTCAAGCGGTCGTAACTGCCCGTCTGCGGTCAGATCGGCCGTGTAAGGGCGATTCACCGCCCCGGGGATGTGACCGGCCCGGGCCTCGTCGGACTTGACGCCCAAAAAATACTCCTCGGGCCGCGCGTCGATCACCACGGCTGGCGAATCCTTCAGGGCGTCGGCCACCTGGTCGGCGTCGACCGTAAACCAGTCCGCCGCGGGGTCGAAGTGGTAGTCGCGCCGCTGCACGTCGCGGAGCGCCGTCTCCAGCGGCCGACTCTCGGCCGCCCAGCGGGCGAATCCACCCTCCAAGATGCTCCAGTTCCGATGCCCGACCCGCGCCAGGGCGATCCCAACGAGCGTGGCGTCGCGGAGCGCGTCGCCCCAGACCAGAACCACCGTGTCGTCCGGCTCGATCCCCATCAGCCCGAGGTGCTCGGCGAGCATCTCCGCGGGCAGCAGCATCGACGACACGCCGCCGACCACCCCGCGGAGACTCTCCGGATCGACGCGGACGGAACCCGGGATGTGGCCGCTGCTGAAGACCGGTTGCTGGCGGACATCGAGGATGCGCACGGCTGCGGACTCGAGGCGATCGGCGAGCCACTCGGCTGAAACAACGGCCGGGGTGGTTTCCGCCGCCTGTTGCGCGGCGGCGCCCAAGGACGGCGGCGAGCCAGCGCTGGCTCGCCGCGCGGTGAAATACGCCTGCCAGCGCCGCACCCGCGCGGCGGCCCCGGCCGAAAGCGGCTCGCTCCGCAGCGAAACCGGCGTCAAGCACCGATCGACGAAGCCCCGCAGGCCGTCGGTCAGCAGCCAGACGTTCTCGTAGCCCAGCCGCGCCAAGGCGTCGCGGGCCTGCGCCGGATGGGTCATGCCCGTCGAATAGAGCACAATCTGGCCCCGGTTCTTCCGTTCGGCGAGCACTTGGGGCAGTTCGGGAAGCGCCGCGCTGATCGCCCCGCGGATGTGGAAGGCCGCGTATTCTTCTGCCGGACGGACGTCGACGACCACCAGTCCCGGCTCGCCGGCGATGATCCGGTCGGCGAGGTCTTCGGGCTCGACGTGGTCGGCTCCCTCGTCAATCGAGGCGAGCAGCGCCCGCTCCGCGGCCTGACTGCCGACCGCAACGCCTGCGGCCTCTTCGCCGGGCAGCACCAGCAGGGCTGCCGCGGCGACGACCAGCGCCGCGGCGAGCCCCTTGAGCATCGGACTTCTCAGGTAGGCCCCGCCTCCGCTCAAGCTTTCTACCCACTCGGCGAAATAGAACGCCGCAACGGCGACGAGCGTGAACAGCAGGCCGAAGACCGCTCGCGACATCCCGAAGGCATACAGCGGCTCTTCCTGGTAGCCCCAGTCCATCAGCCAGCCGAGCCACGGGAACGTCTCGTTGAACAGAATCGATCCAACGATCGCGCCGCCGAGGAAGACCAACGCGTCGAGCTTGCCGGTAACCGCGCCGACCGCCGCCGTGCCGGGACACCAGCCGCCGATCACGAAGCCGACCCCGAAGAGCAGGCCTCCGGCGACCTGGGCGCCGAAAATCGTCGGCATCGCGTAGACGCTGCCAAGATCGATCCACCCCATGCCCGTAAACAGCAGCAGGCCGAGCATCGCCGTGATCACGGCGGTGAACATCACCCGGAGGACCGTCATGTCGCGGAAATAGAAGATTCCGGCAAGGCGTCGCGAACTGCCGAATCCCGCCCGCTCGAGTACGAACCCGAACGCCAGGCCGACGGCCAGGGCGACAAAGAAGGCCTGCGGGCTGTCGAGCTGGCCGGTGGAGTAATAGGTGTCAATCATGCCACTGTCTCCTGACGAAATACGCGGCGGCATACCCGCCGGCGAATACGCAGCCCATGAAGATCAGGCTCCCGGTCAGCAGCATTGCTCCGCCGGAAAGCGCCTGGCCGGAAGTGCACCCGCCGGCCACGCGGGCCGCATAACCGGCCAGAATCCCGCCGGCGGCCGCCAGCGCCAGCCTTCGCCGCGCGGTTGCCGCCTTGCCCCGTTCGACCTGCGGCTCGATCCGCCGCGCGAAGATCGCCGAGACCAGGCCGCCGAGAAACACGCCCAGCAGCATGTAGACGAGGTAGTACGACAATGGATTCTCGCCCCAGGGCCCGAAATAGCCGCTGGCCGCCACGTGTGCCGGGGCAATCCACGATTCCACTTCGGCCCCGATGCGGGCCAGCCCGCCGGAGGCCCCCAGCCCCGCCCCGAGCGTCAGCAGCGAGGCCAGCAGCGTGAGGCCCAGCAGGACGCCGGCCAGGTAGGGATTCCAGTAGGGCGACGGCGTCCGGTCGGCGCCCGGCGATGGTTTCGTTCCCGCGATCGACTCGTTCATCTGAGGATTCCTTGAAACACACGGTTGTCGGCAATCCGCCGCGCGTCAGCAACCGGCGCTGCGGCGCTTCTTCGGCGCGGGGTTTGCCTTGGGGGCGGGGCTCGCCGCGGCCGGCGCGGGCGGCTTCGCGGCCCCGGGCGCCGCGGCCGCCGCGGGCGAGGGCCGAGAGCCCGGCTGGGCCAGCGCGGCGAGGTCCGATTCAGACCAGTAGGCCTGGAGCCCGCCGTGAAGGGCGATCACCCGCCGATCGGTCTTCTGGGCCAGAATCCCGCCGGCCATCATCGCCAGCGAGCCGTCCCGGTCGACGATCACCAGCGGCAGGCTCCCCTCCAGGTACGCCGGATTGCCGAGCAACTGGGCCAGCTCGACGTTCTGCGAACCCGGCAGTTGATAATCGGCGTGCTGCGCCGCCGGCCGCACGTCGATCAGTTGGAACGTGCCGGGCAGATCCATCATCATCCGCTTCAATTCCGCGGGCGAAATCCGGTCCGCAAGCTTCAGTGGCGGACCCGAGAGAGCAGGCAGCACGCATGACGCCTGGGCCTCGACGACCGGCAACCCCGCCTCCAGCCACGCCTCGCTCCCGCCGGCCATGCTGCGAACGTTGCGAAAACCCTGCCGCTCGAGCACACCGATCGCCAGGCTGGAACGGTACGCGCTGTTGCAGACGGTGACGATTGGGGAATTGCGATCGATCTTCACCGCATCCGCCGCCAGCTTGTTGAGCGGGATGTTGACAATCGTGCCGATCCGCAGCGCCGCCCATTCCGAGGGCAAGCGGACGTCGACCACGATCGGCGACTCCGGCTGCTGCATCGCCGCGTACAACTCCCGAGGCTCGATCGGAGGGGTCTTCGCAATCGGCAGGCCGGCCTTCTCCCAGGCTTCGTACGCCAGGACTTTCGCCTTGTAGCCGACGCGATGCAGCCGGTGGATCGCTTCTCGCAGCTCGTCCGGCTTGCCGACCACGACCAGATTGGCGCCCCAGGGGACCATGATGCCGGTCCAGGTTTCGAACCGCCCGCGAAGGGCGATGTTGACCGAACCGGGCACGTGTCCCGCGGCGTATTGGGCCGCATCGCGGACGTCGACGACGTAAAACTGCTTCGGATCGCTCAACTCGGCGCTCGGCTTGACTTCTGGAAGCTCCGCGGGGCTCCACTCGACCAGTTCCGGGCCCTGGCGGTTCATCGCGGCATTGTGGGCAAAGTATTGTGGCGCTTCGGGCAGCCCGTCGAGAACGGCCGCGACAAATTCACCGCGGGTCTTGTACTGGAGGTAGGGGTTCGACACCCGCTCCTTGCCGATTGTCGAGACCGGCTCGTCGCCCAGATGCGCCCCGCAGAGCGAGCCGGCGCCGTGGGCTGGCATGATGACGACTTCGTCGGGCAGTTTCGAGAGCTTCGTGGTCCAGGTGTCGAACATCATCGACGCCAGCGTCGAAGCCGCCATGCCTTCGCCGAGCAGGTCGGGTCGGCCCACGCTGCCGACGAACAGCGTGTCGCCGGTCAGTAGGGCCAGCGGTTTCTGGGGCTCGGACGCACTGGCCACCGCGCCGGACATGCTGTCGGGCGTGTGCCCCGGAGTCTCCAGGAAAGTGACGATCGCCTGGCCGACTTTCAGCGTGTCGCCCTCCTTGAGCGGCGTGTGCTTATAACCGGCGCCCGCCTGGCGGCTGATATAGATCGGCACGCCCAGAGAGTTAGCCAATTCCATCTGGCCGGCGACGAAGTCGGCGTGCGAATGCGTCAACCAAACGCCGCTGATTTTTACGTTGCGGCCCGCGGCCGCTTTCACGTAAGCCTCGGTGTCCCGCCCGGGATCCACAACGAGGGCTTCCCCGTCGCTGACAAGCAGATAGGAAAAATGGGAAAGCGTGGAGAGGTTGAACTGGACAACGTCGAACCCGGCGAATTTGTAGGTCTCGACCACTTCGTACTCGGCCGCGCTGGAGTCATGCGTCGCCGACTCGGCGTCCTTGATCTCCGACGAGCGGACGGAGCCCGCCGAGGCCAGCGCAGCGAGGCCAACGACGCCGGCGACAAGCCATTCTCTCTGAGACATTCTGACAACCCTCCAGACTGGTTCGATGAGACGGATTCTCAATTACTGCGGTTCGATGGTTCAAGTGCGGATTCGGTTACACAAATCTCCCGCCAGGCC
>LSQX01149531.1_pt1 | contig 75662 bp, 66 predicted proteins | sample 654561 | NCBI WGS metagenome assembly LSQX01 (sample SAMN04489861, study PRJNA283612) | anaerobic digester metagenome | isolation source: 4 biogas reactors fed with cattle manure at either 37C or 55C with and... | place: Denmark: Kongens Lyngby | collected 2014
ATGGCAGTAAAAGCCGTCAATATTGGCTTCCAGCACCCAGTATTTCATCGCGTCAGTCAGGGTCTGGGGAATGGGGAAACTACTGAAGTTCAGGTCGGCCACGTCCTGCCAGTTGGTGCCGGGGGGAATGATGATGTTGCCCTGGTCGTCGGTGCTGTGCCAGCCGGGGTTGCTGATCCAGGGGTGGTCCCAGGCGGTGTGGTTGGCCACCCAGTCCATGATGACGGCCATGCCCCGCTGGTGGGCGGCGTCGGTGAGCTGGCGCAGGTCGTCGAGCGTGCCGTATTCGGGGTTCACCGCCAGGTAATCCTGCACGGAATAGGGCGAGTTGACCGAGTTGACCTGCCCGATGGGATGGATGGGCATCAGCCAGATGACGTTCACGCCCAGCGAGCGGATATGGTCCAGTCCTTCAATGACGCCCTGCAGGGTTCCTTCGGGGCTGAAGGCCCTGAGGTTGACCTCGTAAACCACCAGGTCTTCCGTGGCAGGGATTCCAGTAAAGGGCGTGCCATACTGGGTATACCCTTCCTCCTCGGGAGGGGCAGGCGTCTTGGAACAGGCAGGAAGAAAAGCAATGAACAGCACAAGGATGCTAATGATGCGGAGGGGAAGAAAGGTTTTTCTCATTTTCTTTGGCGTCAGCGGGGCGATGAATGATTTAATTGATTTTCGACATTAAAGATACGATTTTTCCCGGAAAAGGCTGCCCCCTTGCGGGAAGCCTCCAGTGAAAAGGCCGGGGAGAAGCAAACGAATCCCGGGTAATTATGGCCAGGTCTTCGAATATGGGCTGTTTATTTGATTTATTAAAATATGTTTAGTATATTTAAAAATTGTTTCACTAAAATCCATTACCATGAACATCATTATTTTCTTACTGATCGGTGCTGTATCCGGTTGGATTGCAGGACAGATCTGGAAAGGAGGCGGTTTTGGCCTGCTTGGAAACATTGTCGTTGGCGTGATCGGCGGCTTTTTGGGCGGCTGGCTGATGGGGAAATTTGGTGCAGCCGAAGGGGGCCTTGTGTGGCAGATCATCGTATCGGTCATCGGCGCCTGGATTCTGCTTTTCCTGATCTCCCTGATAAAAAAGTAGTCATTGTTTTTTTTTTCATCAGAGGTCTTCCCCCTGGGAAGGCCTCTTTTTTTTAAATATTAATTTTAGATTAATTTTTTGAGGGGCAAATATTCAAGCTTAAATTACCGGTAATTTTGTGGAAAATTTCACTGTATCTCTATGGATACGATATACCTTTTCTTTATTGTGGCCTTGTTCATCCTTGCCATATCCGACCTTGTGGTTGGGGTAGGCAATGATGCCGTGAATTTTCTGAATTCGGCCATCGGTTCGAAAGTGGCTCCATTCAAATGGATTCTGGCCATTGCAGCACTGGGTGTTTTGCTGGGCGCTACCTTCTCGGGCGGGATGATGGAAATTGCCCGCAGCGGGGTATTTCACCCCGACCAGTTTTATTTCAATGAGATCATGATCATCTTCCTGGCGGTGATGATTACCGATGTGATCCTGCTCGACACCTTCAATACCTTCGGTTTGCCGACTTCCACCACGGTATCGATTATTTTTGAATTGCTTGGCGCAGCGGTGGGGGTTTCACTTTATAAAATGCATGTCTCGCCCGATGCGGTGCAGGACCTGGGCAACTATATCAATTCGGCCCGTGCCCTGACCATTATTACGGGGATACTGTTGTCGGTGGTCATTGCCTTTACTTTTGGAACCTTGATACAGTTCCTGTCACGCCTGCTTTTTACGTTCCGGTTTGAAAAGAACACCCGTTATTTCGGAGCCCTTTGGGGCAGCCTTGCCATTACCTCCATCATTTATTTCCTTTTGGTAAAAGGGGCCAGCGGGGCTTCCTTTATGACCCCTGAAGTCCTGGCCTGGATCAAGAGCCATACCCTGCTTATCCTTTCGGGATGTTTCATTGGGCTGGCCATACTGCTTCAGATCCTGATTTACTTCTTCAGGGTCAATATCTTTCGCATCATTGTATTGATCGGGACGTTTTCAATTGCCATGGCCTTTGCCGGTAACGACCTGGTGAACTTCATCGGGGTGCCCCTTGCGGGTTTCGACTCGCTGAAGGTATTCCTGTCCAATCCCGGCCTGAACCCTGACACCTACCCCATGGGGGTGTTGCTGGAGCCCATCAAAACGCCTACACCATTCCTGCTCGCTGCAGGGGTCATTATGGTGTTGACCCTTTACTTCTCAAAGAAGGCCCGTTCGGTGACCCAAACCGAGATGGACCTTGCACGCCAGGGCGAGGGCAGCGAGCGTTTTCCATCTTCCTTGTTTGCCCGTACCCTGGTGAGGAAAGCGCGTGATTTGGGCGGCTTGCTGCAAAAGATCCTGCCTGACTCCTTTCTTGCTTTTCTGGATCGCCGTTTCGACAATGCCAAGCTTGGGAACCCGGGCAGGAATGTGGCCGAGCAGGCCCATTTCGACCAGCTGCGGGCATCGGTCAATATGTTTGTCGCCAGCAGCCTCATTGCCCTGGCCACTTCGCTGAAACTGCCCCTTTCCACCACCTATGTGACCTTTATGGTGGCCATGGGCACTTCCTTTGCCGACCGCTCGTGGGGCCGTGAAAGCGCCGTATATCGCATCACAGGGGTGATGATGGTCATAGGCGGATGGTTCTTCACGGCCTTTACAGCTTTTACCATAGCCTTCCTGCTGGCCTTGTTGTTTAGCTGGGCGGGATTGATCGCTGCATTGGCTGCCTTAATTGTTGCCTTTGGGTTTATGATACGGACCAACTTTATCCATAAGCGCCGCCTGAAGGTGAAAAAAGATGAAGAGGAAAAGGCGCAAAGGGTTTGGACCGATGAAAGCGTGATGGCCGAAAGCACCCGCATCATCAGCGGGACCCTTGATGAGACGGGTCGCCTGCTGAATGAACTCGTGGAAAGTTTTGTACGTGAGGACAGGAAAATCCTGAAAAAGGCACGCAAGGAGGTGGAGGCCATCAACACCTTCACCAAAAGCCTCAAGAAAGATGTGTATATTACCCTGAAAAAACTGGAAGAGGGCTCGGTGGAAACGGGACATCATTACGTCCAGGTTTTGGATTACCTGCGAGAGACGGCCCATTGCCTGCACTTCATCACCGAGCCTGCCTTTGAACACCTCGAAAATAATCACCCCAGCACCTGCCCCGAGTTGAGTGAGGCAATGCTGGACCTGAACGAACAGATCCGAATGTTTTTCTCAGGCGTGAGGGACCTTACCGAAAAAGGCGATTTCAGCGACCTTCAGTTCCTGATAACGAGAAACCGTGAGATCATTCAGTATCTGGAGGAGGTGAAGATGATGCAGATCAGGATGGTACAGGAGAATAAATCAAGCACCCGCAGCAGCCTGGTGACTATGAATATGCTCACCGAAACCAAGAACGTGCTGCTTCATACAATCAATGTGCTGAAGTCACACCGGGACTTCCTGCTTCAGCAGTAGGGAGCGGGGAGGCGGTGGGGTTGGTTGATTGTTTGATTGTTTGATTCGTGGATTGGTAGATTGGCATGCGATCAATCTACCTTTGTCCACGAATCTCTGAAGGTTATGAATTCTCTAAAGTCCCTGAATTCGCTCAAGTCACTCGAGTCACTACAGCAGCAGTAAGGCATTGAATATAAGCTTGTTGGTCGCGGGGGTAGATCCCCTGAAGTTGGGCACGAAGGAATACAGCACCACCTGGCCCCGGCCTTTTTTCAGCCAAACCATTGCAGGGGTTTTTTCGAGGAGCTCTTCTTTTTCGGCATAGCCGCTCATTAGGATGTCTTCTTCAGGGAAACTGCCAATGACCCTGCGGTCCATATCAAATGTTGGCACGGTAGTTTGAAGGATGACGTTTGAGCGGTGGAACACCCCGATGGTCCCGGGCATCCCGTAGGTGAGGGGGTGATTGGGCAACAGCCTGATCTTCAGCAATGACCCGGGAACCTTCAGGCCCTGCCGGCTAAGGTTTTGTGCAAGGTTGCTTATGGGGAAGCGGAAGGCCTCCAGGGGCTCTTTGGGTTCCATCAGCCCGGTGAACAGGTCGACCGAGCTGCCCCAGGACAAGACTTTTCCCCCGTCCTGAATGAAGCCCAGCACGTTCTGCCAGCCTTCCTTGCCCATTCCCTTTACATATTCAGGGGGATAAAAGGGAATGTAATGCTGCTCTCCCCGCTGACGGGTGCCCTGCATGAGCTGGTCTTTTCCCGAGTCGGCGAACAGGATCACATCGAAGCTGTCTGTCAGGGTCAGGCCTGCCATCGCAGAGGGGCGAACCACGGTATAGGGGATGCCATAGGTGTCGAACAGGTAGCGGGTCCATCCGGCATCCATATCGTGCTGCCAGGTCTCCACCAGGGCGATGCGGGGAAGGCTGAGCTTGTCAAAGCCCGCCGGCCTTTCGCTGAGGAAGAGGGGAGCCGTCACAATCGCCTCGGTGATTTCATCCAGTGTGCTGCGGTTGCGGTTGCTGATGGGGATCAGGAAACTGCCTGCAGGGAGAAGCAGGTCTCCAGCAGTGGTTTCTGTTTTGCTGCGCAATACTTCCAAGCCTTTTTGCATCGCCTTGAATGCCACACTGTAGCTTTCGTTATAGTTGGCACTGAGGGCAATGAAATTTCCTGTTAGTGCTTTTTTTCCGGGCAGCACATCAGCAGGGAGGACCGGTGACAGGATGTCCTCCAGGCCTTCCTGTTTCCGGCTGACCTCCTGGGTGGCAATGCCACTATGCAGGGGCAGCGACCAGGAGGTGATGTCGTAGGGTTCTATGATCTCGCCTCCGGGGGAATATCGTCTTACGGGATATTGCTGGCGCTCCATGACTTCCTTGATGAAGGGGCGCAGGGGCTGGGCCATCGAGATGACAATATCGCCGCTTTTGTAAGCCCTGCCTTCCAGTACCACATCCCGGCTGAGGCGTGATAATGCTACTCCGTGGCGGTCGAGCAGGCGGAGCAGGGCTACCAGTTCGCCCGTATCGTGCTGCGCGGCCGGGATGATGTAAAAGAACGGGGCTTCGGTGCGGCCGCGTTCCACTTCCTTGCGCACTAAATTATTGAGACTGGTGAGGATCTCCTCACGCTGACGGGAACAGGTGCGTATCAGCGAATAAGTCGATTCAAGCTCATATTGCACGATATCGCCAAGGCGCCACCAGCCGCCAGGCCAGGGGATGGGCATGTTGATGCTCTTTTTGTAATCGGATAAGCCTTTGCCGCCGACCTGCAGCTCGTTGGGTTCAACAAATACAGGAGTGGCCAGTTGCACGCTCGCGGCCTCGGTGAGCAGGCTGATGATGTTCTTCCAAAGGCTGGTCTCGGTGGAGCCCGGCCAGTAGTTGTCAAAAATATACTGCTGGCTTATGCCTGTCAGCCCTTTAGCCGTCATATCACGTGACATGTTTGAGCCGAATACCCAGCTCCAGTTCCAGAGAGTCTCGTCAATGTTCTCGGCAATGGGGTCGTGATTCGGGGGGACGAAATACCTTACCCCCGTCATCCCCATCTGGTGTTTTTCTATCAGCACATGGGGGAACCACTCCAGGCTGAAAATGTCGGAAATGGCTTGGTTCTCCTTCATGGCCAGGGTGATGAAGTCGCGGTTGATGTTGTGGCCCACATATTTATGATACACCCCCGGATGGCTGCTGCCTTCATAAGGGGTGCCCAGATATTTGTTGTAATGATCCACCACCATGTCCTGCCCATCGGGGTTATGGCTGGGCACGATCATCAGCACCATATCATCGAGATGGTCTGTGATGCCCGGCTCAGCGCCCGACAAAAGGTTATATGCCGTAAGGGGCACAGCCTGGGCAGGGCCTGCCTCGTTGGCGTGCATCGACATGGTGGCCAGAAGAAATGTCTTCCCTTCACCGATCAGCTGCTGCCGCTCCTCATCAGGGATAGCAGGGTCAAGGGCCAGGCGGCGGTTAATTTCCTTCAGTCTGTCGAGGTTTTCAAGGTTTGCTGCCGAAGAGATGAAGACCAGGTAAATGGGCTTGCCCAGCTCACTTTCACCCGTTTCCATAATGCGGATCATGTTGGATTGCTGTTCGAGCAATTTCAGGTAATCCATCATGGGCCCGTAGGTAAAAATTTTTTGGTCGGCACCGGGCTGAAATCCAAAAAAAGCCTCGGGCGCTGTAAGGCTTGCCTGCCCCTGAGCCGGAAAGGGCAAATGGAGCGTGAGTAACAGAAAAAGACTCGTCAGGATCATTCCAAGGGGTTTCTTCATGGGGGATTGATTTTGAGTTGCTTAAAAGTAAATAATTACTTTTTGCAATTCAAGAAAAATTTTTCCTGAGGAAAAACCCCGCGTTTTTCTGCTGCCGCCTGGCTTAAAAGAAGATCCAGTGTAAGCGCAACCCTTGTTCACTATTGTATTCAAGTGCGGGGGCGGGCATTTTCAGGAAGTTCACGGCACCCAGGAAGGCCTTCAGCCAGGGGGCGTTTACGGGGATTTTGCTGAAGTCGATGTCGGGGGCAAGGTACCATTGCCTGTAACGGTTCATTTCGGGTAATGCCATCCCGTTATGAAAGGAGGGGTTTTCCCTGCTTCCCAGCATGCCATAGGCACCGTGACCAAGGGCGAGGTTCAGCCAGGACGGGAATTTGCTTTCTGGGGATAAAAAAGAACGGATGTTCAGGGAGAGCCAGAAAGTCTGCCCGTTGTAGTCCTTCAGCATACGCTCAGGCAGGCTGCTTCCCAGTAATGCTGGGCGGTAGTGAGCCAGCTTGCTTTGGGAATAGGAATACTTAATTGAGATGCGCTGCTCTTCCCATAACAGCTGCTGTGAAAGAAAGGCCGCAGCCCCCAGGGTGTTGGCCGCCATATCCGATAAGGAAGCTCCCCATTCGAGGGAATATCCATCCAGGATTTCTACGGCAGTAAGGAATCCCATTCCCGAGGCCATTCCCCACCAGGCGCTTTGCCTGTTGCCAAGGCCGGCCCAGGATAAGCTTGCAGCGCTCAGGCGGCTTAAATGATTGGTTGCAGCTACGTGACCCAGCTTATCCTGCTGAAACCAGTCGGGAAGGTCATTGTGGAAATGGAAGCTGGTCCTGGGATAGTCTTTATACCAGGCCTGGCTCAGGGCAATCAGGGCGGTGGAATAACCTGCGACCTGCAGCCCTGCCACATAGGGCAAGCGGCTGTTGCCGTGCCTGCTTTCGGGAATGCTGTCTGTCGTAAAGGGGCGGGCAGGCAAAGGAGAAACCGTAAAACAGAGAACAAGTGCAGCCAGGAATTTTTTCAATCGGGGTGGCAAGGTCAGGGTTTTTTCATGATGGTCTCATAACCGGCCTGCAATATGGCCAGGGCTTCCTCACGGGTATGCCCTTCGGCATAGGTGCGCAATACGGGTTCTGTTCCCGAGGGCCGTATCATAAACCACTGGCTGTCGCTGAAATAGTATTTGAAGCCATCGAGGTTTTCTTCGTGAAGCACCTTCCATGGGCCAAATTCCGCGTACATCTTCTTCTCACAATTTTCAACGATGCGTTCCTTGTCGGGTTCATCAAGCTTCAGGTCCGAGCGTTCAAAGGCAAAGCTCCCCGTAATGGCATACACCTCATTGATGAACTCACGCAGGCTCTTTCCCGTATTTACCATGGCTTCCCAGATCACCAGGCCGTTGAAAATGCCATCGCGTTCAGGGATATGGCCCGTTACGGCTATGCCGCCCGATTCTTCACCCCCCACCAGGATGTTCTCCTCAAGCATCAGGCCTGCAATGTGCTTGAAGCCGATCTTAACGATTTCAAGGGGCAGGCTGTAAGCATCGCAGAGCTTGTTGATCTTAACCGTGGAGCTGAACCCTGTGGCCACCTTTCCATTAAGCTTTTTGTAATGGTTCAGGTAATGGATGAGCAGCAGGATCACGTGATGTGAGTCGATGTAATTTCCCTTGTCGTCAAAAAGGGCGATGCGGTCGGCGTCGCCGTCGACAGCAAGTCCGCAGTCAATGTTTTGCGATAAGCGGATCACCTCGGAGAACTCCTCCAGATTGCGTAATAAGGGCTCAGGGGGAATCCCGTCGAAAAGGGGCTGGCGTTCGCAGTGCAGCAGGGTGATGTCGGGAAACAGGCGGCGCATGACGTTTTGCCCCGAGCCATACATGGCATCGAAGGCAAAGTTCCAGTGGGACGCGCGAATGGCGTTCAGGTCGAATTTCTCCTCCAGGTAATTGCAGTACATGGTTTCCAAATCGACATACTCAACCAGACCTTTGTCCACCAAGGCTTCCAGGCTGATGTCGTCCAGTTCTATTGTATTGGTCTCGGGGAGGAAGGTCTCCACCTCGCGGATGTCTTCCTCGAGCAGGGGACCGCCAAAATGGCCCTTCAGCTTATAGCCATTGTATTCGGGCGGGTTGTGGCTGGCAGTGATTACCACGCCCAGGAAGGCCTTGTGTTTCAACACGCCCAGGGATATCATGGGCGTTGAAACAAAGTCCGTGGCCAGGTACACCTTGATGTCGTGGCTGGCCAGCACTTTGGCCGTCACCCGGGCAAAGAGCTCGCCCCCAAAACGGCAGTCGTGCCCTACCACCACTGCAGGATCGGCCTGGCGGTTCAGGGCCCAACGGGCCGTTGCCTTCGCTACCCGTGCAACATTATCGGTGGTGAAATCCTTGGCGATTACGGCACGCCATCCGTCGGTTCCAAATTTTATCTCTGCCATATTTAATAAGATTAAGTTTCAAAGATAAAAAAGAAATAACAACTGCAGGGCTTACAGGCCGCGAAAATCAGCAAACAGATTGTCTCAGCGCATGATGCGGCGCTTATTCAGGGCTTGCTGATAGCGCCTTGCATTGACAAGGTGCTCGGCATAAGTTTTTGCGAAAGCGTGGTAACCTGAGAAGTCATCGCGTGCACAAAAGAATACGTATTCATGGTGCTCATAATTCAGCACCGCGTCAATGATGTAAGGCTCGGGGAGGCTGATGGGGCCCGGGGGAAGCCCCGCATATTTGTAAGTGTTGTATGGCGAGTCAATCTCAAGGTGGCGGTTGAGGACCCTGTTCAGGCTGAAATCGCCCACAGCAAAAACAATGGTGGGGTCGGCTTGCAGGGGGATGTTGCCTTTGATGCGGTTGACATACACTCCTGCAATGCGTTCCATCTCATCCCGCTTACTGGTTTCCTGTCTTACGATGCTTGCCATGATAGCCACTTCCACCGGGCTCATGCCAATCCGCTCGGCCTGTCTACGTCTCCGGCTGTTCCAGAAGGCATCATATTCGCGGTGCATCCGTTTGAGGACCTGAGGGGCTGAGGTGTTCCAGAAGAATTCGTAGGTATCGGGGATAAACAACAGCATGGCCGTTTCACGACTCTGGCCGTATTCCTGCATTACCGCCTCATCATTCAGCAGGTGCAGCAGCTCCAGGGAATCCGCTTCCAGGTAGCCGGCAACGGCTCCTGCAAGTTGCTCACGCGTCCTGATATTGTTGAAGGTCACATTCACAGGTTCCTGCACTCCCGACCGCAACAGGTTGATCAGGTCGTTGTTGCCCATATCGTCATAAATCTTATAACGCCCTGCCATCACGCGGTTTGGGTAGTTTTTCTTCCGGGCAAGCCACTCGAAGGTCTTCTCATTGTCGATCAGCCCTTCCTGAAGGAGAATGCCCTTGACATCATCAAAGGTGCTGCCCGTGGGGATGTAGAGGTAGGTGAAATCCTTTTTGGTATGTACATTGGGCTTTAGGATGGCGACATAGGCCATATAGCCTGCCACCAGTCCCACAATTAAAAGCAATGCCCCTACAAGGGCCAGCAGCTTTACGATTCGGCTTTTTTTTCTTCTGCTCATTGAATTTTGCTGGAAGTTCTTTGTGAAGCTAACGAAAGGATTGACGATAAATTTTATGGTTTGTTTAATCGGCTTTCAGAATAAGTTGCAAAAAATACTCATCGATCCATTTTCCCTCACGCCAGGTCCAGTGTTCCCTTTTTCCTGTCACCTGAAACCCCAGTTTCCCGAATAGCTTCATGCTCTTTTCATTGTCCTCATCAATGGTGCAGTATAGCTGGTGCAGATTCAGGATGTTCCTTGCATAATTGCATACAAGCTCCAGGGCCTCGCCTGCAAAGCCTTTCCCACGCGAATTTTCTTCGATCAGGATGCCAATGGCAGCCCTTCGGTGATGGGGCTCAAAATCAAACAAGTCGAGGGCGCCACAGGCCTTGCCTTCCTTATCCTCAACGATAAGCCTGAGCTGATGGTCAGCATAAATGTTGTTTTGCGCGCCCATTACGTATTGCTCCAGGAAGAATTTGGAAAAAGGGGTAAGGGTATTGCTTACCAGCCAGTTCTTAGGGTCATTTTCCCAGTGGAAAAGGACATCCACGTCTTTCAGCTCCACAGGGCGGAGCACAATTTTGTTTCCTTTCAGCATGCTAATAGGGTTTTAGGGTTCCAGGGTGCCAGTGAAAACTTTTTCGGCAGGTCCGCTGAGCCATATTTCTGTAAAGGCGGGTTCAGCGGGGCGGGGTGGGGTGAAGGTCACCCTGAGTTCGCCACCCGGGGCTTTAAGCGTATACCTGTTTTCGGGGTTGCGGAAACCCGCTTGCCAGGCTGCCAGTGCCGTGGCGGTGGCTCCTGTCCCGCAGGCCAGGGTCTCATTTTCCACCCCCCGTTCGTAGGTGCGCATCCTGATTGTCGAGTGGTCGAGCACCTCGGCAAAGTTCACATTGATTCCGTCCTTGGCAAAGGCAGGAGCATAGCGCAAGGCCCTGCCCTCAGCATAGACATCCTTGTCGAGTAAGTTCTCCGAAAAAATGACCAGGTGGGGCGAACCTGTATTCAGTACAAACTCCCTGCCTTCGCCGTGTATGCTGTCCACATCCTGCATCCGAAGGCTGATGTCCCAGGTATTCACCCCCTGATGGTTGATCACTGCTTCGTGCATGCCATCCACGGCTTTGAACCGGGTCTTGCCGCCAACCAGGCCTATGCTTGAGGCAAAGGCAGTGATACACCGTCCCCCGTTGCCGCAAAGGCTTCCCTCACGCCCGTCGCTGTTGTAATACACCATGGCAAAGTCGGCATCGTTGCAGGCTCTTAGCAGCATCAGCCCATCGGAGCCCACCCCGTATTGCCTCTTGCACAGCCCGGAGATGAACTTCCCGGGGTCTTTGATTTGTTTCTCGAATGCACCACCACGGTCATCAAGAATGATGAAGTCATTCCCCGCACCGTGAAATTTGTGAAATGTTAAGGCCATTGTTCCCGGGTTTCTTCCTGTAAGTCGGGTGTGTTTGACGGCACAAGGGGCTTGAAGTCCATTGTCAGACTTACGGGAAAATATTCTTCAAAATACTTTATGAAAATGGAATTACCATCCGAATGCAGACTGAATGATTCGGGCTGATCAAGCCCGAATAAAATGATCTTGTTGTGCGACATTTTATAGCCGTGGAAGTTCAGGGGCGATAACCAGAACTCGACAATCATCATGTTGTCGGTACGGCTATTTCGCGGGTAATTTCCCAGCAATGAATCGAGTTTCCTCAGCGCAAGGTCGCGTTCTGTTTCCGGAGTGGCTTTTGGAAGGCTGTAGGCTCTGGTGCTCAACAGGCTGTCCTTGGCAATGTGAATGGTGGACCCCTTTTCGGGCAGGCTATCCTGGGAGTTATTCACTTCGCCGGTTATTACAACGGAATCATTCGTTTCGGCAAGCGAATCGCCGGCAGCCCCCAAAGCCAGGGTATCAAGGAGGAGGGAGTCGTTCACAACTTCTTTCTCAATGCCTGCCAGGTTGAGCGTGTCGCTGAGGCTGGTTTCCTTCCTGGTGACACCCCTGCGTGCCGGCACCGGCTTCTGTGGCAACTCCTCTGTGACCTGAAAAGTGCCGGGGAGTTCTTCGTCCCGGAAGGCTTTTGAAAAATAATCCCACAGCTTACGCGAGAAAATACTGTCACTTTGTCGGTTTGAATACCAGTATACGATACCAGTGCCCATAAAAAAGCCAATGATTAGGCCCAGGGCCATGTAGGTAAAGCTAAAGTCAGGCTTCTTTTTCCGATGGTTCATTTGCGCCTAATTCTTCTGCAAAAGTACAAAAAATCAGGCGATTCGGGCCTAATCCCCCTGCTTTATGTTCAAAAGCGAAACCATTCATAATCAGTACTTAACTTTTTTTAACGGGAGCCAAAAGAACTTTTTAACTTTATATACGTTTTTTGGTTATAGATTTAAAAATTATTAAGAATTATTGTGCATTGTAAGGCATGTTATTTGCTAATAGCCATTGGAATGATTTTTCCGCTTGATCATTTTTCCTCTAAATAATATTTAAACAAAGCGGTAAACCTACTGTTTAATAAACTGAAAAAACCTTTTGCTATGAAAAGATTCTGGAGTTTGTTTCTTGTAGCTGTTCTGGCCAGTGTTCTTACCCTTGGGCTGGATCGTTATGTTTTCAATAAGCAAAGCCATCAGGTGAAGAGCCTGATCGATTCGGGTGAGCTGAATGCGCCTCCTGCTTCATTAGCCCGGTACATAACCCAGCTGCCCACCACATTACCCGACTTTACCCTGGTGGCCGAGATGACCGTGAACTCCGTCGTGCACATCCGCACCACCTATGAGCGTAAGAGCAGCGTTTACGATGATTATTTCGGGATGCCTGATCCTTTCAGGGATTTTTTCTTCGGGCCCCGCCGCCAGCAACCCAGCCAGGCTATTGTCGCCACGGGTAGCGGCGTCATCATCAGCCAGGATGGTTATATCATTACAAACAACCATGTGGTGGCTGAAGCCAATAAGGTTGAAGTGACCCTGAACGACAACCAGATATTTGAGGCCACCATCGTAGGTACTGACCCCACCACCGACTTGGCGGTCATCAAGATTGAAAAGGATGGCTTGCCATTCCTTCCCTTTGGTGACTCCGACGAGGTCAGGGTGGGCGAGTGGGTCCTTGCCGTTGGCAACCCCTTCAACCTGACCTCAACCGTTACGGCAGGCATTGTGAGCGCCAAAGGCCGTAATATCAACATCCTTGGGGGCGGCACCGCCATTGAATCGTTTATCCAGACCGATGCCGCCGTTAACAGGGGCAACAGCGGGGGCGCCCTTGTCAACACCCAGGGCGAACTCATCGGCATCAATGCTGCAATCGCTTCCCAGACCGGCTCCTTTGCAGGGTATTCCTTCGCCATCCCTTCCAGTATTGCGAAAAAAGTCGTCAATGACCTGCTCGAATTCGGGCAAGTACAAAGGGGGATGCTGGGCGTGAGTATTACCGAAATCAACAGCCGCCAGGCTGAGGAATTAGGCCTCAGGGCTTTCCGCGGTGCCTATGTGGCAGGCGTGGAGCAAGGCAGTGCCGGTGAGGCTGCTGGGATTAAGGAAGGCGACCTCATCGTGGGCATCGACAATACCCTTATCCGCAACCCCAGTGAGCTGATTGAAACCGTTGGCCGTAAAAGGCCCGGCGACGAGGTGGTGGTGAAGTATATCAGGGATGGCCGCGAACAAGAGGTCACTGTCCGCCTGCGCAACCTCTATGGCGAGTACACAATGGTCACTTCAGACCAAAACGCCCTTTCTGAAAAATTCGGCGCCACCTTCGAAAAAGTTTCTGCCGAAGAACTCAAGCGGTTAAACATTCGGCAGGGGGTACGCGTTACTCAAGTGACACGCAACGGAATATTCCGCAATGCAGGCATTCGCGACGGGTTTGTCATTACCCAGGTCGACCGTCAGCCTGTTGGATCGCCCGAAGAGCTCAGCAGGATGCTTGCCGGAAAGTCCGGCGGAATCCTTGTTGAAGGCATCTATCCCGATGGACAGCGGGCGTATTACGGCATGGGAATAAAGTGATATTGAGGACTTGGAATTCCGAAATATTTTTAGTACCTTTGTGCACCTTTTCGCTACCCCCTGTTTTGCAGGTGTAAGCCGCAACTTTGCTTAAACTTACATTACCATTCATGAGACAATTAAAGATTTCTAAATCCATTACCAACCGCGACACCGCGTCCTTGGACAAATACCTTCAGGAGATCGGGAAAGTACCCCTGATCACCGCCGAAGAGGAAGTCCATCTGGCGCAGCGCATTAAGCAAGGTGACCAGGCAGCATTGGAAAAGCTGACCAAGGCCAACCTTCGCTTTGTCGTCTCGGTTGCTAAGCAGTACCAGAACCAGGGGCTCAGTCTGCCCGACCTGATCAACGAGGGAAACCTCGGACTGATCAAGGCCGCCAAGCGCTTTGACGAGACCCGTGGTTTTAAGTTTATTTCTTATGCTGTGTGGTGGATCAGACAATCGATTCTACAGGCCCTGGCCGAGCAGTCGCGGATTGTGCGCTTACCCCTGAACCAGGTGGGCTCGCTCAACAAAATCAAAAAAGAGGCTTCAAAACTCGAACAGAAATTTGAACGCCCTCCTTCAACCGAGGAGCTGGCTGAAGCCCTCGACCTGCACGAAGATAAAATTGCAGAATCATTCCGCATTTCCACACACCATGTCTCTGTGGATGCTCCGCTGGTGCAGGGCGAAGATGCCAGCCTGCTTGATGTGTACATCAACCAGGACTCACCCAATGCCGACTCCAGCCTCATCCACGAATCACTTGCCAAGGAGATTCAACGCTCTCTGGCCACCCTTACCGAAAAGGAAAGGGACGTGATCAACCTTTATTTTGGCATCGGAATGAATCATGGCCTTACCCTCGACGAGATCGGGGCAAAATTCGACCTCACCCGCGAGCGTGTACGCCAAATCAAAGAAAAAGCCATTCGCAGGCTGAAGCATACCTCCAGAAGTAAGCTGCTTAAAGCATACCTCGGACAATAAAATTTTTTTAGGGTTTGTTGAGGCTGTCCCGAAACCATTTGATCGGATTTCGGGACAGCTTTTTTTTACCCTTCCCATGCTGTCCCTTTTCCGGGGAGGGGCTTTCGGGAAAGGAATTTTTAAGCTTATTCAAATTGCTGCATCCCGGTTTTTTATTCATTTCAAGTAGGTACCATGGTAGGGGTTTAGACGGTTTAAGCCGTCTAAACACCGTTTAAACTATATTGTTAATAGGCTAAAAGCTTGAATATGCGATTATTATAAAATCCCTGTAATGCAGATTTGCCCTTTCTTGTAAGGAAACTTCTTTTCCCTTGCATTCAAGCCTTTTGCACGCTTTTTGTTACTTTTATGTCCTATAATTCTAAAATACCAAAATTCATTTCCATGAGAATCCGTTTTTCTTTCCTGATAAGCTTTTTCCTGCTGTTGTTTGTTTCCCTTCCCCTTGAGGGGCGCGAGATCAAGATACAGGTAGCAGTGACTTCCGATGTGCACGCCAGGGTGTTTCCCTATGATTTTGTGAATGACAGGCCCATGCAGACCTCGCTTGCCAATGTGCATTACCTGATCCAGGCTGTGCGCACCCGCCCGGGAAGCAACATCATCCTGCTCGACAACGGCGACCTGTTACAGGGCACCCCAGCGGCTTATTATGCAAATTTTGAGCAGGATACCAAGCTGCATTTGTTCAGCAGGATCATGAACCTGATGCGTTATGATGCCGCTACGGTGGGCAATCACGACATTGAAGCAGGCCCTCAGGTTTACAACCGCCTCAGGAAGGAGTTTCGCTTCCCGTACCTGGGCGCCAATGTGATCAACAAGGAAACGGGGCAGCCACACTTTCAGCCCTACACGGTGATCCGCCGCCAGGGCGTGCGTGTGGCCGTTTTGGGGCTTACCACCACAGGCGTGCCCAACTGGCTGCCGGAGCATCTGTGGATGGGGCTTGAATTCCGGGAGATGGCAGAGGCGGCAGCCTATTGGGTGCAACAGATCAGGGAGAAGGAAAACCCCGATGCCATAGTAGGCTTATTCCATTCGGGCATGGGGCCGTCCAATCCTGATCCCACGCAAGTGCCCCTCGAGAATGCTGTGCAATACATTGCCCGGACGGTACCGGGCTTTGATGTGATCTTTAGCGGGCACGATCACCGCGAACGGGTGGAGACCATTGTCAGTGCCGATGGCTCAGAGGTGTTGATTGTTGGGCCTGGCAGCTATGCTGAGAAACTTGCCGTTGCTGAACTGACCTTTGACAGGATTTCCCGTAAGGAGATTAAACTCTTGGGGAAAAAGGGAGACCTTGTCAGCACCCTGAATGTGGCTCCCAGCCAGGAGTTCTTTCAGCGCTTTGAGAAGGACATCAATGAGATTGTCAATTTTGCCGGTGAGCCTGTGGGGCAGCTGAAGAAAGATCTGGCCTCCATTGAGGCATTCTTTGGGCCTGCTGCTTTTGTCGATCTGGTGCATACAATTCAGCTTGAGACCACAGGGGCCGAGGTATCTTTTACCGCCCCGCTTTCCTTTAACGAAACCCTTAAGGCAGGGATGCTCAACATCAGGGATTTCTTCAAGCTTTACCAGTACGAGAACTTTTTGTATGTGATGGAGCTGAGGGGTAAGGAAATTGATGACTACCTTGAATACTCTTACGGAATCTGGTTAAACCGGATGAACAGTGCCGAGGATCATTTGCTGCTGTTCCGTTTTGATGAGGAAGGGAAGCCGGTGGTGGAAGCCAATGGAAGGCACCGCCTTCGCCATCCGACCTTTAACTTCGATTCGGCAGCAGGGATACGTTATACGGTGGATGCCAGCAAACCTGCCGGGCAAAGGGTTCAGATCTCGGGCATGGAAGACGGCAGCGCCTTCGATCCTGAAAAGAAATACCGTGTGGCCATCAACTCATACCGCGGAAGCGGGGGAGGGGGTCACCTGACCGAGGGTGTGGGCATTGCTCACGACGAGCTGCGTGAGCGCATTGTCTTCTCTTCGGAAAAGGACCTGCGCGCCTCGCTGATTGAATATTTCAGGGAGCACAAGGTGGTTGACCCGCAGGCGCGCGACAACTGGAAGATTATCCCGCAGGACTGGGCCGCCAAAGGTCGTGAGAAAGACCTTGAGTTACTGAACCCCTGAGCGGATAAGGGCTTGGTTGATTTTTTTGGCGATGGCAGGGCCCGAATAGATGAAGCCGGTATAGACCTGCACAAGGCTGGCGCCTGACTGCAGTTTTTCCAGGGCGTCTTCGGCGGTCATAATGCCCCCGACCCCGATGATGGGCAGTTTTCCCCCCGATTGCCTGTGGAGGTATTTGATGACCCGGGTGGATGTGTCACCCAGGGGCTTCCCACTCAGGCCCCCATTGGCAATTTCTTCTATTCTCTTTTTTGGCGTAACCAAATTTTCCCTGAGGGTGCTTGTATTCACGGCAATGATGCCATCGATGCCTGTTTCGCGGGCAATTTCAATCACTTCGTCCAGCTGGCCGTTGTTCAGGTCGGGCGCGATCTTTAGGAGTACGGGCTTGGTTTTGGGCTTTGAATGGTTGATGGCCTGGACGGCATTCAGAAGGGCCACCAGCTCATCCTTGTCCTGCAGCTTGGCCAGGTCGGCAATATTTGGGCAGCTGACATTCACCACGAAATAATCCACTAGGTCAAACAACTCATTGAAGCAGCGGCAATAGTCGTCGATGGCCTGGTCATTGGGGGTGAGGGTGTTTTTCCCGATATTTCCTCCGATGATGAGGTGGGCTTTTTGCTTTCGCAGATTTTCGGCAAAGACTTCCACCCCCGCATTGTTAAAGCCCATTCGGTTGATGAGGGCCTGATCCTGGGGCAGCCTGAACAGCCTGGGCCTGGGGTTGCCCGGTTGCCCTTTTGGGGTGACCGTGCCCACCTCTATGTGTGAAAATCCAAAACAGGCCAGCTCGTTGAAGAGCCTGGCTTCCTTGTCGAAACCGGCGGCAATGCCTACGGGGTTGGAGAAGCGTATGCCAAAGACTTCACGTTCAAGGGCAGGATGCCTGACTACAAATATCTTCCTAAGCAGCCAGGCTATCCCCGGGATACGGCAGCCAAAACGGAGCATGAAGCTCACAAGGTGGTGGATCTTCTCGGGGTCGAACCGAAACAGCAGGGGACGGATTAGGCGCTTGTACATGATGCGAAGCTAAAAAAAAGTCCGGAATGTCCGGACTTGCAATGATTATTCTTTTTTGGCAGGCTTTTTCGCTGCAGGTTTTTTCTCCTTTTGGGGCTTTCCCTCTTCGGCCGGCGCTTCCGTGGTACCTTCTTCCGCTTCAGGCTCATCAGGCTTGATCAAATCCTTTTCAAGCAGCAGGTTATACCAGGTAAAAACTTTCTTAATGTCGGAGATATACACCCTTTCCTGGTCGTAATCAGGGAGAATGCTTTCAAAGTAAGCCTTGAGTTTGGCAGGGTCTTCCTTGGGGTCGATGCAGGGCTTGCCTTCTTCTTTTTCAAAGATCTTAAGCAGGACATCCTTTAGAGGGAGGTCTTCTGTAAGGGTGAAGATGCTGATGTCGCCCAGGGCGCTGCTGCGGTCGGAAAGGAAGACGGGGATCTTTTTGCCGTCGGTGAGCGATTCGACCAACAGGCCATTCTTGGTTTGCGTCACCACTTTATACAATCCGCCTTTCCCCGATATGGTCAGGATATCACTTAAATCCATAGGTTTCTGTTTTTTGGTCATTCAGCCTATCGCTGTTTCAGGTTGCAAAAATAAGGAATATTTACGAAAGTGTACTTTAATAATCAGGAGAACATCTGCAGGCTGTGCAGTTTTTTGTAGATGCCATTTTTTTCAAGCAATTCCCGGTGGGTCCCCTTTTCCACGATTTCCCCTTCGTGCATCACGCAGATGAGGTCGGCATTGACCACGGTGGAGAGGCGGTGGGCCACCACGATGGAGGTACGGTTTTGCATGATGTTGTACAGGGCTTCCTGTACCAGCTTTTCCGATTCGGTGTCGAGGGCGCTGGTGGCTTCATCGAGGATCAGGATGGGCGGGTTTTTCAGGATGGCCCTGGCAATGCTGATGCGCTGGCGTTGCCCGCCAGAGAGTTTGTTGCCACGGTCACCGATGTTGGTTTGGTAGCCTTCGGGTGTGCGCTCAATGAACTCGTGGGCATTGGCCACCCGGGCTGCCTGCATGACTTCTTCTTCCGTCACCTCGTTTTCGCCAAAAGCGATGTTGTTGAAAAAGGTTTCGTTAAACAGGATGGGTTCCTGGTTGACATTGCCCATCAGGCCCCTCAAATCCCTTATTTTAATGTTTCGGATGAGTATCCCGTCCAGGAGAATCTCGCCTTGGGTCGTGTCGTAAAACCTGGGGAGGAGGTCAACGAGGGTGGATTTTCCTGCTCCCGACTGGCCTACCAGGGCCACTTTTTGGCCTTTTTTGATTGTCAGATTGATGTTCTTCAGCACCGGTTCGTTTTCATACCTGAAGCTTACGTTTTTCAGGATGATCTCGCTTTCGAAGCCGGGTTTGTTGAGGGCATCTTCAGGCTCGGTGATGGTGTTAACCGCCTTGAGGACTTCGTCGATTCGGTCAGCAGAGGCCATCCCTTTCTGGATGTTGTAATAGGCCTGGCTGAACGATTTGGCAGGGTTGATGATTTGCGAGAAGACCAGCAGGTAGCCGATGAAACCGTTGGGTGAGAGGCCTGCTTGTCCGCGCAAAACCATAGCCCCGCCAAAGAGCATGATGATTACCACCACCAGCGTACCCAGAAATTCACTCATGGGCGAGGCCAGGTAATGCCTGCGGTAGAGGCGGTTCATCAGGCGGGTGTATTTTTGGTTGAGGCCCCTGAAACGCTGGTTCATCTTCTCTTCAGCGTTGAAGGCCTTGATGATGCGCAAACCCGTGATGGTCTCTTCCATGACCGAAAGGATACTCCCCAGGCGGCTCTGGCTGCGCAGGGCCGTGGCACGCAGGGATTTCCCGATACGGCCGATCACCAGACCACTCAGCGGAAGCAACACCACCACAAAAAGGGTCAGCTGCGGGCTGAGCACCAGCAGGCTCGACAGGTAAACCAGGATGGTGATGGGCTCGCGGAAAACCATTTCCAGCGAACTGATCACGCTGATCTCGATCTGGTGGACATCATTGGTCATTCGCGAAATGATGTCGCCCTTCCTTTCCCTCGTGTAATAAGCCAGGGGCAGGTCGATTGTCTTGTTGTACATGGCATTGCGGATGTCCTTCACAACCCCGTTTCGGATGGGGGTCAGGAAGTACATGGCCAAATATTTAAAGCCGTTTTTCAGTAAGCTGGTGACCACTACAACTACTCCGATGAGGATCAGGGCATAGAAGGGCCCGTGTTGTTCTATGAGTTTGCTGATGTAATAATTGAAGTTGTGCATCAATGAACTCAGCGAGAGCGAGAAGGGCACTTTTTCATATACCATCTCCTGAATCTTGAACAGTATGCCCAGGAAGGGGATAGCCATGGTGATGGAGAAGAGGGAAAAGATCACCGAAAGCAGGTTGAAGATCACGTTGAGGGCGACCTTACCTTTATAGGGAAGGATGTATTGAATGATCTTTATGAAGTTCTTCATTGAAATCAGTGTAATTTATTCCAGCTCCTTGGGTTTTATGCCGGTATAGTTGAAGGGAGTTATCTGCTTTAGTTTTTTCTTCAGGTCTTCGTTGACCCCGAGTGAATCGATGAAGCTGTCTAGGGCTTCGCGGGTGATGGGCTGATTGTTGCGTGTGAGGTCTTTAAGTTTTTCGTAGGGTTCGGGATAATGGATCTTGCGCAGTATGGTCTGTATAGCTTCAGCCACTACGGCCATGTTCTTTTCCAGGTCGTGGTCGAGGGCTTCGCGGTTCAGGGTAATCTTTCCAAGCCCGCGTAAGGTGCTTTTGAGGGCAATAAGCAAATGGCCCATGGGAGTTCCCATATTTCTCAGTACAGTGGAGTCCGTGAGATCACGTTGCAACCTTGATATTGGTAATTTAACCGAGAGGTGTTCAAACAAGGCTATGGCTAGGCCTGCATTGCCTTCAGCGTTCTCGAAGTCGATGGGGTTCACCTTATGAGGCATGGCCGAAGAGCCTACTTCGCCTTTAACTACCTTTTGTCTGAAATATTCCATTGAAATGTACGACCAGAAGTCGCGGTCCATGTCAATGATGATTGTGCAGATGCGTTTCAGGTTATCGAAGAGGGCTGCCAGCTGATCGTAATGTTCAATCTGGGTTGTAGGGCATGAGCGTTTCAGGCCCAGGCCGGAGGTGAATGTTTCGGCAAATCGCATCCAGTCAATTTCAGGATAAGCCACCTGATGGGCGTTCAGATTTCCTGTCGCACCCCCGAATTTGGCGGGGAAGGACATTCGCTTCAATTGTTCGTATTGCACCCTGATCCTTTCGTGAAACACCAGGATCTCCTTTCCCAGCAGGGTAGGCGAGGCGGGCTGCCCATGAGTGCGCGCAAGCATTGCTGTGTCTTTCCACTGAATGGCCAGCTCCATCAGCCTGGCAAGAAGTTCATCCACGACAGGGTAAATGACCTGCTCAAGCCCTTCTTTCAGCGAAAGCGGGATGGCCGTATTGTTGATGTCCTGTGATGTCAGCCCGAAATGCACAAATTCCCTGTAGTCCTGAAGCCCCAGGCGGTCGAAGTGTTCTTTGAGGAAATACTCTACGGCCTTAATGTCGTGATTGGTGATGGCTTCAATTTCCTTTACCCTCAGGGCATCGGCTTCTGAGAAATCAGTGACAAGATTCTTCAGGCCGTCGAGGCTTCCTGCAGGAAAGCGCCTGAGCTCGCTAAGGGGAATTTTGTATAAAGCCTCAAAATAGGCCACCTCAACCAGAAGGCGGTACCTGATGAGGGCCTGCTCAGAAAAGAAAGGCGAAAGGGCTGCCGTGACTTTACTGTAACGCCCATCGATGGGTGAGATACAGGATAATCCCGCTTCTTTCATGGTTTTTTTGTCAAAGTTAATAAAACTGCTGTTGTTTGATAAAAATTAAACCCCCGGTGCTTGCGCTGCTGTTTGGCAGAAATGAAAAATCCGCAGGAATGAGCCCTGCGGATTTTCTGTTCAATCGTTGATTATTTCTTGCGGCGCTGGGCTTCCTGTTGTTTTTGGGCGGCCTCCATGCGCTCCATCCACTTCGATTTCTTCAAGGGCTTTTTCATATTCTCCTTGATTTCCTGGTGGAGCTTATTCTCATCGATAAACTGCTTGATCAGGAAAACCTGGGCAAAGGTAAGCACGTTGGTAAGGAAGTAGTAATAACTCAGGCCTGATGCAAAGTTGTTAAAGATCCCTAGGAACATCACGGGCATGATATACATCATGGTTTTCATCCCCGGCATCTGGTTGCTGCTGCCCATCATCTGGTTGTTCATATGGGTGTAGATGATGGTCGAGATGGTCATCAGCAGGGTGAAGAGGCTGACGTGGTCGCCATAGAACGGGATATTGAAGGGCAGGTCGAGGATGGAGTCATAGGATGACAAGTCATCGGCCCAAAGGAAGCTTTGCTGGCGCAACTCAATAGAGGCAGGGAAGAAACGGAACATGGCCAGCAGGATGGGCAGCTGCAGCAGCATGGGCACGCACCCGGCCATCTGATTTACCCCGGCCTTTTTATACAGGGCCATGGTTGCCTGTTGCTTCTTCATGGCGTCTTCCTGCTTTGGATACCTCTTGTTGATCTCCTCAACCTCGGGTTTCAGCAGCCGCTGTTTGGCCTGGCCGATATGGGTCTTGTAGGCGATGGGCAACAGGAAGATCTTCAGGAGTACTGTAAGAATAAGAATGATGATGCCGTAGTTGAGGTTGAAGCCGTCAAGGAAATTAAACACAGGGATGATCGCGTACTTGTTGATCCAGGCCATGAGGAAGAAGCTCCATCCCAGGGGAATCTGCCGTTCCAGATCCAAGTCGTAATTCTTCAGGGTCTGGTAATGGTTGGGCCCCAGGTAAAGGCTCATGGGATAGAGGTTGTCCACACGGGGGTCGTAAGCAAGGTTTAGGCTGACAGTGGCAAATTTGGTGTGTTCCTGGTCTGCCTCATCCAGGAGTTTACTGGAGATGTCGCCGTTGTCGAAGCCCCGAGGTGAGATCAGTGTCGCTGAAAAGAACTGCTGTTTGAAAGATACCCAGCGGATGCTGGTGGGCATGCGCTGCTCGCTGTCGCGGGTCTCGCGCAGGCGCTCCACGTCATCGTTTACGTATTTGTAATAAACTGTAGTGTTGTTCTGTTCGTTCTTGAGGCTTTTTTCCTGCCGGGGCATCAGCATATGCCAGTCCAGGTTAAGGAAGGTGGTGTTGCTGGCAATTACAGGCTGCATGCCCACGAAATTGACGTGGAAGTCAAGCATGTAATCATTGCCCTTCAGACCATAAAAATACTCCACATAGCTTGGTGATCCGGGGCTGTGTTTTTCGGAATAAAGCCGCATGGCAAAGGCAGTGGAATCGCTGCCTTCCACGAAGATTTCGCTCTGACCGTTAAAGCGCGTATCGGCGTAAAAGGGTTTGAAGAACAATTCGCTGGTGCTGATGCTGCGGTTGGCTGCAAAGAAGTTCAGGGTAAAAGCGTTGTCTTCCCCTTCAAAGAGTATCAGGGGCTCTTTTTCCCAGGTAAGATAGTCCTTTAATTCGGCCGAATGGATATAGCCGCCTTTGGTGCTGATATTCAGCTTCAGTACTTCGTTTTCGAGGGTGATGAATTCTGTTGTCCCTACAGCAGCGCCGGCAAAGCTTCCCATGCGGTCGGCTAATTTAAGCTGTTGAACCGAGTCGAGTTCCGAAATATCAGCAGCTTGAATGTCCTCAAAGAAGTCCAGGGTGTCTTGTTGGGCGGCCTGCAGTTCCAGTTGTGCCTGCTGATCGGCCATACGTTGCTGCTCGGCTATGTTGATGCTGTCCTGAATCCGCCTGGTCTCCATCAATTCTTCCTGGCTGGGACGCATCCAGAGGCTGTAACCGATCAAAATAGCACCGATCAGAATCAGTCCGATAATGTTGTCTCTGCTCATTCCTAATGTTTATTTTGGAACTGCAAAGATAGTTTAATTGACCGTGCCATAATTGTTAAAGAAGGCAAAAATGCCCTCATAGCAGGATAATTTTGCAGCCCCTGAAGATTATCGCTCTGCATATTGAATGGCTGCATCCACAAAATGTGCAAACAGGGCGTGAGGATTGGCCACCGTACTTCGGTATTCGGGGTGAAACTGCACCCCGATAAAGAAGGGGTGATGCTTCAATTCCATGATCTCAACCAGGTTGGCTTGCGGGTTCATACCCGTGGCGATCATCCCGTGGCGTTCAAAATCATTAAGGTAATGGTTGTTGAATTCAAAGCGATGCCTGTGACGTTCTGAGATTTCCTTCTTCCCATAGATGCTGGATGCCAGCGAGCCAGGCTTGATTTTGCAGGGGTAAGCTCCGAGCCGCATTGTGCCTCCCTTCATGGTCACTTTTTTTTGCTCCTCCATGATGTCAATCACAGGGTGGGTGGTGTCAGGGTTCATCTCCGTTGAATGTGCATCTTTCATTTTCAGTACATCCCTGGCAAATTCCACCACGGCACATTGCATCCCCAGGCAAATGCCCAGGAAAGGGATGTTGTTGGTGCGCGCATGGTGGATGGCGGCAATTTTGCCTTCTATGCCCCGATCGCCAAAGCCCGGGGCGACAAGGATTCCCGAAAGACCTTTGAAGGTGGCCTCGGAGTGGTTCAGGTCTATCTGCTCGGAATGAATCAGCTTCAGGTTAACCCTGCAATCATTGACGGTGCCTGCGTGTATTAGCGATTCAATGATGGATTTGTAGGAGTCAACAAGTTCAACATATTTCCCGACCAGCCCAATGCTTACCTCCTTTAAGGGATGCTCCAGACGTGAAATAAACTTCTCCCAGCTATCGAGGTCAGCGGGGCAGAAGTTCTTCATGCGCATCTTCTTCAGCACGACCTTGTCGAGTTTTTCTTCCCGCATCAGGATAGGTACCTTATAGATAGAGCTGGTGTCTATAGATTCGATCACTGAGGTGGCCTCCACATTGCAAAACAATGCGATCTTGCTGCGGATGTGTTCGTTGAGGGGCCGCTCGGTGCGGCATACCAGGATGTCGGGCTGTACCCCATACTCCAGCATGGTCTTTACGGAATGCTGGGTGGGCTTGGTCTTGAGTTCTTTGGCAGCTGCCAGGTAGGGGACAAGGGTGAGGTGGATTACCAGCGCCCTGGAGCCCATCTCCCATTTCAACTGCCTGATGGTTTCAATATAGGGCAGGGATTCAATGTCGCCTACGGTCCCTCCAATTTCGGTGATCACAAAGTCGTACTGGCCGCTTTCACCAAGGAGTTTTATGGAATGCTTGATTTCATCGGTGATATGGGGAATGACTTGTACCGTTTCTCCCAGGTAATCGCCCCTGCGTTCTTTTTCTATTACGGCCTTGTATATCCTCCCGGTGGTGACATTGTTGGCCTGCGATGTGGTCACATTCAGAAAACGCTCGTAATGGCCCAGGTCAAGGTCGGTTTCCGCCCCGTCTTCGGTAACGTAGCACTCCCCATGCTCGTAGGGGTTCAGGGTGCCAGGGTCAATGTTGATATACGGGTCGAGTTTTTGGATGGTGACCGAATAACACCTCGCCTGAAGCAATTTGGCCAGGGAGGCCGAGATGATCCCTTTTCCCAGCGATGAGGTTACGCCCCCTGTAACAAAAATATACCTGGTTTGGTCTGTTGCCCTTGCCATGATTCCGTTTTTTCTCTTGGTTTATTCCCTGTGTCCTGTGGGTATATTTACGGTTGCGAAAGTAAGAAAAGATTACTGAAGATTGGCCGCTCAAATCAATTATTTATTTCCAGAAGGATTTCATCCAATGCCTCTTGCAAAATAGCCCATATGTCCCTGGGGGCCTTTATTGGGCTTCTCCACCTTTGAATATGCGCCGGCCTCCTTTAGTCATCGGATTTTTCACCGCTGTCCTTTCCCCGGGCAGGGTTGACAGGTTTTGCAGGAATGTCTTCGGGTGCAACGGGGCTTTCGCTGACCTGACTTTTGATGACTTTCCTGCGTTCGATCACTTGGTTTTCTTTGTGCTCATCCAGTGCTTTCTCCTCTATTATGGTTTCACTTTGTTCCTCCGTTTCTGTGGGCCAAAACCCGCAACCCCCTGTCTTCTTGATCAGAAAATAGCCACCTGCCATAGCCAGTAAAAGCAGGCCTATGCCGATGATCTCCAGCCCGCCATACTTATCAAAATCCATCACAATGACCTTACGTGCCACGGCGATGATGGCCACAAGCAGGACTATCTCCACGTGGATGACGTGCTTCTTGAAATATACCTTGATGGTGTCGAGTAACTCAATGCCAATCAGCACCAGCAGGAAGACCCCGAAAAGTCCCATCAGGCCGTCGAGGTCTATCAGGAAGTTTTCGGAGGTGATGATGGCTTTGATCACCTCATAAGCCAGTTGCAAACTTGCTATGATCAATAAAATGGACATCAGCGCTATCAGCAACTGAATAATATATTTCTCCACGCGCTTGGTCAGCGCGTTGAGTTTTGAAGCACTCTTATTATTATCGTTCATAAAGCTTAATTTGCCGTTTCCGCGAGATTGAAAAGGTAAAATTAAAAAAAAACGCATTAACAACCGCCGCTCTTTCAGGCTTCCTTTTTTATCTCGCCACCATCCTCCCTAAATTTTCCCTGTTTTATCGATTGCAGATCTCCTTGTAATCGTAATAATTTCAGCAGCCCCAAGTCACGCTTGGCTATAGAATTATTTTTTTGCCATTTTGCAATTAATATTTATATTTAGGGTCGATATGCCCTAAGGGGGTAATGATGCACTGATCCTGTAAAAAAAGTATCCCTTAAAAACCCAAACGTATGGAAAGCATGAAGAAAATTGCCAGGATTCTGCTGGGGCTCATTCTTTTGGTATATGGCGTGAATCACTTCTTTGACAATTTCCTTGGGGTGGCGCCCATGCCAGCCCAGGCACAGGAAATCCTGATCAGTATGGGTTACTGGCTGATGTATGTCAAGTTGTTCGAAATGCTTGTGGCAATTGCATTGCTGGCCAACCGTTTTGTTCCACTGGCCTTGTTGGTGTTGGCCCCCATTAGTATCAACATCCTTGCTTTTCATGCCCTTTACGACCTGAAGGGAATCATCCCCGGACTGGTTGTGGCTGTTCTGACGGCTTTCCTGATCTACCAGTATTTTGATTTTTACCGGCCATTCCTGCATCGCAAGGCTCACCTTAAATAAGCTGGTCCAGACTTCAGGCAAATGCACATCTGCCTGGTTATCCGGCAGGTTATGATTGTATTGGATCGTTCGGGAACTACTTTTCGGCAGCTGCTTTTATTTCTTCTATTGAATGGGCGGGGCTGTCTGCTCCAAACACCGCGCTTCCTGCCACCAGCACATTGGCACCGGCCTTTGCCAGCTTGCCGGCGTTTGTGGCATCCACGCCTCCATCCACTTCAATCAGCAGTTGCGGGTTCATTTTTGCCTTCAGTTCGTTTAATTCCTGCAGGCGGCGATAGGTACTTTCAATAAACCGCTGACCTCCAAAGCCCGGGTTTACCGACATCAGCAGCACATAATCCGCATCGGGAATGATATCCCTCAGCAGGCTTATGGGGTTGTGGGGGTTGATCACCACCCCTGCCTTTATTCCAAGCCTTTTGATCTGCTGAATGCTGCTGTGCAGGTGAGGGCAGGTTTCATAATGCACACTCAGCCAGTCGGCGCCGGCATCCTTATATGCCTCAAGATAGCGGTCAGGATTGCTGATCATCAAATGCACGTCCAGGGGCTTTTTTGCAATGCGCTTGATTTGTTTGATGATGAAAAAACCAAAAGTGAGGTTGGGGACAAAATGCCCGTCCATCACGTCTACATGAAACAAATCGGCCTGGCTTTCATTTACCATGGCCACTTCTTTTTCAAGTTGAAGAAAGTCAGCTGCAAGCAATGATGGGGCTAGTAAAACAGACATACAGGAAATGAAAAATGAAAATATATAAATGAAAAATTAGGGATTATCCAAGGTAGGGTTTGAGGTTTTTACAGCGCGAGAAGTGCTTGAGCCTTCTGAGGGCCTTTTCCTTGATCTGCCTGGCGCGCTCGCGTGTGAGATCAAGCTTCTCCCCAATTTCCTCAAGGGTATGGGGTTGCAGGCCTCCCAGCCCAAAATAATACCGGATCACCTCGGCCTCCCTTGGGGTCAGGGTCGATATGGCCCGCTCTATCTCATCCTTCAGTGAGTCGTAGAGCAGGTTGTTCTCGGGCATGTCTGCCTCCTCATTGGTGAGCACCTCATACATGTCGTTCTCTTCACCCTGAACCAAGGGGGCGTCCATGCTGATATGACGGCCTGCATTTTTTAGCGATTCCTTTACCTCTTCCTCGGGCATGTCGAGCAGCTCGGCGATTTCATGCGGGAAAGGCTCACGCTCCAGCCTTTGTTCAAGCAAAGAGAAGGCCTTGTTGATCTTGTTGATGGTGCCGATCTTGTTCAGCGGCAGGCGAACAATACGCGCCTGCTCGGCAAGGGCTTGCAGGATCGACTGCCTGATCCACCACACTGCATACGAAATGAACTTGAAACCGCGGGTCTCGTCAAAGCGTTGGGCCGCCTTCATCAGTCCAAAATTGCCCTCGTTGATCAGGTCGGGCAGGCTTAAGCCCTGATTCTGGTATTGCTTGGATACAGAAACAACAAAGCGAAGGTTGGCTTTGGTGAGTTTTTCCAAAGCCGCCCTGTCGCCTTGCTTGATCTTCTGTGCCAGAATAACTTCCTCTTCGGCCGAGATCAACCCGACCCTGGCAATTTCCTGCAGGTACTTGTCAAGGGATGCAGTATCCCTGTTGGTAACCTGCTTGGATATCTTTAGTTGCCTCATGAGCTTGCCAGATAAGGTGTTATTCTATTTTACGGAAACCGTTCAAAAAAGTTTACACCCGGCAAAGCCTGTGCTTCAGAATCAGTCTTTTTTGGGCTGATCCCTGGGAATAAGCACTTTGCGCGAGAGTTTCAGCTTGCCTGTCTTTTTGTCCAGGTCCAGGAGTTTAACCTCGATCTTGTCTCCGACTTTAAAGCCGCTGTCTTCCACTTTCTCAAGTCTTCTCCATTCGATCTCGCTGATGTGCAGCAGGCCTTCCTTACCGGGAATGATCTCAACGAACATTCCAAAAGGTACGATGCTCTTGATGGTGCCTTCATAAACCTCACCAATTTCAGGAACGGCAATGATTCCCTTGATTTTGTTGATTACAAAGTCAATGGATTCCTTGTCATCCGAAACGATGTCGATTACCCCGTATTCGCCCACCTCTTCAATAACGATGGTCGAACCGCTTTCACGCTGCATCTCCTGGATGACTTTCCCGCCCGGGCCAATAATGGCACCAATGAATTCCTTGGGAATGGTCATCTTGACTATACGCGGCACGTGGGGCTTGTAATCGGCACGGGGCTCGCTGATGGTCTTGACCATCTCGCCCAGGATGTGCATGCGGCCTTTCTTGGCCTGCTCAAGGGCTTCTGCCATCAGGTCGTAGCTAAGGCCATCTATCTTGATGTCCATTTGGCAGGCGGTGATGCCATCGCGCGTACCCGTTACTTTAAAGTCCATATCGCCCAGATGATCTTCATCACCCAAGATGTCCGAAAGAATTGTATAACGATTGGTGGCGGGGTCTGCAATGAGGCCCATGGCAATACCCGAAACAGGCTTGGTGATCTTTACACCTGCATCGAGCAGGGCAAGGGTGCCTGCACAAACGGTGGCCATCGAAGAGCTTCCGTTCGACTCCAGGATATCCGAAACGATCCTTACGGTATAGGGGTTATCGTTGCCGTTGGGCAGCACGGGCTTCAGGGCGCGCAGGGCCAGGTTGCCGTGCCCGATCTCTCTGCGGCTGGTGCCACGCATCATCTTAACCTCGCCGGTACTGAAGGGCGGGAAGTTGTAATGCAGCAGGAATTTGTTCTTGCCTTCAAATACAGCCCCGTCAATGGTCTGCTCATCCAGTTTGGTTCCCAGGGTTACTGTGGTCAATGATTGCGTCTCCCCGCGGGTAAAAATGGCTGAGCCGTGGGCGGCGGGCAGGTAATCCACTTCCGACCAGATCGGGCGGATCTCGTCAGGCTTGCGACCATCCAGACGAATTTTCTCATCCATGGCCAGGTTGCGAACCGCTTCCTTCTGGATCTTGCCAAAATATTTCTTGACAAGGGCTGCCTTTTCTACCAGTTCTTCCTCACTGTACTTAGCCAGGTACTCCTCCTTGAGGGCGTCCATGGCTGCCTTGCGTTCGGCCTTGCCTTCGGGGCTCTTGGCCTGGGCATACACTTTGTCGTAGAGCTCAGCCTTCATATTCTCAAAAAGGGTCTCGTCTTCCGCTTCAGCGGGATATTCCCTTTTTACTTTCGATTTCTCCACCATGTCTGCCAGGTCAAGCTGGGCCTGACACATTACCTTAATGGCCTTGTGGGCTACCTTGATGGCTTCGATCATATCCTGTTCAGTGACTTCCTTCATCTCGCCTTCAACCATCACGATGTTTTCCAGCGTGCCTGCCACCATGATTTCAATATCGGCTTCTGCAAGCTCAGTGATGGTGGGGTTGATGACGAATTTTTCATCAATGCGGGCTACCCTTACTTCGGAGATGGGCCCGTTGAAGGGGATATCTGAGACTGCCAGGGCTGCTGAAGCAGCAAGACCTGCAAGGGCATCAGGCAAGTTGTTTTTTTCTGCTGAAACCAGGGAAATAAGTACCTGTGTCTCAGCGCGATAACCGTCGGGGAACATCGGGCGCAGGGCGCGGTCCACCAAACGCGATATCAAAATTTCATATTCTGACGGGCGGGCTTCACGCTTGAAAAATCCACCGGGAAAACGCCCCGCAGCAGCATATTTCTCCTGGTAATCTACCGAGAGAGGTAAGAAATCCTGGCCTTCAACCACTTCTTTCTTAGCTACTACAGTAGCCAGCAACATGGTCTCACCCATCTTTACCACCACAGACCCATCGGCCTGCTTGGCAAGCTTTCCTGTTTCAATGGAAACGATCCTTCCGTCTCCCAAATCAAATTCTTTTGTAAATCCAATCTTAGTCGTCGACATTTTCTTCTTCTTTCTTGATTTCTGTTTTTACTAATCGTCTTCTTGTTTTCTTTTTTTCGTTTTTCGTGCAAAAGGGGTTAAAATTAATATAATAAGTTGGGAAAATCAATAATAATTTTCAACTCCCGGCCCTTTTTCTATCTGCCCATAAAAAAAAACAGGCAATTAATTTTTTAATTGCCTGTTTTTTGCGAAGCATTAATTACTTCCTGAGATTCAGTTTCTTAATGATTTCCCTGTAACGTTCAATTTCGTTGCTTTTCAGGTAATCAAGCAGTCTCCTTCTTTTTCCTACCATCAGGATCAGCGAACGCTGGGTGCCTTTATCCTTCTTGTTGGCTTTCAGGTGCTGAGTCAAGTGGTTGATCCTGTGGGTGAAAAGAGCAATCTGGCTTTCGGCCGAGCCAGTGTTGGTTTCCGAACCACCATACTGCTGGAATATTTCTTTTTTGGTCTCTGAGGTTAAATACATGGTATTGAACAATTTTATTTCCTGGTTTTGAAAATTTTCCTTCGTTTTTCAGGCTTGCAAAGATAGTGTAAACTTTTTATTTAGCAAACTAATTTAAAGTCTTTTTTTGTGTAAAATATCTTCACCCCAAAGGCTCTAGCGGGTGCCGGCTTCAACCTCCATCAGGATGGCTTTGAAATACTGGTAAACTTCGGCCATTTTCGGCCAGAATTCCTTCAGGACATTGCGTGCAGCTTCCGCTTCCGCCTCCCCTTCAAACGAAGCCATCAGGTTCACGTAATCTTTTACAAGCAGGTAAAGCGAGCGCTCCATCTGCTGCAGGGCCTCGGTAAGCACTCCGGCCTTTTCTTCTTCCGAAAAGGAATCAAAGGTGTTTTCAGAAAGGGCTTGGTCCAGGGATATAAGGCCGTACTTTATGTCGGAGGCCGTAATGATCATCTTCCTGCAATGCCCCCGTACGGCCGCTTCAACGGCCCCGCTGCAGGGGCAGCGCAGAATTCGCTCATCCAACTGGGCGCCCATCAGGGTCAGCTCCCACTGGTAGTCGTACATAGGTTTCAGTTCTGCTCTCATCGGGGCTGCTTCGTTTCTTTTTTTCATCCTTAGTGAAAGATCAAAAACCAGGCCATTTGCCTCTTTGTACCTTCCTGTTTTTCCGCAAAGGCTCAAGGGGCGTATTGGATCATTCTTCTGTCCTTTTGAAAATTACCTTGCCTTCATCCCATTTGTCCTTAGGATGGGCGTGTGCAGCGGGAAAGCCCACAGGCACTACATTAAGGGGGACAATGTGCCCGGGAAGATTGAGCGCAGCCCGCACGGTGGAAATCCGTTCGGCATAGGGATAAACCCCTGTCCAAACAGCCCCCAGTCCAAGCGAATGAGCTGCCAGCAAAAGGTTCTGGGTCGCCGCTGAGCAATCCATCACCCAGTTGTGCACCTGCTCGGCATTGGGATCACCCTTTTGGGTGTCGCCGCAAACAACAATGGCCAGAGGGGCCTGGGCAAGCATACGGGCCGAGGGCAGCTCCTCTGAAAGACGGGTCAGCAGCGCCCTGTCTTCCACTATATAAAACAACCAGGGCTGAACATTGCGCGAGGAAGGCGCCGCCATGGCCGCACGTAACAGGGTTTCAAGCATGGATGCCGGGACCGCTTCCTCCGTATAGCTGCGTATGCTGGTCCGATCGTGAATGGTTTTCAGGGTTTCATTGGCAGGCTGGCTCATGACGCTGGGGGTGTTTATTGCCAGTATTATGGCAAATAAAAATAATCGCAACAAAATGGGAGACCTAAATACCGGTCTTTTTATGGATAATGTCATCAGTGATCAAAATTATTGTGTAAAGTTATCAAATTGGACATATGAGCCGACCATTGTTGATAACTTGCAAGTTTTTTACATTTTTGGTCCATGCTTTCCCCGAAATTATCCTGAATTTTGCGGAAATTTGAAAAAAAAAATCCTTATGAGATCTGCCATTGCTTTTCTTCTGGCTTTTTGTGCCCTTTCAGTGTCGGCACAAGTAGATTCCACATACCGCAGCACATTCTACGAGCAGCGCCAATCGATGTTTGAGCAGCTCCCCGATACGGAAGCTGAGATCATCATGCTGGGCAACAGCATCACCAATGGCGGCGCCTGGGAAGAACTCCTGGGCAGTCCCCGCATAAAAAACCGCGGCATCTCGGGCGACAACACCTTTGGAGTCCTGGCTCGTATGGATGAGGTGCTTTCATCAAAGCCCGCCAAGATATTTATTCTCATTGGCATCAACGACATCAGCCTTAACACCCCGCCGGAAATAATCCTCGACAACTACCGGAAGATCATCCTTCGGATCATCAAGGATTCTCCTGCCACTTCCATTTACGTGCAGAGTCTCTTTCCAACCAACAACAATTTCACACGCTTTTCGGGCCACCAGAACAAGGACGACAAGGTTCGCGCCGTGAATGCAGGCATCGCACAACTGGCCATTGAATACGGCCTGACATTCATCGATCTTTATCCCCGCTTCCAGAATGCCGAAGGCAAGCTCGACACTCTCTACACCAACGACGGCCTGCACCTCCTGGGCGCAGGATATGTTAAATGGGCAGAAATCCTCAAGCCTTATGTGGAGGAGTAGGAGGGGCGCAGATAGCCGATTCCGTTGATCCTTTTTGATTTCTTTTCTGGAATATCGGGGGCCTGTTCAGGGGACAGAGTGCCACCTGTCTCCGGGTAAGTTTAGGGTTTAGGCGGTTTAAACCGCCTAAACCACGACCATGGTAGGAGGATGGTACGGCCCTCTTCTCTGTGAAAATGAAAAGCGCCTTGCCGGAATGACCGTTCCTCCGGCAAAAAAAAATACAGGAGTCGGTACTACCCGGCTCCTGCAAAAAATCTCATTTCTGATAGGCGGAAAAAATCTCTTTATTTGGTTGAAGCATACACCTGCTCACCATTCACAAAGGTGAATTTTATGGGCAGGGTAAGGATCTCTTCTGCGGGCATGGTCATCAGGTCCTTTTCCACCACGATGAAGTCGGCGAATTTGCCGGGCTCCAGGCTGCCTTTTTCATTTTCCTCGAATTGTGCCCTGGCAGCCCAGATGGTCATGCCACGCATGGCCTGCTCACGGGTCAGGGCGTTCTCCGTCTGGAATCCGCCCTCGGGATGGCCGTTGCGGTTCTTACGGGCAAAGGCTGCATAAAAGCCATAGAGCGGATTGATGTGCTCAACCGGGAAGTCGCTGCCGTTGGGCAGCCATCCGTTTTGCTGCAACAGTTGTTGGTAGGCATAGGCTCCCTTCAGGCGTTCGGCCCCTATGCGGTCTAATGCCCAGATCATATCGCTGGTGGCGTGGGTGGTCTGGATGGAGGGGATGATGCTGTATTGCCCGAACAGCTCAAAGTCATCGGGATGGATGATCTGGGCGTGTTCGATGCGCCAGCGCAGGTCGTTCTTTTCCTTCAGGATGTCAGCGTAAATGGTGAGCATCAAGCGGTTTGCCGAATCACCAATGGCGTGGGTGTTGATTTGGAAGCCGTTATCGAAAGCTTTTTGGGCTATCTCGGCAAGATATTCGGGGGTTTCGACCAGCAGCCCGCTATTGGCGGGTTCGTCAGAATAGGGGGCGATCAGTTTTGCCCCGCGCGAGCCCAGGGCGCCATCGGCAAATAGCTTCACTGAGCGGATGTTGAGGTGATCGGTTTTGTAGGGGCCCTTGTACAGATAGGTCTCAAAATTCTCTTCGGTAGGGCTGAGCATGGCGTAGACCCTGATCTTCAGGTCGCCTGCCTGCTGCAGGGAGTCGATAAGCCGGATGTCGCTGCTGTCAAGGCCTGCGTCGCTAACGCTTGTAAGGCCCACGGCAAAGGTGTTGGCCTGGGCGTTGAGCAGGGCGTTGATCCCCGCCTGATTGTCCGCTTGGGGAATCATGCGGCGCACAAGGCCGATGGCATTGTCGATCAGGATGCCCGTGGGTTCACCATTATGGAGCAGGACTTCACCGCCCTCCACGCGGGTGGCAGCAGTGACTCCTGCCCGTTGCAGGGCCTCGGTGTTGGCAATGGCAGCGTGGCCATCCACGCGGGTAAGCAGCACAGGCACATCGGGAAACAGGGCATCAAGTTGGCTACGGTGCGGAAACGCCTTCTCGGGCCATAAGTTCTGATCCCAGCCTCTGCCCAGAAGCCATTCGGAGGGAAATTTCTCGCGGTGGCTTGTCAGTATATCCAGGATCTCCTCAAAAGAGCTTACGCCCATCAGGTCAGCATTTTCGAGCGAGCGGCCATATCCAAAGAAATGACAATGGGGGTCGATAAGCCCGGGGTAAACATAAGCACCGTCAAGGTCAATCACTTCATCAGACCGGTATTTCTTCAGAATTTCTTCGCCTGAGCCTGTCTCTATGATCTTCCCGCCTTTTATGGCCATGGCCTGTACCTGTCCGAAACGGTTGTCAACGGTATAAATGGTGGCGTTGTGTACAATCAGGTCAGCGGGTTTGGGGCTTTGGCACGAAAACAACAGGCTCATGGCGATAAGGGTCAGCAAACAGGTTTTGATTCTCATAAGTATTGGCTTTTAGGATGTTGCAATATTAACAATTTCCCATCAGGAATGTTTCGAAAAAACTTTCCCGGCTGTTCGTTTGATCATTGGGTAATCGATATAATACAGGATCTTGAGCGAGAAGCTGTTGACCTGTGGTTCGTTGAGGGTGCGCTCCAGATTTTCGAGGAAGTTGTGCGACACCTGGCTTCCCTGGGTGTCGATGATGTTTTTCCACACCAGTGAGAGTTGACTCCCCGGGGCGAAGTTCCAGGTGAGTTTTGTGTCGATTGTGAAAGCGTTATAGTTGATATCGTTGATTTGCAGGTCTTCAGCCCAGAGCTCCAGACGGCCGTTTTCATTAAGCAGGAAATAATCGCCGTCGTAAAACACCCTCGACCAGTAATGGCGCAGGTCGAAATCGAGCGACAGTCGATTGTTGAAAATATAGGTTGCCTTCAGGGTATTGATGGTGGTAGGGCTTTGCCTGAGGCCGAAAAAGATCGAGTCGGGGCTCCAGTGGTCAACATAACCCAGGTCGTTATGGTTTTCACCGAAGTTCAGGCCGTACGACAGATTTAACCGGTCGCTTGCGCGGAAGGTGGGGTTGAGGTAAAAGGAGAAAGACTGCTGATCGTAATATGAACTGACTTTATTGTATTCTATGTTCCCGTCAAGGTATACTCTTTTGCGGTAGTCGGTCGAGAACATCAGGTCAAAGCGCCAGGCTTCGCCGGTTTCATAAAACCTGCCGGGGACGCGTGGTTCGAAATAGTCGCGTTGGCCTTTGGGCTCATAGGAAGCGCCAAGGTTGATGAAAAACCTGGTGTCGAACAAAACCCTGAGGCTGTAGTCAATATCCAGGCCCGTGAAAGTGTTTGGGTTGAACAGGCGCGCGTATTCCATGCTGAATCCCGTTGAATAGTTCAGGATTCGCCAGAAAGGTTTGAAGACATTGTAGCTCAGTGAGAGTTCGTCCTCCACTTCGTTGTTCCTCCGGAGGTAACCCAGGTCGTTTTGTTCATAAGTATCGCTGATGACCGATCGCCCGTAGCTGTATTGCCAGGTGCCGCCGTATTTTCCCAGGCTGAGATCGTACTTGTATCCGAAGTTGTCATCCAGGGTTTCAAAATATTGCTGGCTTATGGCTCCCTTCCCGCTGATGCGGAACATATTGCTGCGGTCGAGCAGGCGGAAGTCGGTACCTGTAACATTGGCCATATACCCCTGTATGGCCCCTGAAACATTGGTGTTGACCAGGCTCACATAAGAGTTGTTGGGCAGGCTTTGATCGAGGACCACCAGGTTGTAATTGGTGAAGGGCTGGGTGGTAACATTTCGGGTTTCGCCGGTGAGGGTATCCCGCAGGATGGCGTGGCTGGGGGCGGTCATGGCGTTGAAAATGCCGATACCAAGCCCTCCGGAGGTACGGCCCGAAAATTTGGTGGCGTTGATCAGGCGGGTCTCCTGCGGATTCTCTTTGACGATTTCATTTTCATCCAGTTGGCTGCTCACATCCCGGTAGCCCTTGGGCTGCGCTCCGATCCGGCGGGAATAGAACAGCTCGGCTTTGCTGAACAGCTCAGTGCCTTCTGTGAAGAACTGCCTTTTCTCATCATATTGCACCTCGTAAGGGGAGAGGTTTAGGACCCGGGCATCGGAATGCACCTGCCCGAAGTCGGGCACCAGGGTCATGTCGAGGGTAAAGCTTTCACTCAGGCCCAGTTTTACGTCCATGCCTCCATTGAAGGTGTTGCCCCAACCTTGTTCTCCCCCGTTTTTTTCCATATAGCCCACCACATAAGGAAAAAATGCCAGGCGCAAGGGGGGATTGATGTCTTCCATCCCCCTGAGCAGGCCCATGGAACCCATGGCGTTGCCAATCCTGCGGTCGACAAAGTTCCAGCTTGAGGATTCACGGGTGCGTCTTACCTCGCGCCAGAAGTTGATCCCCCAGTCTTCCACGTTCCTCTTGGGGAAACGCAGGGCAGCGTAGGGAATTTCCATTTCCACGATCCATCCCTTGTCGGTGATGCTTACCTGGCTTCGCCAAACGGCATCCCAGTTCAGGTCGCCCCGGTCGCCGCCGCTGCCCGACATATTGATGTCGGTTTCCACGCCTGAAGCAGAGACTTTGAAGCGGAAACCGTAAATGCCGTCATTGAAGGGGTTTATGTCAACGTAAAACTGGTCGGCGTTAAGCTTGTCGTTGGCGTCGCGCAGGCCCAGTTCCGTCAGTATGCTGTCGGGGTTGGGATCATAGAGCAATGCTCCTATAAACACGGATTGGTCGTTGAAAAGCACCCTGACTTCCGATTCAAAGGAGGCCGGCCTGTCGTTGTGGGGCTCATACTGCATAAACCCACTGGCAGGCGGGGCTTGTTGCCAGAGCGGATCGGAAAGCCTTCCGTCGAGCTGCGGGGCTGTTTCAACCCTCACCGCCTGGATGGTTTTATTGCCCTGCGTGGCTTGCAGGGCAGGAGACAGAAACAGGAGCAGGATGAGGGTCGGGAAAACTTTTGGCATATTGGGCTTGACAAACATAGAAGGGGTGGTGAGGAATTTAAAATTTCCTGCAAAAATATAAAATCCCTTGTAATGGCCAAACTCTTCCAAAAGGCAGGTTTTGCCCGATTATGGGGGAATTGGGGGTTGTCAGGGGAAAATTATTGCCCTTGGTTGGCTGGCAGCTGGTTTTGGCGTTTTTTTAAAAATTCCATCCCAGCAGGTTCCAGAAGGCAAACTGCCATATTGCCACGATGAAAATAAGGGTTGAAAACCAGTAAAACATTCTGCTGCGTATCCGGGTTTTGTTTTCATCCACCAGGCGAATGCTTTGCCAAACCATAAGCAATGTAAATACGATGGCCAGCAGGGGGAAGAACAGACCGAATCTGATGGCGGGGGTAATCCCAAATACGATATCATTGCCCGGAGGGAGGCCTGCCGCCAGTGCAATAAAGAATATTGCGTAGCAAGCGGCAGTAGCCCATGCAATGACCTTACTCAGCAAGGGCAAGGTCTCGGGGGCGCGGTCCGCACGGACATATTTCCTGCGCACGAAATACATCCAGGGCCAGATAATCAGGATATAGCCCATCACGAGCAGTAACAGCACCAGCAGGATTGTGTGCAGGCCAGGATTCCATAAACCCCTGTTCTTTTCCAGGGCAAAGAAGGCCTTTTGCCCCATGAAAAGACTCTTAATTCTTCCTTTTTCGTCGCGCGAGAATACAATGATCTCATTGCTCCGCTCATCCCTGAATTTCAGGCTGTCGACGGGCAAGGCCCAGTTGGTTTCACCCATTGCGTTTATCTTAAGTTTTCCGTCCTCAGCAGTAATGGTGGCCATGGACATTAAAGAAAGCACTTTGAAAAACCCGGAATGGGAGTAACGGTTCATCCTGTAGGTGCCTGCAAAATCCTCCAGGGCTTCATCACCCAAGGTGACGGTTGCGGCCAGGGGCCTTTCGTCAGGAAATAAATAATCGATCAGGTGTTGGAGCACTGTGGAAGAGGGTGCCGCGCCGCCTTCGCTGTTAAATGAGTAAAAAATGCCGGTTTGCTCATCGGGGAAAATGGCTAGCATTGAATGGAACAGAAAGGTGTTGCCTCCATGGCCAAAAATGGTCCTTCCGTTTCCGCTGATATTCATGATGCCCAGTGGGGCAGGGTTTACGTCAGGGTGGTGTGAGAAAGCGGGCTTGCGCATCAATTCCCAGCTTGCCGAGTCGAGCAGGCACTGGCCGTTGAGGCAGGTGTTGTGAAGCAGGGCTTCCATAAACAAACCCATATCGTGGGCCGTGGTGGAGGCGCCGCCCACGCTTTGCAGGGGAATCAGCTCGAAGGGTTTCTCAACAAATCTGCCATCTTTGAAGGCATATCCGCCCGATATGGTGGCTGTAAACCTGGCGGGCAGGGGCTGGCGTATGGTGGTGTTTTGCATGCCCAGGGGGTCGAATATATTTTGCTCGGCGTACTCCACAAAAGGCATCCCGCTTGCCAGCTCGACCAGGTATTGGGCAATGCCTGCTCCATGATTGGAATAGGAAGCCTGCGCCAGGGGCGGCCTTACCCTCCGGGGCATTTGCTCCTCAAGGACCTGAGCAAGGGGCTGCATTTCCTCAGGATCGCGAACAAAGAGCTTATACAGCTTGTCTTCAAACCCTGCCGTATGGGTCATCAGGCTGCGCAGGGTGACGGGACGATCGTATTCGTCGGGGATCTTGAAATCAACAAGGTATTCGTTTACATCGCGGTCCAGTTCCAGCTTTCCCTGTTCGACCATTTGCATGACCCCAAACCAGACAAAGAGCTTGCTGATGGAGCCAATACGGAAGAGGGTTTCTTCGGGATTTACGGATATGCCTTCATCAACACGGGCAAATCCATAACCTTTTTTGATCATGGGCTGGCCAGGTCTGACAAGGGCAAAGGTGGCTCCTGCGATGTGTTTTTCGGCCATGACAGTCTCGAAAACACCATCGGCAAAAGCCTCAATGTTTTTTAGTGAATCAGCCTGCTGAGCACTGGATGTCAGCGAAAAACCAAAATATAAAGCGAAAAGCGAAAGCGTGCGGGTAAAGTTTTGTTTCATGGTGTACAGGGCATTGAATTCGAGGCATAAATATTTGAAAAAAGAACCGCTAAACCCAAATGAATCAAGCAATTTATTTTCAGGGTTTCCCGCAGGGCTCTTATGCTCCTTATAATAATATCTTGATCACCAATACTTTTGCGGGAGTGCTTTCGGTGTTGCTCCAGGCCCTTTCTTCTTCGGCTGTCACAAAAATGGTTTCCCCTGCTTCAATGGTTTCAGTTGTGGCAGGGGTTAGAAGTTTGGCCTTGCCTTCAATGCCTGCAAACAGGACATCAAAGGGATTCTTGTGCAAGGGGATTTCCTCTCCCGGCTGTATATTTAGCAAAATAACCTCAGTGCGCGGCTCACTATACATAATGCGGCCTTCGACCGATGCTGTTACTTTTGGGGCTGTTGCCGGTGTGGCTTTTTTGATCATACTGAAGGGGGTTGACAGTGTTTCCTGATCCTTTTCTTGCGGCGGTAGTCCCTGATCCACAGTACCATGCCTGACAGCAGGATGCTGAGCACCATGATTCCCGCTAGGGGGATAAATAAGATATAAAACTTCCCAAAGATAGTGGAATAAATTCTTCCTGTATGAACCTCAAGAGCTAGGTTCCAAAGAGGGAAAGGGGTCTCTCGCTTGACGCTTTCAGGCATTTCGGGAAACTGCATTCCCTGGGATTTGGAAAATACCCCTGCATCGTAATCGAAAATAAATTCTTTGCCGTTTGGAGTCGAAATGTAGCCCGCAACAGGGAGACTACCGAAAGGACTGGACAAAGGCTTGCCTGCTTCGGGCGGCAGGCCTGTGATCATGTCGGTAATGATCTCATGCGATGGGTCCCAGTTAAAGATCCCGCTAAAGGAACCTATAATGAATTGACCTTCCCCTTGGGGCTCAAATACATTGATGCCCATAACGCTGACCGGAGGCTGATTGCCGATGGGCTCAAGGGAGTCGGCCAGGGCAGGGGAAACGGCAAAAAAGCCATCGGAAGAGGACAACAGGAAGCGGTCGCTGGCCCCATCATAACGGATGTCGCGAAGCTTGTCGTACCAGGGGTTTACGTGGTCAAGGATGGTTCCCTTGATGTTGGCAATATCGTTTTTGGCAATGGCGATGAGCAATGGCGGACGCAGAAAAGAACCTGCAATGGTGTTTATGGCCAGGAAAAACACCATGGTGATGCCTATGAGGTTATGCCACTTCCTGGAAAAGCGGTTGAGCCTTCCGAAATTTTTACGGGCTTTCAGGCGCGTTTTCAGCGATTTCATTACGTCAGGGGCAATAAACCATATGATCCCCGTAAGGGTAAGGAAGATCATCACCAGCCCCATGAAATCGACAATGATCTTGCCTGCAAAGCCAAAGATCTCGCCTGAATGAAGCACCCACAGGGCCCGGAAAACAGAGGTGCGGCCTGCATAGCCTTTGGGGTGGGGCAGGCGGTGTTCAGTGAAGGCGGGCAGGGCAGGGTTGTCTGCGCCCAGGATAAGGCTTGAGCGGGTGAGCACTAAAAGGCTGTCGCCTCGCATTTCTATGGCTCTAACCTGTTTCTCTTTTACTGGTAATGCTAAAGGTATCCACTGCTGTTCCTCAAGGTAATACAAGCCCGACAAGGTGCCTGCATAGGTGTTGCCGGCAGGGGAGTGGAACACATGAAAGGTCTTACGGTTGTCGATGCCTTTGCTGAACCCATCGTTAAATGGCTCAAATCCCGAGAATGCACTGTCGGTAAGCCATACCCCAATATTGCCATACACAAGCATGCTGTCGGTTGATAAGGGCGTGCTCCCTTTTATGGCAGCCAGGTTCCAGTTGTTAAAACGGTAATCCCCGGGCAGCCGGTTACGGTCTACAGAAACGGGAGAAAAGAAATGGCGATGGTTGAGGACAATGCCTGAGATGGCGAACATCAGGATAAAAAATGCTGCCACCACGCTGAACCACCGATGGATAAACTTTAACATGGGCCCTTAATAAACAGGGAAATTCAAAGATATTTGACTGGTGGTTTGTTTTACGAACCCTTGATCATAGTCAGCAACATCTTGAAGCGCCCGATGGCATGAACTGCATGGGGAATGTTTGCAGGCATGATGATGGTCTGGCCTTCCTCAAGGATGAAGGGTTCCTTGTTGATGATGACTTCGCCTTTACCCTCCAGGACCTGCACCATTGCATCGAAAGGGGCACTGTGCTCGCTGAGCCGCTGTCCCTGATCGAAGGCAAAAAGGGTGACGTTGCCCGTACTTTTTATCAGGACTTGCTTGCTGACGATGCCATCGGTTGAATAGTCAACGGCTTTTTTGAAATCAATGGTTTTTCCCGGATCAAATATGCTCATGTTAAAACTATTGAGAGTTATGGGTTTATTGGGTTAGCGATTAAGACTGCCAGTTGCAGGAAGGGCTTTCTGTTCAAGGTTCAATGTTAAGGTGTCAGGTTTCAGGTGATACTTGTTGGATGTCGGGATTTTTATTTCAGATTCATCAAAAATCCTTAATCCATATTCTGAAGTCAAAAGGCTTGTTTTTTCAGAACCCTAAAGCTCTACCTTACCGTTGATCTTCTCCAGTATAAGGAAGATGTCATCTACACAGGCGCCGCAAACTGTTCCGGCGGAGGTTTCATCCTGTACTTCCTCAATGGTTTTGAGGTTTTTTCCCTTGATCGCTTTTTCTATTTCGCTTTGGCGGATTTCATTGCAAGTGCAGATGATGGGATCGTTTTCCATGGGTTTTTGAGTATTTGGGTATTATTTTAAATCCAAGTTAATGATTTTTTTTCAAGTGTTTATTGAAAAATTAATTGAACCAGAGGCTGGGTTTAAGCACAACCATTACCCAAAACCAATTCTGCAATTCCTCGTGGTCGCCGCCTTTAATGCGCTGCATACTTTCGGTGGCCAACAATTGTGAGTAACCTGTCCTGATGCTTGTTTGAGGGCTGAATGTATATGCCATCACCAGGTCTATTTCTGTTCCAAGGTAGGGTGACATCTCCTGTGTGGGGTTGCCTGATTCGTATAGGGCCCCATCCGCAAAAAGGAGATGGAGGAACCCCTGCAGTTGAATCTTGTTTTTTGTGTATTGTGCTGAGAAGTATGGGTTTACAAGTCCCACACTGTTGATGTGGTTGCCCACGTAAAAATAGTCCATATGGCCGTTAAAAGCGTGATTGGTGCCATACAGGGGGTTAAATGAACGGTTTGTGGCATTTGGGTTGCCCGCATCAGCCAGATCGGTTCCCGACAGGTATTCAAAGCCCAGGGCGCCCCTGAAAGCGCTACTGAAGGCATAAGCTCCTTCTGCTGCCAGGTACCAGGCTGAGAGGTCCCGTTCATTGCCGTCCCTGCCCGTTTGGATGTAGGCTGAAGCGCTGAGGTCAAGCCCCGATACCTTTTGGGTGATTCGCCCTCCTGTGGTTTGGCTGAATACCGTTTTTGCGGGGGTAGCCTGGATGCCGTTGCTGAGGAATAACAGGCTGGCGTTGGTGTTTTCCGTTTTGTGGTTGAACCACAGGAATTGCATGGTCTTGTAATTATTTAGGGTGTAAGTGGTAAAGACCCTTCGCTCGCTCTCCTGGTTGAAGGCCAAGCCTGCGTGTAATTGTGACCTTTCGCCTGTTTTCCACTTCAGCAGGGCGAGATCATGGCTTCGTGCATGCTGCGCCCAGTCTACATTACCCAGGATGCGGGCATTGTCGTAAACCAGCTCCTGTCTTCCCAGCTTTAGCGAAAGAGTGGGGTTGAAGCGAATCTCGCCCCAGGCCTCGTGGATGGAAGAATTTATGTCGGAACGGTTCAGTTGGGGCACCTCTCCCCATACCCTGATGTCTTGAAGGCTGACAAAGAAAGTCAGCTCATCTTTTCCGTACCTGAAGTTCAGTCTCGCCCGCTGAGAGATGAAAAAGGCCTCATCCTCATCCTGTCCAATAAGGGATGAGAATCCATGGCGATATTCGGTCCTTGGGCGCAATTCGCCTGTAAGGGAAAACTGGGCCTGCGCCCCTGCAGCAAGGGGCAACAGTAATAGTATCGCTGTAAGGGTCTTTACGTTTGCCTTCATGTAAATAGGGTTTTGAGGATGTTTTTATGGAGTAATGAAAACCTGCCGGGTTTTCAGGCCCGGCAGGTTGGTTATGAAGAGAAATGAAAAACAATTAGTTCAGAAACACTTTCATATCCTCATCCACTGTGTTGATGGGGGCGATGCCAAAGTTTTCGACAAGCACCTTTGCCACGTTGGGTGAGAGGAAAGCGGGGAGGGTTGGCCCGAGGTGAATGTTCTTCACGCCCAGGAAAAGCAGTGCCAGCAGAACGATCACGGCTTTTTGCTCATACCATGCAATGTTATAGGCAATGGGCAGATCGTTGATGTCGTTGAGCTCGAAAACTTCTTTGAGCTTGAGGGCAATCACGGCGAGACTGTAACTGTCATTGCACTGACCGGCGTCGAGTACGCGGGGAATACCACCAATATCACCCAGGGGCAATTTGTTGTAGCGGTATTTTGCACAACCTGCAGTAAGGATCACGGTGTCCTTTGGAAGTGCGGCAGCAAATTCAGTGTAGTATTCACGATCTTTCATGCGGCCGTCGCAGCCTGCCATTACAAAGAACTTGCGGATTGCACCCGACTTCACGGCCTCAACTACCTTGTCGGCCAGTTGTATCACCTGGTTGTGGGCAAAACCGCCAACGATTTCACCGTTTTCAATCTCCTGGGGAGCAGCGCAGCGCTTGGCATGTTCAATGACCTGAGAGAAGTCCTTGCGACCACCTTCCTTGCGCTCAGAAATGTGGATGGCGCCTTCCAGACCTGATGATCCGGTGGTGTAAATGCGGTCGGTGTAGGTAGCGCTTTTCAGCGGAGGAACGATGCAGTTGGTCGTGAACAGGATGGGGCCGTTGAAAGTCTCAAACTCTTCACGTTGCTTCCACCAGGCATTGCCGTAGTTGCCAACAAAGTGCTCATACTTTTTGAAAGCAGGGTAATAATTGGCGGGGAGCATTTCACTATGGGTATACACGTCAACGCCGGTACCCTGGGTTTGCTCGAGCAAGTCTTCCATGTCGCGCAGGTCGTGCCCGCTGATCAGGATGCCGGGGTTATTGCGTACGCCGATATTCACCTTTGTGATCTCAGGGTTGCCGTAGGTGGCAGTGTTGGCTTTGTCCAGCAGGGCCATGACCTGAACGCCATACTTACCGGTTTCCAGAACCAGGGCTACCAATTCGTCTGCCGAAAGCTTGTCGTTAAGGGTCGCGGCAAGGCCTTTCTGCATAAAGCGGTAAACTTCTTCATCCTTGTATCCCAGGTTGAAGGCGTGTTCAGCATAGGCTGCCATTCCTTTAATGCCGTAAACCATCAGTTCGCGCAGCGAGCGGATGTCTTCGTTCTTGCTGAGCTTCAGGACACCGACTTCGCCGGCTTTACTTTCGTATTCGGCTTGGGTGCTGGCTTCCCAAGTGGCCGCATCGGGCAGTTGGGCCTTGTCGATGGCAATCCCTGCATCTTTCAGTTGCAGGATGAATTCCTTGCGCAGCTGGAATCCTTCACTGATTTTTTCAACAAAGCGATGGTGATCGAAGTTGGCATTGGTAATGGTCATGAAAAGGCTGTCGAACACAAAACGGTTAACCTTCTCATTCTCGATGCCTTTCTCCCGGCCCATTTCTGAATAAACCGAAAGGCCACGAATGAAATACATCAAAACATCCTGGATACCGGCTACTTCAGGGGTCTTCCCGCAAACGCCCTTGATGGTGCAACCCGTTCCTTTTGCTGCTTCCTGACATTGAAAACAAAACATACTCATAAGTTTAATCTCCTGATTTTTTGGTTAATGAAAAATGAACGTTGATTTGAACGATTATCTTTTCGTGTTGCAAATTGATTTGGTTTTTCAAATATATGAAATCATTTTCTTAGACCCACTCCTCACTCATTATTTCTCCCTGCATGCTGACAATCAGGGCTTTAATAGGTACTTTCCGCGTGGCCTGTTGGGTGGCGAGTTTGGCAATCTGCATCAGGCCCGAGCAGCAGGGCACTTCCATCATCATCACCGTGAGGGTGTTGATCTTAGCCTGGTCAATCATTGCGGTAAGCTTTTCAATGTAGCTTTCCTTGTTCGAGTCGAGTTTGGGGCAGGCGATGGCAAGGCTTTTGCCCTTGAGGTGCTTGCTGTGAAAATTGCCCATAGAAAAGGCCACACAGTCGGCAGCCAGCAGTACATCGGCATTCCGGAAATAAGGCGCCAGGGGGCTAAGCAGGTGAAACTGAACAGGCCATTGCCTTAGTTCTGAAGGCTGATCTTCTGTTAGCGCGGCGCTGATGGGTGCCGCAGCAGGAATGTCAAAGGTCATGGTCTTCGAACCGGGACATCCGCCCCCGTTGCCATTTGAACTGCAGGAGCTGCTCATTTCTTTATCGTTTTTGAATTTATGAAGCTTGGTAAAGTCAATCTTGATGTCGTTGTCGCGCAGGTAATCCAAGCCTTCCAGAACGAAATCGCGCTGGTCGTGATCAATGAGGTGGTTCAGGTGGGCGATGATGGTCGTTTCCCCTTTGGGCACCACGCGTTTCATTACCTCAATTTCATTGTACGGCTCTGCTTCCCGCTCCTCAAGGGTTATGGCTCCAAGGGGGCAGTCGCCGATGCAGGCTCCCAGCCCATCGCAATACAGGTCGCTGATCATACGGGCCTTGCCGTCGATGAGCTGCAGCGCTCCCTCGTGGCACCCGCTCACACACAGCCCGCAGCCGTTGCACAGGTCTTCGTCAATTTTAATGATCGTTCTTTTCATTGTGATAAATAAGTATTTTGATTCAAATTTCGTTAAACCGTGGCCAGGGTTTTTTCCTTTAAATAATTACTGAACTCCCTGCTGAATTTGGCCGATAAGCCCCCGAAGATGCAATTGTTGAAGGGGCAGTTTTCGCAATGCATCTTGCATCCTGTGCCTGTGTCTATCTCCCCGTCAATGACCTTGTAAATCTCCATCAGGGAAATGCTTTGCGGGTCCTTCCTGATTTCAAATCCGCCTTTGGGCCCCCGTGTCGAGTTGAGCAGGTTGTTTTTTACAAGTTGCTGCAACACCTTTGAAATGTGATTCTTCGAAAATCCTGTCAGCTCAGCGATCTCATGCGCATTGAGCAAATCCTTGCTGCGGGCTATCAAGGCCATGCTGTGGATGGCTATGGTAGCGGCTTCTGATATGTTTAGAATCTTGCTCAAAACGCTTTTGTTGAATTCAGGTATTTGAATGCGCAAATGTAATAATAAAAGATTGTATCAAACAAGAAAAAAAGTACTTTTTTTATTAAAAAGGATTATCTTATTGAAAGTCAGGAGGATACTCCCCAAAAGGGAAGGAAAAAGGGCTTTAGTTTTTTGCCATCGGGCACCCATAGCCCTTTTTTGCCCTGGCTGATCCATTGGATATTCGTATATCGGTCTTCAAACAAGATGCCTTGGGCCGGATCCCTCCGGGGAGTCTCCGGAGCCATTTTTCGTTCAGAGTTCAGACGTAGTTCAGACGTAGTTCAGACNNGTAGTTAACACGTAGTTCAGACGTACACGCACGTTTAAACTACGTGTTATTCTCGTTTTAAATACGTTTTATTTTCTTTTTGGGAACAACTGAGAAAAACCTGGGGAATGGCCTTTATTTATTTTCTTTTTCTCTTATAAAGGAGAGGTGGTATAAGCGATGGGGAAGGGGTTTGCCCGGGCAGTGGAAGAATAAAAAAGGGCAGGCTCATCCAATTGAGCCTGCCCTTAAAATATTCATTTTAAGAAATTCGGAGAGCCTCCCACGGGACTTGAACCCGCGACCTACGCATTACGAGTGCGTTGCTCTACCAGCTGAGCTAAGGAGGCTTTGGGGCAGCGAAATTAATAAGAAAAAATCAGGGGATGAACCATCCCCCGTTTTTTTTTATTCTGCTCCTTCTTCGCCTGCTCCGCGGATTTTCATGATGTCGCGATCGAAGACATAAAGGCTCTTGCCTTCAAGCATGTTCAGCTTGTCAATGATGCCTTGAACTGAGGATTCTTCTTCCAGCTGTTCCTGTACAAACCACTGGATCCAATTGTGGGTGATGAAGTCTTTTTCCTCCAGGGCCAGGCCTACGATTTCGTTGATGGAGCGGGTCACCATTTGTTCGTGCTCAAGGGAAGCGTCGAATACATTCTTCACATCCTTGAATTCAACAGGGGGTTGGTCTACCAGGGGGACGATGCCGTGTCCGCCTCGCTCGTTTACATAGCGCAGGAATTTCAGCATATGTTCACGTTCTTCTTCCGACTGGGCATAAAACCACTCGGATATGCCTTCGTATCCCTTTTTCTCGGCCCAGGATGCCATGGCCAGATAGAGTGCTGAGGCGTATGCTTCTTTTCCGACCTGAAGATTCAGGATCTCTTCCATTTTCTTTGATAACATGATCTTAAAATTTTGGGTTAATGACTATTTTGTGTGATTTGATAAGCAAAGTTAATAAATAACCAAAGGTTATCTTATCAACAATCCATTGGCAGGATAGTTTAATTCCTGATAAAATTGATTTTTCGGAGAAGCTTTCTTTTTTGGTTCTGGAAGGAAGGCCGAGGGTTTTTTTACATGATATTTGTTTTCGGTATATTATTATTTCCCGGCAGTATTTCAAATAGGAAGGCTTGCTTTTCTTGTTCTTAAACTTTTCCTAAATTTGAAGTTTTTTATGGCTGCTGTTATGAATGGAGATCCAAAACTTTATGAATTGTTGAGGCAACTTGAGATTGATTTTGAATATTACGGGCATCCTGCAGCGCCCACGGTGGAAGAAGCCAGGAAATACTGGAAAGACCTGGATGCCACCCACTGTAAGAACCTGTTTTTTCGCAACCATAAGGGGAACAGGCATTACCTGGTCATCTTAGAGCACCGCCAGGAACTGAATATCCGCGACCTTGAGCAGCGCCTGAAGCAGGGAAAACTGAGCTTTGCCTCGCCTGAACGACTGAAAAAACACCTGGGCCTTACGCCTGGTTCTGTTACCCCCTTCGGGCTCATCAACGACCAGGCCAGGCACGTTCACCTGTTTCTCGACAAGAACCTGGCGAGTAGCAAAACCATTAGCTTTCATCCTTGCATAAACACTGCTTCCCTGGTTATTCCTTATGACGGTTTCCTTAAGTTTCTTCACCATTGCGGGAATACGTACGAGTATGTGCAGATGTATGATTAAGCTCAAAGTGGTGAATGCTCGGAGCCTCCGGGAAGATATTCTGTTCAAGGGACTGGCAGCTCGCTCGATTATATAAACCATGAAAACCATAGAGCCATGACCGAAAAAGAAATAATTGATGCCTTCCTGTCGCAAAAGCACATTGCCGTTGCAGGATTTTCACGCGACCCCAGGAAGTTTGGCGCACAGGTTTTTGAAATGCTGAAAACCCGGGATTACCGGGTGTATGCCGTTAACCCCGCAGGCGGGGAGACCCCCGGCAAGGAACCCATCTACGGCAGCATTGCCGAATTGCCCGACCATGTCAAGGCTTTGTGGATTGGCCTTAAACCTGAGCTTACAAACCGGCTGATCATTGAAGCCGGGAAAAGGGGCATGACCCATGTATGGGTGCAGCAGATGGCAGGCAACAAGGAAACCCTAAAGCTGCTGAATGAAAGTGAAATGCTTGCTGTTTCAAAACGTTGTATCTTTATGCATGCCAATCCTGCGGGCTTTCATAGCTTTCATCGCTGGCTGGCGGGACTCTTTGGCCGCTTGCCCAAATAATGTCTTTTTTGAAAATCCGGGTCGATGAAGAATCTCTTTGTCTCAGATGAAATAGAATTGTGTCCCGTAAGCCTGAAGGATGTTGACGACATCTTTTTTACAATTGACCGCGAGCGGAAACACCTTGGTCGTTGGCTTCCCTTTGTCGAGTATACAACTGCCAGGGATGACTCTCTTGCATTTGTAAAAGCCGTAATGGTTGTCGAGAACGGGCCTGGTGACATCATTTATGCGATCCGCTACCAGGGACTGTTTGCCGGGCTGATTGGCTATAAGTTTACCGACCGGGCCAACCGAAAAACCGAGATCGGATACTGGATATCAGAGCGCTACCAGGGTAAGGGCATTATCACCCGTTCGGTTAGGGCCATGATCGACCAGGCCTTTGACCAATGGGGCTTTCACCGCATCCAGATCAATGTGGCCGTTGGTAACAAGCGCAGCAAACGTATCCCCAGGAGACTGGGCTTTTCGCTTGAGGGAATAGCCCGCGATGCTGAATTGCTCTCCATTGGCTTTACAGATATTGAAATGTATGCTTTGCTCAGACCTGACTGGATTGACAAGCAGTGAAATAATTGAACCCCGGGCTGACTTATCAAAACCTTAAGCCGGGTTAAAACCCATTAATGCCGATTTTTTATTATCCATATACAATTCAGAAGTTTCTATGAATCGCTGCCCCTGGTGTGGAACAGATCCCCTGTACGTAAAATACCATGATGAGGAATGGGGTGTGCCTGTTCAGGATGATAACCGCCATTTTGAATTCCTTGTGCTTGAGTCGATGCAAGCAGGCCTTAGCTGGTATATTGTGCTGAAGAAACGTGAAAACTTCCGTAAGGCTTTTGCCGGCTTCAAGCCTGAGCAGGTTGCTGTTTTTGATCATCTGAAAATAGAATCCCTGGTGCAGGATGCAGGGATCATACGTAACCGCGCTAAGATCATGGCTGCCGTCAACAATGCCGGGCGGTTCCTTGAAGTTCAGGAAGAGTTTGGTTCATTCAATGAGTACATCTGGGGCTTCGTGGGCCATCGACCTCTTATCAATCACTGGAATGAGCTATCGCAGATTCCCGCCAGCACGCCATTATCTGATCAGGTGAGCAAGGATATGAAACAGCGCGGATTTAAATTCCTGGGCACCACCGTTATGTATGCGCATATGCAGGCCATCGGGATGATCAACGATCACCTGACGGGCTGTTTCCGCTGGGAGCAGGTGCAGGAATAAAAAATGAGGGAGCAACCGAAGCTGCCCCCTCAAGGTTAACAGGCAAAGAGGAGGGTAATTATAGGGTATCCAAATCAATTTCCACTTCAATTGTTTCTCTTCCCATCACATCAACTCCTTCAACAATTCCTAACACATCCCCATAGACTCCTTCTGTCTGGCTAACCAAAACCAAGTCATAAATACCTGCGGGCAAAAAGCCCAGGAAAAACACATATTCATCCTCTTCCAATTCTACATTGTCACTGGTGATGGCGTTGGGAAACCTTGGATTGTCATCCACGGGATCAGCGGCTTCCGCTTCTTCGTAGCTGCCGGCGCCATAGGCATAAACCAGGTAATCTATCCCTTCCTCTGTATTGAAAAGGGTCCCGGCAATATTTCCTGAACGGTCTTCAACAATCAGCCTGATGGTAGGCTTCAGGAGGAATTTTCCGGAATTTCCTGCTGCCACCACAGATTTCCTGACATCGAAATCGGCCATCACAAAAAGATCGCCATTTTCAGGGATTGTAAACTCACCAATGGCTTTATACCCGGTCTGGGCACCACTGGGTACGAATAATGGCTGGGTGTTTTCGGGATCTCCTCCAAATTCAAGATAGCAACCGGGATTGGCGTGATTGCCACTGCCTTGGGCGGGGGCGTCAAGCATAAAGCGAATCTGTTTGTAGACCCCGGGTTCCAGCTCAAAAATGCCCAGGGGCGAAGAAACACCATCGGTAAGGTTAAGCAGGTTAAAGGTTTGTGGGCCTTCAAATTCTTCAAACACCTGCCATTCGTCACCCTGGTTGTATTGCAGGCCAGTGATGGTGATATACACTCCGGTAATGTCATATTCATCAATGGGTGCATCGGTAAGCGACAAATGGAGCATGCCCTTTGTGGATGCAGTATCCTTTTGACAGGATGAAATTATGAAGGCTGAAAAGGTCAGAATAGAAATAAGTAGAATGAAACCGTACTTTCTCATAAATTATTCTTCTTCTAAAAGTTCATCAAAAAAGGGGAGGTTTATTTTAAAGACGTTCGTTCCTTTCAAAAGGTTGGAAAGCTGCCATTATTTTATTGAATAATTTACCGAAAGGGAAAAAATAAAGGCAGCATTGTGTGTACGATTCAAATAATCAGGGATTTGCTGATTTCCATAGAAGACATTAGTCAATCCATATTTTGCAAAAAAACCTGTGCCAATGAAAACATTGGACGAGACAGGAATGAAATATTCGTATCCGCCAATTAAACCAAAATCGGTTTTTGCGTATTCATCCCTAACGATAAGGTTGTTTTGTCCGCTCACTTCGCGTGCCTGGATCAGGGTCCCCACGTAGGCACCTAGCTGCAACGAGTGAGGTGACCCGGGCTCTAGTGGGCTTAGACTTAGCATCATCGAGAGGCTGCGGTAATCTAAGCGGAGGCTGGTGGGGGTGTACTGTCCTGAGAGGTATTCCATATAGTTTTGCCTGCTTTGCGAAAGGATCATCAGCTCGCCTTTCAGGCTGGTTCTTATCCCCAGGGGTTTCATAAACGAAAGGCCGAAGTTTTTTCCAAAAGTGGCGTTTGTCGCGGTCAGCTCCTGGCTCTGAAGGCCCTGAAAGGTCTTTGGATTCAATAACCAGGTGTTGGCAAATTGCCCCAGGATACCGATGCTGAAGCGCGTGTTTAAAGGTTCAGGATCCAGTGATGCCAGGAACTCATCCGCAAGGGTTTTTGGGGATTCCTTAAGACCGGATGGCTGCTCGGGCAGAGCAGGAAGCTCTTGTTTTTCAATACGCTTAAATTCGGCCATTTCTTCCGTTTCCCGGCTTTTTTCTGTTTTGCTCCCAGCCGAAGCAAGGTCAATGGTCAACTCCCTTTCTCTCTTCCCCAAATGAGCAATGACTTTGGGTTCTGAATGGGTAAGCCCGGGGCGCTTCCCGAGGGAGGCAACGGCAGGGGCTTCTGAATTTTCTTCCTCCACCTTTTGCTGAACAAGGATGGGAGGAGCCTGGTGAACGCTGTCATCCTTGCCGAACCACAAGAACCAGGCGGAGAATCCAATCAACAAGGCAATCGAAGCGGCAGCAGCCCTGAAGACCCAAAGGGGGATCTTACGGGTCTGCGACAGCGAACCCTCAAGCCTTGTCCAGACATCACTCACGTCCAGGTCATCCTGAATGGAATCCCATAGCGCTTCAGGCGGATCTTCGTGGTTCGACTCAACAGCGTGCTTATACCATTTTTCGATGTCCATGCTTTACCCTGTGGTTTTATTCTTCAATGCTGTCCCCGAAGTTCTTCCAGGATTCCTTTTCATTGATTTCTATGGCCTTTATTTGCCGTTTCATTTCCTTGTAGCTTCGTATCAATCGTGAGACAAACTGGCATTCTTCTGAATTGAGCAGATATATCACTTCCTGGTTTCGCTCCAGGCTCTCAAGGCATTTTAATTCTTTATCGGTCAACATTTCAATTCGCTTTTTAGTCGTTAATAATTTAAGAGGAGCTTTCGCCGTTTTGGCTCTGTACCCAGGATTTCAATAGAACCCTGGCCCTGTTGTACTGCGATTTGGAAGTTCCTTCACTGATTTGGAGTTGCTCGGCAATCTCCTTGTGGGTAAAGCCTTCAAGGGCAAACAGGTTGAAAATGGCCCTGGCCCCATTGGGCAGCTGCCTTACAAGTTCCAGGATCTCCTTGGTGGCAAGGTAACTTTGTACCAGGGGCGCTTTTCCTGTTTGTGATTCTTCCATTTCCTCAGTTATATAATGATTCAGTCGCTGTCTCTTCCTAAGCAGGTCTATCGCAGTGCGTGTGACCACCTTTCTGATCCATCCCTCCAGAGAACCTTCCAGCTTAAACTGCCCGATGGTATTGAAAATCTTCAGAAATGCATCGTGCAGCATATCCTGGGCAAGTGCTCGGTCACCCGCATAGCTCAGGCAAATGCCATACATCTTGCGCGAATACCTGCGGTACATAATCTCCTGGTATTTACGCTCATTACGCTGGCAACCCTTTACAATCTCCTCCTCTTTATAAAGGTCAACCTGCATTACGTCCTATTCAATTATCACTTCCAGCGACTGGCTCAATCGGTTTGCAACTACATTAAATATCGGACTGTTCATGTCCTGGTTAATAACAATGGTTTCTCCTTGAGTGGGGTTGGAGACTTCTGAAGACACCAGCAGGCCAATATTGACAAGCCGGAATAGTTTTTCAGCATCGATAAGCACGCTGGCTGTCGATACTACATCCTTTTTCAAAACAATTGTATTTTCTTCGGGGCTTTGGGCTATTGTGCTGATGGGCTCAGGGTACTGGTATTCGAAACGTATCAGTTTCTCTCCGAACTGGGGCAGGTTGGCCACGCCGGTCATCACCAGGGGCAAGTGTCCTGGCGCTCCAAGGTGAAAAATGAATTCCATGCGCTCGAAGACTCCCTGGGGAATGTCGAACTGTACATAACGGCTCGAACTCCCTTCGCCAAGATCAACAATTATGGGGGGATCGAAATGAGCGGTGAAGAAAACATCCTCTGCACTCTCCCGACGGCCTTCAAAATCAATACGGTTAATCACCAGGGTGCCATCGGTGATGCTCAGGTAAACCCCATTCTCTCCGTTGTTGTCAAGGGAGGCCTCTTTCAGGCTCTCTTCCTGGCCCAGCGGGATCATCCCAAAATTCATATTCACCTTGGCAGGTAATGTGCTGGGATCTTTCCCACAGGACAAAAAGAATAAAAGGGGAAGGTATAGAAAAAGTAAGTTTATCCTCATACGGACTGGGTTTTGTAAACAAATCAGGATCCTGTACAATGCTGATTTATTGAAAGACGTTTTCATTGCACAAAAGGTTGGAACAAGAGAGCATTAAATATAACAAAATAAGGGACAGAAAAGGCTTTTTTCTGTCCCTTTTATTTAAAAGACTGGGTTTTATTTCTTTGCCGCAGGAAGTTAATTGGACCTTAATGATCAACAGAAAAGAAGCCTCAAAAGCCAGAGGTAAAGATTTTTGTTTTTCTAAAAGCTTAACAGCTCATTGCAAAAAACAAAAACCTTGTGTTTTCCCGGCTTTTGAGGCGCTTTAATAAATTGCATTAAGCGATTTTCTATGCCTTAAATCTCGGGTTCCAATTCAAACGCACAACTGACCTTTGGGTTAAACGGGAAATAGATTCCATTAGGGTTATCCTTCCATATCCAGGCGTGAAGCTGGTAATGAGGGAAGGGAGGTCCGCTCGATCCCTCGGGGCGGTGGTCGTCAAATACCTTGTTTCCCAGCATGGGTGGATTGTCATGCAGGGCATCCCAAGGGGCCGCAACAACGATATATTCAACGCCGATGAGCTTGAATCCACCGTTTTTGGTCGGCTCGTAAAGCAAGGCCTCAGGCTGCAGAGGGTCCACTTCTCCATCCACCAGGCTGTTCTTTATAAAATGATGGCCCATGGCTCCTAATCCGGGAGCAGATACACATTCCGACCCCAGTTCATAGCCATCAGCCAGGGCAACTTCAATGTTATGATACCTGGCCGTTGCACGCCTGATCTGTGCCAGCAATTGATTCTGTGCCGCACCCTCAGGCTTCCCTGTTTTTTCGGTTATCATTTCAGGACCCGACTGAGAGGCCCAAAAGGCTTCCTGATCCTGTGCGGATTCCTTTGTGCAAGCCGCCAGAAAGAAAAAGCCTGCAAAAACAAAAAATGAAAATTGTCTTGCAATAAAATTCCTTGATCTCATGTCTTCAGTTTTTAAATGATTGAACAAAATGTTTATTTAGACTCATTCCAAATAAGAATGTAGTTGCAAACTAAGATCTTTTTATTCAAACAACGAATGTAAAAATGTCGTTTTAACCGGCAAAAATGGCAGATAAACATAAAACAAAAGATTTATTCCGTTAAAAATGGCCAGCTGTGTTTTCTGTGCCTTGTTTAAGCACAGGGCCGTTTTTAAGTGGCAGGGATTCAGGATAGAGGTATTTTTTAGGAGAAGTGTTTATTGCAATTCTGTTCGAATGCAAGAAGCCCCCTGCCGGCAAAGAGAAACCGCCTGTGATCGTGCATCACAAGCGGTTTCTCCTTTTTCAGTTGTCCTGCCAGGGGTCGAACCTGGACTTTTCTGATTCAGAGTCAGACGTGTTGCCAATTACACCACAGGACAATCTTGGTGCAAAAGTAACAATAATTCGAAAAAAATTGAAACCCCACTATTTGTTTTTTTCCACCTTAGTCCACGAATCCCTCAGGGGCACCGTGCGGTTAAATACCAGGTGTCCGGTCTTGCTGTCGGGGTCAATCACATAATATCCATTGCGTTCAAACTGGTAATGCTGGCCGGCTGTGGCATCCCCAACATAGGGTTCTACCCAGGCCTTGACTACTTTCAGCGAATCAGGGTTCAGGTGCATTCTGAAGTCCTGTCCGTCTTCCACTTCTTCGGGCTCGGGTACGCTGAACAGCCTGTCGTAAATCCTTACCTCGGCTTCAAGGGCGTGTTCGGGGCAAACCCAGTGCAAGGTGCCTTTAACTTTTTTGTCGCTGGGCAGGCCACTTCTTGTCTCGGGGAAATAGGTGCAGTGGATCTCGCTGATCTCGCCGTCAGCATCCTTTACCACGTGCTCGCAGCGGATGATGTAGGCATATTTAAGCCTTACCTCGGCGCCGGGGGCCAGTCGGAAGAATTTCTTGGGCGGGTTTTCCATAAAGTCTTCACGCTCAATATACAGCGTTCTGCTGAAGGGCACCATCCGTGTCCCGTTTTCAGGAAGCTCGGGGTTGATCACGGCAGGCATCTCTTCCACCTGCCCTTCAGGGTAGTTGTCAATGATCAGCTTCACCGGGTTGAGCACAGCCATGGCCCGAGGGGCATTCTTGTTGAGATCCTCGCGGATGCAGTGCTCAAGCAATCCTACCTCGATGACGTTTTCGCGTTTGGCAACCCCCACGCGGTCGGCAAACATTCGGATGCTGGCAGGGGTGTAGCCACGGCGCCGCAAACCGCTGATGGTGGGCATACGCGGATCGTCCCAGCCTTTTACCTGCTTATCCTGAACCAGCGACAACAGCTTTCGTTTACTCATCACGGTATAGGTCAGATTTAAGCGTGCAAACTCTATCTGGCGGGGCTTCAGATGGGGCAGGTCAAGCGCGTTCAGAAACCATTCATACAAGGGGCGGTGCACCTCAAACTCAAGGGTGCAGATGCTGTGGGTGATGCCTTCAATGTAGTCGCTCTGCCCATGCGCCCAATCGTACATCGGGTAGATGCACCAATTGTCGCCCGTCCGGTGGTGATGGGCATGCATGATCCGATACATCACAGGATCGCGCATATGCATATTCGGCGAGCCCATGTCTATTTTTGCGCGCAATACGTGGCTCCCGTCCGGGAACTCGCCCTTGCGCATCCTGTCAAGCAGATCCAGGTTCTCTTCAACGCCCCGGTTGCGCCAGGGGCTCTCCTTGCCGGGGATGGCAGGCGTGCCGCGATGGGCGCTGATCTCCTCGGCGGTCATCGCGCAGACATAGGCCTTGCCCTTCTTTACCAGATAAACGGCAAATTCATAAAGCTGCTCAAAATAATCCGAGGCAAAATATTCCCTGTCTTCCCAGTCGAAACCCAGCCAGCGGACATCCTCCTTGATGCTGTCCACATATTCCTGCTCCTCCCTGGTGGGATTGGTGTCATCAAAACGGAGATTGCATTTGCCGTTGAATTTCTGGGCCAGCCCAAAGTTCAGGCAGATGCTCTTGGCATGGCCAATATGCAGGTAACCGTTGGGCTCAGGGGGAAAGCGCGTATGCACCTTGCCGCCGGTGGACTTGCTCGCAAGGTCGTTGGTGATGATCTGCTCCAGGAAGTTCAAAGAGGCTTTGGGTTCTGTGGGCGTATTTTCCTTCATGGGAAATGTTTTTTCAAAATTATTTGAATAAGATGCAAAATTATAAATAAGCGTCAACTTAAGGGGAGGTTTTTATACTTTTGTAAAAACCCTAATCAACAATCTTTATGGGAAAGATTATTCTGGAGCAAATGGAATTTTATGCCTATCACGGCTGTTTCCAGGAAGAACAAATAATTGGCAACCGTTTTGTCGTCCAGCTCGAACTGGAAACCAACACTACGGCTGCCGAAACCTCTGATAAACTGCTCGATACAGTGAACTACCAGCAAGTTTACAATTTGGTAAGGGCCCAGATGGACCTCAAAAGCCACCTGCTCGAACACGTAGCCCGTAGGATCCTCGATGCCATCAGCGATACCTTTCCCACCATCATCAGCATGAAGGTGCGAATCTCGAAAATGAATCCTCCCCTGGGCGGGAAGATGCAAGCCGTGAGCGTTGAACTGGCCCGCTGAGATGAAGCCCGAAGGCAGTCTTAAGATTTGTCCCGCCTGTGGCAAGGCTTTCGTCTGCCTCTACAAGGCCGGTTGCTGGTGTACCAAATACACGCTCAGCCCCGAGAAGTTGCTGTGGATCAGTGAGAAATACCCCGATTGCCTGTGCGAGGATTGCCTGTCGATGCTCGCCTTGCCAAAATCGATAAAATAATTTTGTAAATAGCATTTTTTACCTTAATTTTGCCGCGTTAAAAACCCTTTGGGTCTCGTGGCCGAGTGGCTAGGCAGAGGTCTGCAAAACCTCGTACAGCGGTTCGAATCCGCTCGAGACCTCAACCCCCCTTAAACCCCTTGTCAAACAAGGGGTTTTTTGTTTTGTTTCGGGTATTCTTCTGGTAATTAATTTGTTATATTAAAATTTCGATACCGTAACTTATCATAAAAGAGTGCTTGTTCATTTTAACTTTCCCTGCATGGGTGAGACCATGGTCGTACCATCTTCGAATGAGCCTCATACCCTGTCTGTGCCTGAACCGTGTGGACTCGAAGATATAAGGTATTTGGCAGGGCTATTGCTTGATTCTCTTTTCTTTACGGAAAAAGATTCTGGGAAATGTTTTCTTCTTTTTTATTTTGGTTTAAAGCTAATTGATTCTATTGAACGCTGGTTTTAATCCGGCAGATTTCATACCTTTGAAAGGTATTATCAATAATTTTAAAGTCTTGTCGGATGAGTTTCCAGGGGGATAGATCGGAAGCTTTTCCTGCATTTAAATATTTTTTGCTATGAAGAAGATCGGTACTTTAATGGTGCTTTTCCTGGTATTGGTGTTTTCGTGCCAGAAGGATTTAGAACCCAATGAACCTGCAAGCTTTCCGAAAGGAAGGATAACCAAGAAGAACCAGGTAATCCCGTTGGTTTCATCCGACCCCTTGAAAATTAACCTGGACAAATCCATCGGTTATGTTTTCACCTTAATTGCTGAGGTGGATGCACCGGTGGTTTCTGAACAGACCGTTCAGGCTACCCACGTGGAACTGGCGGGCGAGCTGGCCCTGGTTTCCTACAATATGCGCGGGGCTGAGCAGATTGGCGCCCTCGACATCATCGACGTTTCCGATCCCTACGATCCCGTCATTGTTAAAACCATTGAATTCCCCGGGCGGGATGTGAATACCGTAGGATGGAAGGATGGGATGATCGTCATTGCAGGCCAGGATGTCGATGGTGCTTTTTATGGTTATCTCGACCCCGCCCTTGAGGAGCCTGTGTTGGAACTGCACCGCCTGCCTTCGCATTCGGGGATCAGCCTTGTGGTTCAGGATGACCTGACTTATTTTGCCAGTGGAAGGAGCGGGGGAGGCCTTACCATCGTGGATGGGGAGGGACAGGAGACTTTTACAGAATATCCTGATGCCCGCTCGGTTGCCGCCGGACAGGAAGTATATACCTTGAGCAAGGAAAACATTTTTGTGCTGGATGGCAGCTCCATTGACATTGACCCTGCTTTTATCCAGGACTTCTCGAAAGCTGAACTCGATGTTTCGGATGAATACCTTTTTGCAGCCCTCAACAGGGGCGGGGCCCATGTGTACCATACGGCCGACCTTTCCCTGGCCCAGATGTTCTCCAGGCCTGCTGTCCCCGCCGGAAAAGAACCTGAAGATTATGTCACCAACAGTGTGTCATTCAATCCCCCGCTGTTCTTTTTGGGTAATGGCGCGGCCGGCATTGCGGTTAGCAAACATGTGGATGTTCCCCTGGAGGAACAACCCCCTTTCATCGAATACGGATATTTTGATTTCGGCGGCCCCTTATCCACCAATTTCGTGATGTCTCAGGGCAACTTTGTCTTTGTCGCCACCGGGCTGGGTGGCTTGAAGATCCTTACCATTGAGGAAGAAGAATGCAACTGGACCTTTGAAACGGCTTTCGCAGGATCTGATGCCGGGGGTGGCGCAGCCTGGTGGTATTATTTCGACAATACCGGCGATGGGACCCATCCCATTTACGCCGGCCAGCAACTCATTGAAGGGGCTTATGCCCAGTATGCTGACGGGGTGCTGACCATTGTTCCCGGCCCCAATATGGCAATGCAGGATGTGGCTGAAGCGGTTAAAATTCAGGGGTACAACGAAGGCGAATTGCCCACCGAAAGACCCGCAGCTGGTTTGTTTACAACTTATAAGGGCAATGACCTGGTAATTGAACTGGATTACTACCCCTATTATGTGATCCACCTTTCGGTGATGGTTTGTAACTGACCATTTGAAGCGCCCGATTTTTATCGGGATGCTTAATTGGATAACAAAAGTTTTCTCAGCCCGAAATAAATATGCGGGACCCGGTGAACCCTCATTCTGAAGGTTTCACCGAGTCCCGCAAGTTTTTTCCGTTGTATGGAATGGGTATTGTGCTTAATCTGCCCCGGGCTGTATTAGAATTTCAGCTGGCGGCCCATAAACAGGATGCTGTTAAAGCGGTTGTCCTTGATGAAATAAAGGAAAGGCCTGTCGGCTTTAAACTGTATCTTGGGTTCTTGCCCTGGCATGATGGCGGTTTTGCGAACGATGACCACCGCAGTTGCTGCCGCTGCTTCGGTGCCTTCCTCCGCCACTTCGATCATGGCCTTGTGGATGACCTTGTCAATTTTCAGATCTGTTTTGCCCGTCATGCCGCTGAAGTCGGCCCTGTTTGAAAAGGCAAGGGGCATTCCCATCAGGGCAAGCAGGTCTTCAAGGTCGGTTTTGGTCTCGGCCTTGAATTTGGGGATGATCACATCGGCTTCCTTTTCCTGCAAGCCTGCAAGGGCGGCGACAAATTCTTCTCCTGTGAGGGTTTCTTCCAGCTCTTGCAGGCTGATGTCACGCCTGGGGAGGAAAATCACCATACTGAAGTCACTCCCGTCGTAAGCGAGTTCAATGGCCTCCATTTTTTCGTTGGCAAAATAGGGCAGCTTGTCGGTGCGGAACATAAAGTCGGTCAGCTGGCGTTCGCCGCTGATGCTGGTGAAATAGTCCTGGCGGGTCATGTCCTTGTCAAACTCAACGGCCCAGGGTCCATAGAAATGAATGGCATTGGCCAGCACCAGGCGGGTGTCCTCGGTAAGGACTCCCTGCGGGATCAGGTCACTGATCTTCTCGCGGGTTTCTTTGTAAACCCATTGGTTGATGTCCTGGCGGATCCTTTCGCGGTCGCCCCGGTAGAAATCCACTTCATTAAGTGTGGTGCCGTAGTTGCGCTGCAGCAGGTCGAAATATCCGGGCAGGAAATGATAGCCCTGCTGCGCCCACAGGTTATTGGCAATATTCAGCTGAACCTTGTCGCCGGCCAGCTCACGCAGGCGCATCATATAGGCGCTGAATTCAGGGTGAAACTGCTCTTGTTCGGGATCAAAATACAGGGTGGCCATCATCTCATCCCGGGTGAGGCCTTCAGCTCCTGCATACGTCATGGCCAGGGCCGATGAGATGCTGAATGGCGAAATGATAAAGTTTTCCTTGTATTCGGGAATGGCTTTCAGCAAATCGATTGCAAAAAGATTGTTGCGCTGGGGGAGGGGGAGTTCCATGACTTCTTCCATGTTTTTGCCTGAGGCAGTGTTTACAAGTAATTTGTTCTTTTTATTGCATGAGCCCATAAGAATCAGTGAGGTTCCAAAGACAGCCAATAAAAGATAGATTGAGATTTTTTTCATTTTTATTCTTTTTTGATGGATTTTCATTGCAAAATTACGATTAAAGCGCAGATCACAGGATGAATATATCCAAAACCGTACCAAATATTCTGCCTTCTTATTCGTTGTATTACAATAATGCATTTTCAAGCCATAGCTTTTTTTATAACTTTACGGAAAATTTATCCGGGCTTTGGTCATGAATGACCCTTGAATGAAATAAAATTGAAAAACGCCCTGTTTTAGGGCTGAAGAAGAAAATGATCCATAATAAGATCCAATGAAGAAAATATTATTTTTCGCTGCAATAATTTTTCTTTTCACTAATTCCAGCCTGTTTGGTCAGACACGTCCAAATATCCCCATAACCGGGGTTCCCGGACAGCCGTTCACCTCCTTGCGCGAGGTGATGCTGAGCAAAAAACGGGGCTGGGACGCCGGAATCATGATTGGCTCTGCTCATTCGCTGGCCGATATCGGGGGCAACCGAAACGCCTCGCGTATCCTTTTCCTCGATTTGCAATGGCAGGCCACCGGGGTGCATTTGGGAGCCTTTGCCCGTTATCGTTTTTCTGAATTGTTTGCCCTGAACGGCGGCATCAGCTATGGCCGTATCGGGGGAGCCGACAGCCTCTCGCCCGTGACTTCATCGCGATATGAAAGGGGGTATTATTTCGAGAATGACCTGTATGAGATCTCTCTGAAGAATGAACTTTACCTCCCGCAGCGTTTCCTGAATATTCCGATCGATTTTTATGCCTTTGCCGGGATTGCTGCGCTTTACCACGATCCCAGCCTTGCAGGCCCTGATGGCCCGATCGATATTTCCGACAATTATGTGCCCGTTCAGTTTGTGATCCCCATTGGGGTTGGCTTTCATTACACATCCGAAAACAACTTCAAAATAGGATTCAATGTGGGCTGGCGTAAAACCTTTACCGATCATCTGGATGGCACGGCACCCACGCCCGGCCCTGCCAAGGATTCTTATTTCTATAATGCCATTAACCTGGGCTATTATTTTAGCCCCAAATTGGGAAAGTAAACCCTAATGATCTCTGTTATGAAGAAAGGCTTTGTTCAGGTTTCCCTGGTTCTGTCCCTGTTTTTAATGACCTTAGCATACTCTGTTGCAGGGTCCGTAAACGCTTCTGCTTTGGGCGTTTTGTCTCATGAAGAGCATTCTGAGATGCGTATAGGGGAAGCCCTTGCTCTAAATGCTGACGGCCCTGAATACGCCCCCAGAGATTCAAGGGAGAAGCCGAAACCTTCCAAGGCAAGCAGAAAAAGCCAGTCGCGCAGGCACAGCGGTGAGCGCAGCCATTCGTATAGCGCTCCGAACTCAAACAGTGTCCGTGCAGGCAACCTGGGGGGGAGCCGCGGAACCCCAACCCCCAGCAGCATTTCCCATACCGGGGGGCAGGGCAACCCACCGCTTCGCATGTCTATGCGTGACCGTTATTTTGGCGTTGGAAGCCGTGAGATTGGTTTTAATATCGGGACAGCCCACGGCTTTACCGATGTCCAGGGCAACAAAGGCCTTGGCTTTGGCGAATCCCTGCAGTTCCAGTTGCAAAACCCCGGCCTGAACTTCGGGGTTTATACAAAACTCCGTATGGTTGAGTGGTTTGGCCTCAGCCTCGGCCTCGACTACGCCAGGATAACCGGTGAGGACGATGGAAAACTTGCAGATTTCGAGGGCTTCTCCTTCGGAAACAACCTCGTGGAATTTAACGCCCGCATTGCTTTTTATGCTCCGCTATCATCCATGACGGTTTTTGATATCTATGCCTTTGCAGGGCTTGCTTTATTCAGCCACAACCTCAAACTGTATGACCAGGATGGGGCAGCCTACAAACCCCAGGAGGAATATGGAAAACTTCAGCCGGCGCTTCCTTTTGGCCTCGGTTTATCGTGGTTGGTAGGAACCCGTATGGTGATCGGTTATGAAATTGGCTATCGCTATTCCGCCTTTAATTACCTGGATGGCGTTGCCCCCGCCGATACACCTTATGATGCCTATTTATTCAATACTCTGAAAGTGGGCTTTATCCTGAAACCAAGCGGAAGATAAGGCCTTCAGGCCTTTAACATATATTAATATATTTTTGTGGGATAATTATTTTAATTTTGCAAAAAATTTTAATCATTAAGAAATTTTAAAAGCATGAGCGAGAACAAAGAACGGATCAAATGTCTGATCATAGGCAGCGGGCCTGCAGGGTATACTGCTGCCATCTATGCTGCCCGTGCCGATCTTCATCCCGTCATTTACCAGGGATTGCAACCCGGTGGACAGTTGACAATCACCACCGAGGTCGAGAACTATCCCGGTTATCCCGAAGGGATTCAGGGACCCCAAATGATGGAAGATTTTCGCAAACAGGCAGAACGTTTTGGAACGGATATCCGCTGGGGCCTGGTTACCGCTGTTGACCTATCGCAGCGCCCTTTTAAAGTGACCGTCGATGAATCCAATGAAGTGTTTGCCGAGTCGTTGATCATTGCCACAGGGGCTAGCGCAAGATGGCTGGGCCTTGAATCGGAAAAAAAATTCAATGGTTTTGGCGTGTCGGCTTGCGCTACGTGTGATGGTTTCTTTTACAGGGGGATGAACGTGGCTGTTGTCGGGGGCGGAGATACTGCCTGCGAAGAAGCACATTACCTTTCAAAACTTGCCAAGAAGGTATATCTCATCCACCGCCGCGATGAGTTGCGTGCATCCAAGGCCATGCAACACCGCGTGATGAAAACACCCAACATTGAAATCATTTGGGATTCCGTTCCCCTGGAGGTCGTGGGTGATAAAACCGTAACAGGGGCAATCCTCAAAAACGTCAAGACAGGCCAGGAAAGCAAACTGGATATTGAAGGGTTCTTCGTTGCCATTGGCCACAAGCCCAATAGTGATCTCTTCAAGGGACAGCTCGAGATGGATGAAACTGGGTACCTGATCACAAAACCCGACAGCACCCAGACCAATATTCCCGGGGTATTTGCTGCTGGCGATATTCAGGACCATGTGTTCCGTCAGGCAGTGACCGCTGCAGGCTCTGGGTGCATGGCAGCCATCGAAGCCGAACGCTATCTGTCGAGCCTGGAAGACTAATTCCATGCTTATGGATCTTAGCGCCCCGAATGATTGCTCACTCGGGGTTTTTTGTCTCTATACTGCGCGTTTAATTTCCACAACTCGAAAAATAATCTGATATTTGATGTTGCTTTTTTCAAGGGTAATCAAATAATCCGCCTGGTCTATGAACCTCTATGCATTACTCTCCTTTGTGAGTTTTTTGCTATTTTTCCAGGCTTTTTACCTGTCCTTTTTCTTATTAAAAAAGTCAAAGGAAAGGACAGGCATTGTATTGTTTTCTCTTTCTTTCTCCATTTATTCTTTCTTTTCGTTCCTGATCCAGGTTTCCATTACAATCGACCAGGTTTATCTGTTCGATCGCTTAGCATCAGCAGGTTGGACTACTTTCCCCGTTTGGACCGCCTGGTTGCTTTACCTTCTTTCAAATTCCAGGGACAAAGGGATGTGGAAAGGCATCTGGTACCTTTTATTCCCCCTTGCAGTCCTGTCATTTATTAGGTACAACATTGATCCTGAAAGCATCAAGCAGTTTTTCTTCAGGGATGAGGTAGTCTTCAATTCAATAAACCGTCAAAACCCCTGGTTTTATATTTTTGTTTTTTATCTGTTTTCTGCTGTGTTCATAAGTGTGAGGCTGCTGGTAAAATGGCAAAGGAACCTTACAAAGAACCGAGAGCGCAGGCAAGTCAATGCTATCCTAATAGGCACTGGGGTGTTTGTTCTTGCCAGCATTATTACCAACCTCCTTTTCCCCTTTCTGGGGAATACAATAATCCCTTCGCTTGCCCAGGTCACGGCTCTGCCTATGGGAGTGGGCCTGTACCTGTCGGTTGTGAACTTGCGCCCCCAAAGCTTCAGTTCTGATGTTGTATCCAGGCTCATTACCAATCATTTGCGTGAGTTTGTGTTTTATTTCGACCAGCAAGAGGGCATATATTCCGCCAATCGCTATTGCTTGGAGAACCTGAGGTTTAACAGTTATGAATTGATGCGGATGTCACCCAAGAAAATTTTCGGGGACTTCCAGGTTATTCAGGAGCATAGCCGGAAGTTGCGCTCAAACAAGGTGGTCCCCGACATTTCATGCAAATTGTTTCCCCGGACGGGTGACCCCATTCCTGTGATTTTATCCATGGTGCGCATTGATGATTATCTGGGCAACTATCTTGGCTTTGTGTTGCTGGGACTCGATCTGCGGCAAAAAGAGAGACTGCAGGAAGAAGTGGCTCAACGCTCGCGCAATGAGAAAAAACTGATGCAGATCAGGCAGGACTTGGAGGTACTGGTCGAGAAGCGTACCCGTGAATTGATGGAGGCCAATGAACGCCTCAAAAAAGAGATCCTCGAAAGGAAGCGGGCCGAGCAACAAATCTCTTCCGACCTGGAGGAAAAGGTCCAATTGGTTAAAGAAATCCACCACAGGGTCAAAAACAATATTCAGATCATCATCTCGCTGACCAATATGATGGGCACCCACAAGGATATGGATATTGAAGCCCGTGAAAAAGTGCGTAGAATTGCCGAGCGCATCCGCAGTATCTCGTCCATTCACGAGGAATTTTATGCCTCGCCCAACCTCTCAAGGATCAACTTCAGCGATTTCATCAAAAATATTACCGGGGAGATTTATGCCAACCAGGGCGCAGGTAAGAATATCATCTTCCGCCTGAACGTGGGCAGTGAATTCCTTGAAATTGACCAGGCAATACCTTGCGGGATCATTTACAGTGAACTGCTTACCAATGCCCTCAGGCATGCATTTCCCCCGAAAGATGATACCGATGGGAAACCCGGCTATGTGGGTACCATCAATGTTGAATTCTACAAAAGGCAGGACGAATTTACACTGCTGATCAGCGACAATGGGATCGGTTTGGACGGACGCAGCCAGAATGGAAAGGATGGAATTACAGGCCTGGGATTGGTTGAAATCCTTGTTAAGGAGCATTTAAAAGGCAGTCTGACCAGGCGGGTTACCTTCGGGACGAGTTACATTTTGAAGTTTAATAATTAAAGGAATTTATTATCCAATGACCTTAAACCTGATCTCCATATTGTCCATTGTTGTCCTGGTGCTATACCTGGAAATGGGGGTCTTTGTGCTGTGGAAAAACCCTTCTGCCTCCTTAAACCGCTGGTTTTTCTTTGTGGCTATGTGGCTTGCAGTTTGGTCATTCGGACATGTTTTTCACGATTCTTCCACCAAACTGTTTGGCGGGTATTATTTGTTCCGGTTTTCGGTGGCAGGTGCCTTTCTTTACGTGCCCTTTCTTTTGCGCTTTGTTTCAAGCCTCACCAATTATCCAAGAAACAACAGAGTTAAGGTTTGGTTGGCAAGGATTATTTTAATTTTTGGCTTGCTGCTGGTGGTTCATCTTTTGCTTAACCCTGAAGAAATTCACTCATCCTTTTTTTTGGGCTGGTTTGATGCAGAGCCTCAACGCAGCTGGCTTACCTTTGCTGCCTTTATCTATTTTGTGGGGAGTCACCTGCTCATCATCCTCCTTCTTGCAAAATGGAGAAAGAGCATGAATCATCCCGAAGAGATTGCCCAGTTTAAGTTTATCTTTTTCCCTTTGGTCGTGACCCTTTTGTTTGCCTTCCTCTCCGATTTACTCCTTCCTGTGGGTGGCATCGTAGGGATAAACCATCTTTCGCATATTTATTCCGTGTTTTGGTTGGGAGGCGTGGCCTTCGGAGTGATGCGCCTGCGCTTTTTTGCCCTGACTCCTGCCCTTGCCGCTGAACAGGTTATAGGGCAGACCCGTCAGGTCCTGTTCTTTTGTGATCTGGAAGGGAAGGTGGACCGCACCAATGCCTTCACCGCTGATTTGCTGCAAATGCGCAACAAGGAAATTGAAGGCAAAATGGTTACATCTTTTTTTGCAGAAGACCAGGAGATGGAAAAATTCATCGAATGGGCCCTTTCCAATGGCTATTCTGGACCTGCCGAGGTTAGCATACGCTCTTCAAGGGGCGAATACATTGCCGTGAATGTTTCACTTGTCCTTGTCAAGGATGCCTTCGATGATGTCCTTGGCCTGATGGTCTATGGCCAGGATAACCGCGAAGCAATCAAATTGCGCAACGAGATCCTGATACGCCAGCAGATCGAAAATAAACTCAGAAGCCTTAGCGAAGTGCTTGAAGCCAGGGTGAAGGAACGGACAGACCAGCTCTCTAATTCCTATAGGGAGCTCCAGGTGAAGATGACTGAACGCCTTAAGGTGGAAGAAAAGATCAATTCGGACATCGCTGAAAAGGAAGTCCTGATCAATGAGATTCACAACAGGGTCAAAAACAATATGAACCTCATCATAGCCCTTGTCAATGCCCAGATCAGCAAGGATAATCCCAAAAAAGTGAACCAAAAATTCAGGGAACTGGCCCAGCGGGTGCGGGCCATTTTGCTGGTTCATCACCACTTGTACCTTTCTCTGAATTATTCAGAAGTGGATTTTTCTGGGTTTTTGAGGTTGTTGGTGAGTCAACTGACAGCGTTTTATGAATGGGAGGATGCGCTGCAGCTGGAGCTGAACCTTTCGGAAATATTCCTTGATATTGACCATGCCATTCCGCTGGGAATTATTGTCAACGAGGTGATCAGCAATGCCCTGGCACACGCCTATACAAACCGCCGCAGGAAAACGAAAGAACTTAAGACGCCCTCCCTGGCCATCGAATTTTTCCAGGATGATGGTGTTTGTCATCTCCATGTCAAGGACAATGGCAAAGGCATGCCCAAAAGATTTAACCTTCACAATGGCCATACAAATGGCCTCTCACTGGTGGAAGTCCTGGTCAATGACCAGGTAAACGGCAGCCTGGATATTCTTACCGGTGATGGTACCCTGGTGAAGATCTCTTTCCCGCTGGCCGAAAGCAGTCGGTTTGAAGAATAGTTGCATATAAACGATTTTTACGAGCGATGAAAAGATCAGTGGAGTTGAATTGGGTTGAGGATCTTGTTTTTGAGGTGGATACTGATGGACAAAAGATGATGATTGATGCCAATATGGAGCAGTCAGACAAACCGCGGGGCTTTCGCCCCAAAGCCCTGATGATGGTTTCACTGGCCGGCTGTACAGCCATTGACGTGATCGATATCCTGAACAAGATGCGCGTGCCCATCGAAGGCCTGAGCATTTCGGTGGATGGCAAGCTGAGGGATGAACTGCCCAAGGATTACCGCTCCATGCACGTCACTTACGTGTTCAGGGGGAAAGACCTCTCCCGCGAAAAACTGGAACGTGCCGTTGAATTGTCGAAGGAGAAGTATTGCGGGGTGAGCGCGACCCTGGTCAGGGCCATTGAGCTGACTTACGAGATCAAGATAGAGGAGCAGCCCCTCAGCCGCCCTTAAGGATCAAATGCCCGATGGGGCAGTGAAGGCAATGTTTCGGGTTGCAATAATACTTCTTGCATTCGATCAGGGCCTGTGAATCTGCAGCATGCTGAGCCCGCACTCCAATGCTGTTCCATTTCCTTATAATTTCATTGTTTTCCGCAGGAGTGGTTTGCAGCAGGTCGATGGCCTTGTCGCACAACACCTGCCGCATGTTTTGCCTTCCGTAAATAAACAGTACGGGCGCCAGGCTATTGATGATGATATTGTTGATGGCATCCTTGCCCAGGGGCTTCTCCCTTGGGGCCGTTTTCCTGTCAAACACATAATGTTCATCCCAGTAGGGCGAGGCTTTCACCCTGAGCTGGCGCTGGATGTCATCAGGCTTTCTGGTCTCCAGCAGGTTTCTGAACAGGTGACCCGACTGGTGGATCAGCATGGCAAACTGGGCAATGCGAATGCTTGGGAAGTTGAGCGGCCTCAGGCGAGCAAACTTCCATAAGCCCCTGTCAACGGGATTTAGATTGTGTTTGGCCGCCTGGTGGCGATACTCCTTCAACAAGGTTCTTGGATAAAGGTCTTCAAGGTCTTCGCCCAGCAAGGCGGCTTGCCCGAACAGCAGCGCTTCAACGATCGTCAGATTGTCGCGGTTGCGGGCCAGCAGGGTGAAGGGCGTGCGCTGGGCCAGCAAACCAAAGGGACTGGCATTGACTTTAAAGCCGAAGTTGCGGGCCAGCAAAAAAAAGAATGTCTGATCCCAGTCATTCCCAAAATATTCCAGGAAATGCAGCACTTCTTCCGATTTCCTTTCCAGACGCTCCACCAGCAAGCGGTTCAGCCAGTTATTCCATACAAGTCCTGCAACACTTGCAACCTGCCTTTCGCACGGAACCCAGGCCCGCGACGACTGCAGCTTTTCGTAATTCAGGAGCAGCCCTGAGTCAAAGTTGTCTTTCACCTCAAGGACCTGGAAGACCTCACCCCTTGAATTGCTGATCTCCTGGTCGTGTTCATACACCACATGAAGGATGATATTGTCGTATGCCGGGTCGTTCTGATGGCCATGCAACAGCCAATGGGAGCTGCGCGTATGAATCTCCACGTTGCCCACCCATAGCGTAGTGCCTATTCGGATCCTGGCAGCAAAATAATCAGGACCTGCGTCGTGGTTTTCCTGACCGGGGTGCTGAATATAGAGTGGCTCCCCCGTTTGGGTATAAAGCCGCTCGGCAAACAACAGCCTGTTTTTCCACAGATACGATATAAATTCTTCTTTCATCTTGCCCGGGAAGCACCCGATCAGAATTCAAAGACTAAAGTTTGAAATAAATTTACAAAAATCCAAAATATTGGTTCGGTGATTGCATTAAAATTTTTGGGCAAGTCAAAAATTCTTCCTAAATTAGTGGAAATATTATACATTTGTGGCACGCTTAATGCCAAACAGGAATGGACGAATTGGGGCTGACCGTTGAGGGCATTATAAACAAAACACAAAGGCTGATATTACGTAACAAGCAATTGAAGGAGAGGGTATCCCAGCTTGAAACCGATCAGCAAAAGTTATTGGAGCAACTCAACGAGCAGGCCAATCAAATCAGGGACTTGGAAACGCGTTTGTCGAGCAGCCACATCGGCTCGGTTCTTGAGACGGATGATTCAGGCCAGGCCAGGCAAAAAGTGAACGAACTTTTGCGGGAAATCGAGAAGTGTTACGCGCTTTTAAACAGATAAGCCCTGTTGGGATTTATGAAGGAACAGTTAATATCCGTGATAATTGCTGAACGCCCTTACAGGCTCAGCGTAAAAAGTGAAGAGGAGGAGCAAGTATTCCGTGAAGCCGCAAAGCTGATTCGGGATAAAATGACAGACTATGGCAGTGCATATGCCTTCCGCGACAAACAGGACCTGCTGGCGATGGTGACCCTGCAGTTTGCCGTGGAAAGCCTTGGAGTTAAACAGGTAGCAGGCAGCCAAATTGTGCTGAAGGATAAGTTGCAAAAACTTGAACGGATACTGGATGAACATCTGAATGAAAGCTAACGCTCTTTGAAAATATTCTTGGTATACCCGCATTAATTCAAGAATACGTTTGTGAAACTCAACACAATTAAACTTTAGGGACCCGTTTGGTGTTTCTAGAACAGGCCTCCCCATCCACGGTTCGCCGCGGATGTTCCCTTTGGGACAGTGGACGTTCGAAAAACGCTAACCCCCTAAGCCTGTATTACTGGGGTTTCTATAAACCTCCTTGAATTAATTGCGGGTTTTTTATTTATTTAACAAACTTTTAACCAAACATGAATATATTAATCTGTGCCATTATTGCAGTGGTATCGCTCGGCTTGGGCGGATTGATCGCAAGCACCATCTTGCGCAAGGCGATCGTCAAGAAAAGTCAGCACATCCTGAAAGAAGCAACCTCCGAAGCAGAAGTTGTCAAGAAGGAGAAGATGCTGCAGGCGAAGGAAAAATACCTTCAGCTCAAGGCCGAGCACGAGAAATTTGTTTTTGAAAAAAACCAGGAGATCAACACTGCCGAAAGTAAATTAAGGCAGAAAGAACAGGCCTTCTCCCAGCGTATGGAGGATTACCAGCGCAAACAGAAAGAACTGAACCAACTCCAGGAAAACCTCAGCAACCAGATCGAAATCGTTGCACGCAAACAGAACGAACTGGAGAAATCCTACAAGCAGCAGCTTGAAAAACTGGAATCCATCAGCGGCCTTTCGGCTCATGAAGCCAAGGCTGAACTCGTTGAAACCCTTAAACTGGAAGCCCAGGCTGACGCCCAGATCTTTATAAAAGATATGATGGATGAAGCCAAGATCACCGCCCACAACGAAGCACGCAAGCTGGTGATCCACTCCCTGCAACGCACCGCCACCGAAGTGGCCATTGAAAACTCCGTGTCTGTGTTTCCCATCGAAAATGATGAGGTCAAGGGCCGCATCATAGGCAGGGAAGGCCGTAACATTCGCGCCCTGGAAGCCGCAACAGGCATAGAGATCATTGTAGACGACACCCCCGAAGCCATCATCCTCAGCGGCTTTGACCCCGTGCGCCGCGAAATTGCACGCCTGTCGCTCCATAAACTGGTGACCGACGGCCGCATTCACCCTGCCCGCATTGAGGAAGTCGTGGCCAAGGTGAAGAAACAAATTGACCAGGAAATCATTGAGGTGGGCAAACGCACCGCCATTGACCTGGGCATCCACAACCTGCATCACGAGCTGATCCGCCTGATCGGCAAAATGAAATACCGCTCATCGTATGGGCAGAACCTGCTGCAACACTCTAAGGAAGTGGCCAATCTGGCAGCCACAATGGCCTCCGAGCTGGGACTGAACCCCAAACTGGCCAAGCGGGCAGGACTGCTTCACGATATCGGGAAGGTTCCCGACAACGAGCCCGACCTGCCCCATGCCATGCTGGGTATGAAGCTGGCGGAGAAGTTCAAGGAGCATCCCGAAGTGGTGAACGCCATTGGCTCTCACCACGATGAGGTGGAAATGACCAGCCTCATCTCGCCCATTATCCAGGTGTGCGACGCCATTTCGGGCGCCAGACCCGGGGCAAGGCGCGAAGTGGTCGAGTCGTATATCAAACGATTGAACGACTTGGAAGAGCTGGCTTTATCTTATCCCGGCGTGGTGAAGACCTATGCCATCCAGGCGGGTCGTGAACTGCGCGTAATCGTGGGAAGTGATAAGGTCTCTGATAAGGATGCCGAGCAGATCTCCTATGACCTGAGCAAGAAGATCCAGACGGAGATGACCTACCCCGGTCAGATCAAGATCACGGTCATCAGGGAAACCCGCGCCGTGGCCTACGCCAAGTAATAAAATGTAAGATGCCTTTTTTACGCCGCCTCAGTGAACCTCCCTGAGACGGCGTTTTTTTACAGGTTTGTTTTGACAAAAACGAACTTATAATGGTTTTTGTAAGTCTTTGTAAATCAATGCTAGCTTCAAACCATATTCNNCGTATTAACTCCGTATTAACTATGACTAAAACAGGGCTTTTGATCTTGCCTGGTCAAAGACGGCCCTGGACTGGGAGGTGTTAAAAAAATTTGTTCTCGCATGGCTTAGCTTGTTTGAAAAAGGATGGAAACCATCTTTTCAAAGAAAAGGTTTGGATTTTTTCTTAAAAACTGCCGGATACAATCAAACAATCATTTAACTCCGTTGTTTATTCAATTACCGTTGGCAAAAGCCCATATGAGCTAATTTGGAATAATTAAAAAATGACAAAAAAAATATTGTTAGGTTTTTCACTGGTTGTTAGTCTTTTGACCATGATCAACAAGGTCTATGCTGTTGATGGCAGGGCCATCAGGAAGGTCAGCTTTGATGAGTTTGAACCCAGGCTCCACCTGGAGAATGACACGATTTACGTGGTAAATTTCTGGGCCACCTGGTGTGCTCCCTGTGTAAGGGAAATTCCTGTGTTTGAGACCATCCAGGAACAATACAAGGATCAGAAAGTGAAGGTGTTGCTGGTGAGCCTCGACTTTCCCAATCAACTGGAAAGCAGGGTGATTCCCTTTGTTGACCGTATGGGAATGAAAAGCGAGGTGGTCCTGCTTGACGATACCGACTCAAACCGATGGATTCCACTGGTCAGCGAGGAATGGACAGGTGCCATTCCGGCAACGGTGATTTTCGCCAGGGGTTTCCGTGGCTTTTATGAGCAGGAGTTTCACCTGGAAGAATTGGAATCAATCATTAAACCATTATTAAACTAAATTGAGAAACAATGAAGCGTGCAAGTATTTTCTTAGGCATCCTTTTCCTGGCAGCTGCCGGTTTTACCCAGGGCTACCAGGTAGGTGACGTAGCTGGTGATTTTCGTCTGAAGAATGTAGACGGCAAATATGTATCAATGTCTGATTATCCTGATGCAAAAGGGTTTATCGTAATTTTTTCGTGTAACCACTGTCCTTATGTGGTGGCATACGAGGATCGCATGATCGCGCTGCACCAGGAATATGCGGCCAAGGGATTCCCTGTGATCGCCATCAACGCAAACGACCCTGAAGTTCAGCCGCAGGATTCGTATGAGCTGATGCAGGAAAGGGCCAGGGAAAAAGGCTTCCCGTTCCCCTATGTTTTTGATGAAGGCCAGAAGGTGCTGCCGCTGTATGGCGCTACCCGCACCCCCCACGTTTTCCTGCTTGAGCGCGTTGGCGATGAGCTGAAAGTAGCTTACATAGGCGCTATTGACGACAACTACCAGGATGCCTCACAGGTGAAGGAAAAATACCTTGCCAATGCCATTGAAGCATTGATAAAAGGCAAGCGTCCCGAGCCTGATTTTACAAGGGCCATCGGCTGCACCATCAAGAAAAAAAGCTAAGGCCAATTTTGTCTTTAGGTTAATTCCAACAATAATAAAGCCGGGGATTCCCGGCTTTTTGTATTTAAGGCAGCTTAGTTTTCACGCATGACGTATTCGTCATATTCTATTTCGAAGCGTAGCTTGTGTCTCGATTCCTCAAGGGCAAGGGCCTGGAATACCTTGCTCAGCCCGGTGTTTCCGGTTCGTTCGGCCAGGGCTGTATAAAGCTTAAAGGCAGCTTTTTCCTTTTTCATGGCCAGCACCAGGGCATCGGCATAACTCAGTTCAGGGGAGGGTTTGCGGCTAACCACATAGTCGGATATCTTCAGGTCGGTTACGGGTTCGGTCTGGAGGTCGAAAAGCTGCTCTTCTTTGATTTTCTGAAGCCTTGCCTTATGGCTTACTTCTTCCTGCGCAAACTCGAGGAACAGCTCCCTGATCTGCCGGTTTCTTTGCTTGTCGGCAAGTTCGGTATAGAAGTCCACCGCTTCCTGTTCGGAGTTCATGGCAAAATCGAGGATCTCATCCAGTGAATCAAAGGTTTTCATTTTATGCTTGGTTTTGGTTAAACGCATGATCCCATTCATCGTCAAAATACTTGACAAGGTAGTCGCAGCCATGGTTAAAATGACGGGTTTCCGGCTGGTTTTCGGGGGTATGAAAGCTGAAGGGCACCCAGCCGTTTTCAGGCATTTGCCTGATAAGGCCTGCAGCCTCCAGCAATACATCGGCGG
>LSQX01298244.1_pt2 | contig 75427 bp, 70 predicted proteins | sample 654561 | NCBI WGS metagenome assembly LSQX01 (sample SAMN04489861, study PRJNA283612) | anaerobic digester metagenome | isolation source: 4 biogas reactors fed with cattle manure at either 37C or 55C with and... | place: Denmark: Kongens Lyngby | collected 2014
AACCCGGGGGACATCCCTATTTGCTTTATGTTTTGATCGTCATTCTTTTTCTTGAATGTGGAATTGCACCAATCGATTGATTTTTTCTTCAACAACCTCTCTGTTTTTTTCATATTGACTCATTTTATTCCACAACTCATCATAATATGCGTAGAGTGTGCTGTGTAAAATCGGTTGATTGCTGTGGATGGCATCAAAATTTTCACCCATTACAAAAGATGCCCGATGTTGTTTGATAAAGATACACATCTGATTAAAAAAATCGTTTTTGCGATAAGTTCCGAAACCCAATTCAAAATTTTGATAAGAATTCATTAAGTCTACCATGTATTTTAAATGATAACAATAATACTCTTTTTTTACATATACAGGCTCTCCCACGAGTATCGAAAGGTGTTTGTGTATCAGGCTTTTTTGATTAATTAATATATTTTCAATGAAAATTTCATCTAAAAAAATACGATGTCTAAAATGACGGATATGTTTTTCAAACAACCTATTAAAGCCTTCATAATGATATAACAACTTTTGAGTTTTTTCTTCCGGCACACCATTGTCTTGTAAAATACTCACCAGGATCTCTTTAGATGAAAACAACCAGAAAGGAACTTCACATTTAAAGATCACTTCACCCGTATGTAAATATAAATTTAAATCTTTGTCGATCAATGTGTGAATATCCATGTTTTTTATATGTTCAAACATGGGATTGCATTGCGATTTTGCGGCTTCAAATAAGGTAGTACAATGATCGACAAGTGTTTGATCAGAGGTGATTTGAACATTCATCTTACTTGTAAAACCTCTTGCAGACATACCAAATAATGCAACTTTACCTTTTAAAACCAATAAACTTGGCTTAAAGAGATCGGAGCCTTCTTGGCTGATGCAATAAGCTTCTACCTTTCCTCGAAGATAAAACTCCAACCAATCCTTAATATTGAGTAGTCTTTCCTCTAATTTTCGATCAACATAACTTAAAGTTGTTATTTTGTGACCCTTTTCAATAATTCGCTCATACTTTTGAAACCATTTTTCATGATATTCCTGGTCCTTATATTTCTATGAAAATCGATCATAATCCATAATCATCAGCTCTTCTTGATATGGCGACTCCAACATTAAATCTACGATATCCAGCGCTGCTTTTTGTCGACCATCTTCACCTTTATACAAAACATTTTGAGTTATATTTACATTCCGGTTGTTAATCCGCTTTGACAAAAAATAATTCTTTTTTTCTTCCTCTAACAGCCATTTTTTAAATAAAATTTTTAATTTTTCGTCCGAAACATCTATATTGACGGAAGGATAAGCTGTACGCAAAATACTTAGAATATTTTGATATTCTACACTAGAATCCAAGGCAATAAAAAAATTAACAATCGCGTCCAAAACTTGATTATCTGGTGTTAATCGACGCTTTCCGGTTCTCCATTTGCTAATTAACGAATCGTCAACATGAAGATAATTTGCCATATCTATGCCTTTTACTCGAAATAAATCCATTAAATAACCTAGTTTTGATTTATTTTTTTGCACTTTACTCACCTCTTACAATTTTAGCACACAAGAAAAATGGTGTCAATTTTATGTCTATTTTATAACTTGACAATTGATTCCAAGCTCTTGTTTAACTACAAATACTCCTATATAATCGCTTTAACAATTGGATGCTTCGCAATTTACTAAAAGAGGCGCCCTTTCACGGCTTATATGAGCATTAAAATTGTAAATGAATTTGGTTTTTAGATGATCTGTTAATGTTGAATGATTGTTTTACCACTATTGTTGTGTTTTAAAATTTGACACTAACTGGTCAATTTGAAATCATATCCTCCATTATTTTCATAGTACAGGGTCGTGAACGAGTCGCCCACGAAAACCAAATCTTTTAAGATAGTACATCTCTTTTAATAGATTAAGACTTTTTTTTATTCAAAAAATAATATCGATACCGATTCGATAAAATGCGGACGACATCATTAAGTTGTTATCAAGATGATTTTTATCATCTCAGATAAATATTAGAAAGGGAGTTTTACTATGTCAGAAATCTCAAAAACTAAAACCTCGAGAAAAGAGATCATCATGTGGGCAGTCGTTATCATTATACCGATTATCATTATGATGACACCAACTTCGGAAAGCTTTACACCGGAACTGCGAAAATATGCAGCAATTACCTTGCCATCGATTCTGTTATTTGTGTTTAATATTATCCCAAATGCAGTTACTGCAATCGGATTGATGATTCTGTATACTGTATTTAACGTTGTTCCGAGCACAGTTGCCTTTGCCGCATGGACGGGCTTTATACCTTGGATGGTTATCGGTGGGTTTCTATTAGCAAATGTACTTGACAGAATAGGATTGCTCAATCGCATCGCCTATTGGAGTATTCTGAAAACCGGAGGTACCTACAACGGAATTATTGCCGGTTTAGGACTTGGTGGTATCATCCTGAATATACTGGCGCCAGGACGTGTGTACGTTGCCTTTGCCGCTTTGGCTTATGGTATCTGTCGTGCACTCAATTTAAGCATTTCAAAAGAAAGCGCCGGAATTATGATGACTGGATTTATATCCTCATGGTTCCCCACATTTTTCTTATATAATTCAAACTTTGCAACCATACAAAGTATCGGTTCAGCTGTAACGGATATTCCTGTTACTTACATTCAGTACTTATACCATAATGTACCTTATGTGATTTGGTATTTTCTAGTTTTATGGATGATCGCAAAAATCACCAAGCCAAAACAAGAGTTGGATGTTAAAGATTTTGTAGCCGAAGAATATGAAAAGTTAGGAAAGACCACTGTAGAAGAATACCAAGGTATAGCAGTAACCGGAATCTTGCTCTTATTCCTTTTAACAACGAACATTCATAAAATTAATATCGGTTGGGGATTTGCCTTTATTCCGTTTTTATTCTTTTTACCCGGATTTAAAATCGGTACAGTAGAGGACTTGAGAACGATTAATTATCAAATGGTTATCTTTTCTACCGGTGCCTTGGGCATTGGGCAAGCAGCCAGCCACTTGGGCTTAGGTACCATGATTGCAGAGGCCTTGATGCCCATCTTAGTTGGGAAAAGCGCGTTTTTCGTCTTCGCTGCCGTATGGGTTACGGTTGTCATTGCAAAGTTCTTCCTAACACCTTTGGCGGTTTATGCAACTCTAATTGTACCACTGACTGAAATTGCATTGAGTTTAAACATCGATCCATTACCGGTTTATTATGCCGTAAATGTCGCAACATCGGAATTGTTGTTGCCATACCAATGGGCATTGGTCTTGATCTTTACTGGTTATGGTCTGGTGGCTACAAAAGACTTTATCAAAATCTGGGGGATAAAGATGGCCATGAGTATCGTTTTCCTCCTAGCCATCGCCGTTCCCTATTGGATGTTTATCGGTCTTATTTAAAAACCGTAACATCATATCAAGTTTTGTAGCATTCTAACCATCTCAGAGTATACTTTGAGATGGTTTTTCTTTTTAATTGAAATGTCCATCCTTAACTATCAACCAATAGCTTAATTATGGTGGCTTTTGTTGTGAAACCGTCTAAACTGGAAGTTGTAGAAATAAAAACTTTAGATGAAATTTAAGCAAATATAAAAACCTCTAGGCAACATCCATAGATGTATCTAGAGGTTTTTGATTTATAAAAATTGAAAGCCACAGGCTCGATACAAACGGTTGATCAAAGCCAAAGTATCCGGGCTTATGGGAATCTCTTCTGCAAAAATAATATCGACACCGGCATCATCAAAACGCCTAAGAGCTGCGTAGAGATTGTGCGCCATCTCCTCAGGGGCTGCTAATGCACCTAAAGAAATAATAAAGCCATCGTCATAGTCTTTCATATGTTCATCGACGGTTAAAATTCCAAAGTTTTGATAACCCCGGGTGCTTTTTTTTACTTTTTCTGTCACCTTCTCGGAAGATGCCTTGACCACAACCATTTCCGCTACAGGAGCGTAGTGTTTGTATTTAACACCAGGAGAGAGCGGTTGCTTCTCATCACTCTCTCGAAGAATGGCATCATCTAAAACCACATCGCCAATTATTTCTGAAATCATTTCTAGGGTTATCGCACCTGGTCGATAGATGACCGGAGGCTTTTTTGTAACGTCCAACACCGTTGATTCCAAGCCTACTTGCGTATCCTCGGCTAAAATAATCGCTGCCACGCGCCCCTTCATATCCTGCAAAACATGATCAGCCGTTGTGGGACTGGGACGTCCGGACAAGTTGGCAGAGGGTGCTGCAATGGCACAACTGCTTTCATTGATCAAGGCTTGTGCCACAGGGTGGCTGGGGTAACGTATTCCCACAGTTTCAAGCCCGGCCGTAACGGCTTTGGGCAGGAGAGCGTTTTTCTTCATGATGATGGTCAGTGGTCCCGGCCAGTAGGCATGCATCAGCTTCCTGGCGGTCTCCGGCATTTCTTCCACCAAAGATGTCAGTGCGTCCGTATCTGCGATATGCACAATTAACGGGTTGTCGCCGGGGCGGCCCTTGGCTTTATAAATTTTTTCAACTCCGCTGGGATTCTGTGCATCCGCACCCAAACCGTAGACTGTTTCTGTAGGGAATACAACCGTCTCCCCTTTTTGTATCAGTTTTGCACAGTGAGCAATTACTTGCGGATCAGGATGCTTGGAATCGATCGAAAATACCGCCGTATCCACTTTATTCAGAACCCTTTGGCAATAGATTGTGTCTTAAATCCCATAGTTCTTGACTGAGATCCACATGATAAACGTGAGGGTTGATCATCCGCTTAAAGGTTGGCCAGAGGGTTGCCATTTCCTTTTCTCGATGAGCAACAATGCTCTCCAATTCGGGTTGATCGTAGACCAGTTCTCCCTTTTTAAAGATCGGTTGCAACAACTCTTTGATGTAAAAATCTTTAATTTCTCTTTGTTTCCAAGTATGCACCGGATGGAAGATGGTAAGCGGTGCGCTTTCGTCTATGGTTTCGTGATCCAACATCAATAAATCCGCCAAGGCCATATCGTTGCTTTTACCATAAATGCGAGAGATCTTTTTAAAGCCCGGGTTGGTAATTTTCCAAGGATCATTGGAAATTTTGATCCTCGGTTTGCCGTCGATTTCCACTAATTTATAAACCCCGCCTAAAGCCGGCCAATCGTAAGCGGTAATCAGTTTTGTACCGATACCCCAAGAGTCGATTTTAGCCCCTTGAGCACGTAAATCTTTAATCAAATATTCATCTAAGTCAGAAGAAGCTACAATTCTGGCATCCTTCAGTCCGGCTTCATCCAACATACAGCGCGCTTCCGCCGACAGATAAGCTAAATCTCCGGAGTCGATACGAATTCCGTAGGTACCTTTAATTTTGTCCTCCGCCAATGCTTTTTTAAAAACTTCGATGGCATTGGGAATGCCAATGTCTAAAGTATCGTAGGTGTCAACCAAGAGGGTTGCGGAGCTTGGGCTATGTTGGATATATTTCTCAAAGGCTTCTTTCTCATCATCAAAGGAAAGTACATAGCTGTGGGCCATTGTTCCCATAGAAGGTCTGCCTAAAAGTTCTTCGGTTTCCACCACCGATGTACCCACGCATCCACCAATGACGGCGGCACGTGCACCAAAATACCCTGCTTCCGTACCGTGGGCACGGCGCAAACCAAATTCCATCACCGGATCGTCGCCGGCTTCTTCGCAAATACGAGCGGCTTTGGTGGCGATGAGGGTTTGATGATTGATGATGGCAAGCATGGTGGTCTCGATCAATTGTGCCTGAATTAATGGCGCTTTGACGCGCAGTATCGGTTCGTAGGGGAAAAATACGGTTCCCTCGGGTATGGCATCAATTTGTCCTTCAAATTTAAAGTTCAACAAATAATTTAAAAAATCCTCTGTAAAATCGGGATGATTTTTTTTCAACAATTGGATGTCTTCTTCTTCAAATTTTAATTTTTGGATATACTCGATGACTTGCTCCAACCCGGCAAAGATGGTATAACCACCGTTAAAGGGGTTGCGCCTCGTAAACATATCAAATACGGCGATTTCATTCGCTTTGTCTTCTGCTAGATAAACATTGCCCATGGAAAGTTGATAGAGGTCTGTTGCTAATTGCAGCTTTCGTTCAAAATGCATGAATCTTCCTTCTTTCTTCTGTATAAGCTTATTTTAACACAAACCCCGCCGTTGTTGACAAGGGAAGGGCCGATTTATTTACCGAATGAGTCCCAGATAAGCGGATATAATTTGATCCCCGGCAATCAGGGCGACAAAAATACCCAAACTTAAGTACGGCCCAAAGGGCATATAGGTTTCTTCGTATTGATTGACAAGGCGATAAATAGCACCTAGAGAACCGGTCATCAGAGCAACAAATATGGCCAAAAGTACTTTCGGAAAGCCCAACAGCATTCCGGCAGCGACGGCCACTTTAACATCTCCCAAACCAAATCCGTGAAAGGCAACGTGAAAAAAAATCATCGGTCCCGATACGGCAATTACCCCTACTAAATAGGAAAGCCCGTCAAACTCCGGTATCCAATAGAAACGCACCCATGCTAATACAACCAACAAAGCTACCAATGAATTCGGTATGATGCAGTGGTCGTGGTCTATCAATGCAATGGTCAACAGGGTACACGAAACAGCAAAGATCCAGAGCATATCCCAAGTAAAGTCATAATTATAATAATAAACCAGGATAACGGCTAAAAGACCCGTGAACAATTCTACCGCCGGATAACGCCACGCAATGGGCTCTTGACACCGTGCACATTGCCCACGTAACCAAAAATAAGACAAAGCCGGTATGCGAAGGTAAAAAGGGATGGGTTTGCCACAGTGGGGGCAAAAAGAGCGTCCTCTTAATAGAGGGAGCCCTAAGGGAATGCGGTAAACCGCCTTGTTGATAAAACTTCCCAACCATGTACCCAGACCGAAAATAGTCAGATACATGACAAAAATAACGAGTGATAAAGGCATAGAAATCACCGCAAGAACTTGCACAAAGTTCATTTCCTTTTAATACTTCAAGTTTAAATGCCCAAAATCGCTTGTGCGATTCCAAAATAAACCACTAAAGCCAAAGCATCGACGATGGTGGTAATCAAGGGACCCGCCATGATAGCCGGATCCATCTTTAATTTGTGAGCCAGCAAGGGTAAAAGACCACCCACCAATTTTGAAGCCACAACCGTTAAGATTAAAGTTGCGCACACGGTCACTGCAATCGGCATGGGAATCCGTTCCAAAACCAAAAGTCTCAAAAAATTGACGGAGGCCAAAATCGTACCGACCAGTAGGGAAATTCGCGTTTCCTTCCAAAATACTCTAAGCCAATCCTTAGAGGTGATTTCGCCGGTGGCCAAACCCCGAATCATTAAAGTGGAGGATTGGCTGCCGCTGTTACCGCCGGTATCCATCAACATCGGAATAAATGCCGCCAGTACGGCTACTTGGGACAATAAACTTTCGAAGTGCATCATGATGCGCCCGGTAAAAGTCGCCGACAACATCAGCAGCAACAACCAAGGCAAACGGTTTTTGGCCAGAGTGACAACGGAAGTATCTAGATATTCCTCTTCCGTAGGGCTCATGGCTGCCATAAGTTGAAAGTCTTCCGTTGCCTCTTGTTCCATGATATCCATGATATCGTCAACGGTAATGATCCCTATTAATCGATGTTCGTTATCGACTACCGGGATGGCGATAAAACCATAGCGTTTAAATAAGGCCGCGACATCTTCCTGATCGGCAAAGGTGTTGGTGTAAATGATGTCCGTCTCCATGAGATCTTTTACTTTGACATCTTCATCGGAGGTGATGAGTTTTCTCAAAGAGACAATGCCTTCTAAATGGCGTTGAGCATCGGTCACATAGCAGGTATAAATGGTTTCTTTGGTTAAACCTGTTTCTCTGATATGTTTAATCGCCTGGCCCACCGTATCTTCTTTTTTGAGATGTACCATCTCGATGGTCATAATGCTCCCGGCGGAATCCTCAGGGTAGCACAAAAACTGATTGATCAGTTTTCGTTCCTGTATGGGGGTGTTTTTAATGACCCGTTTGACGACATTGGCCGGCATTTCTTCTAGTAGATCGATCATATCGTCAAAGTACAATTCTTGAACAATTTCTTCTACTTCTGTATCGGTAATGGCATTGATAATGCCCAATTGTCGGTCTTTATTGATATGCGCAAAGGTATCCGCCGCCAAATCCTTCGGCAACATTCTGAAAATCAATAATGTATGAGTCGTATCTAAGGGATTTAAAAGTTCCGCTACATCCACTTCATTCATTGAGGATAATCGAAGTTTAATCTCTGCATAATTCTTTTTTTCTAATAAATCGTCAAGGGTTTCTTCATCTAGTCTTTGCATCTGTTCACTCATTTCTATCCTCCTTTATAAAAAAGCTACATTGTCGTTTTAACAGTTTTAATTGTAACACGAGTCTTGTCCTGAAGTCATCTAAGATTGAAAAGTAAAGATTTCATCAATACAGTGATCGCTTATTTTCAGTTAAAAAAACACGTCTTTCACGTGTTTTTTTAAGATAGCCGAGTTGATGATAAACGGCACATATGTCATTGGTCTTGAATGCGTTCTTATAAGGTTTGTACAAAACTATTTTAGATGGTACCTTAAAAGTCATGATCGGACGATCATGACTTTTTCTTTGCTTGGCTTAACTTTATTCAGAATTCTTTCCCCAAAAAAACCACACAGCCTTTGCCTTTACTTTTTCCGTTATCATCCCATCTATGACGTAGGGTTCCAAAAAGCTGCGCACTTTTTCCGTTGCTTCACGCAGTTTTTGCCTATCATCCTTTTCTTTTATAAAATCTTCCCCATAGACCCGGGAAATAATATCTAAAGGAAGTACTTTATCGTATGCTTTATCATGGTAGCTGATTTCGGGATAGTATCCGTAATTCCACAAAAATTCGAAAATTTTAAAAACAAAATTTCGTTTTTTATCTTTTTTGACTTGAAATAATTTTCGCGCAACCTTTAATTGGTATTCATCTTTTCGTTTGGCATAAATGCTGACAAAAACGTGTTTTTTTGCGAGCTCACTCAATTGATAAAAAGAATCCCTGTTTTTTATGGCGCCACACTCGAAAGAAATAACCAAATCAAAGTTTTGATAATACTGCGAACAGTCTTCTTTGAGCTTTTCCCAAGGCATTTGAATGAATTCAATGTTGTCGACGCCTTCATCTTGGGCATATCTTTGAGCTGCTTCAATCATTTTGGGCGATATATCGACGGCAACAACTGATTGCACCCGTTTGGCTACGGGTATGGTAATTCTGCCGGCGCCACAGCCAATTTCCAAAACCTTATAATCTTTTTTTAAGACATTTTTGCTTTCCAAATAAGCGATAACTTCAGCAGTTTCTTCTTGAACCCTTTTTAAGTTACGGGTTTTTTCAAATTCTTCTGCCCGTAAGTCCCAAAAGTCTGCTGTTTCTTCCAATAGCAATTCTTTACTCATATTTAAAAATCCTTTATAGATGTTTTAAGACAATTTTTGTCACTTAATTATAAACTTTTATCAACTTTCTGTCAAAACTTAGATGACCCAACCACGATTGTCTCCTCGTCTAAGGTACTTGTTCCAACCATACAAAATAAAACCTTACCTTTTTTTCGTAAAGATCTGTATGTTTCATAATAAGTATTGCCAAAAAATAAATACTATCAGCACGATTCATCCCATTTTAAGCTGTCTGGCCACTTAAACCGTCATTTCTTGAAATTATTGCGTTACTCTTATAAAACCTCTTTGCTTTCTTAATTTCTTAAGAATTAGGGTAATTTTTTGTTATTTGAACAGAATGTATTGACACTTTGAGCAATCTCCTTTATGATAAGGTTAATCAACATGTGCACACATGTGTTTTAAAAATGGTTTATTAAATGAAGGGATGGTAATTATTTATGGCAGATTGGACAAAATTAACACAAGCAGTTGGCGATTTGGAAGAGGATGATGTATTAGATATCCTTAACGAGTTCATGGCAACAAACCCGAGCGAAGAAGAAGCACAAGAAGTTGTAGCAGCTTGCCAAGCAGGTATGGGAATTGTTGGTGATCTTTTCGAAGAAGGCGAATATTTCGTAGGAGACTTAATTTTCGCTGGCGAATTGTTAACAGATGCTATCAATGTAGTTAAACCGGCTTTAGGTGGAGATACCGCTGGTAATGTTGGTACGATTTTATTAGGAACCGTACACGGTGACCTTCACGATATCGGCAAAAACATTTTCAGAAGTATGTCTGAAGCTGCAGGCTTTGAAGTTGTAGACTTAGGCATTGACGTAGCAGTAGATACTTTTGTTGAAAAAGCAAAAGAAATTAAACCGGATATCATCGGTATGTCAGGCGTTTTAACATTAGCGATTGACTCCATGAAAGAAACCGCAGAAGCTATCAAAGGCGCAGGCGTTGAAGCTAAAATGATCATCGGTGGAAACCCTGTTACTCAAGAAGCTATGGAATATGTCGGCTCTGACGCATTTACAACCAATGCTGCAGAAGGCGTAAAAATTTGCCAAGGCTGGGCAGAATAATATTAACAACTCTAACGAGAAAACAAAAGCCACTGAGAAATCAGTGGCTTTTGTTTAATTCTATCAAAAATAGTAAGATAGTAAGGCTGATTCTTTCCGGAATCAGCCTTTTTGTATCTTTTCTCATTCAGTTTTTATCTATTGTCAGATTTAATGTCGGGCGGTGTTCCATAGCGGGCATATAGCGCAAATCCAAGTTGCTGCCGACCTCCAACAATTTATAACGATTGTCCCGCACTCTTTTAATATGGAACATTTGATGGATGCGTAAATCCCGATCTGCACGACTTTGACCATCTAAAATTTTTCTTGTCGGTTTAACCGATACAGGATCAAAGGAAACATCGATAATAAAGTCGTCGATCGACCCTGCAACCATCACGATGTGGTCATCTTGCAACTCCGCATAACCTTCGTTGTTGCCATCTTTTATAAGGTTTACTTTGTATTGTTCTAAAATAGCTCGGGCAATATCTTTTATGTGCCGATGGTTGACTTCGATTTCCGTTGACCGATAGGGAAACTCCAATAGAATGCTTTCATAAGAATCTCCTTTTAAAGACGAGATGCGATAGTCTTCCGGTGCACCCTGCCATGTACAAAAGCTGCATGAATCTTCATTTTGATGGCTTGTGCCTACAATGGCTGGATAGATCAATAGAAGAAATGCTCCGATCAGCGCTATACCGTTGCCCCCTAACAGCAAGCTCCATCTCAATGCTTTCATCACAACCTCCAGTTTTTAGATTGTTTTGTTTTCTTATCGTACCGTGTTCAATGGTATTTGTCAAAAATATAGCGGTTTTTTAGGTTTTTTTAAGTATAAGTGAAGAGCTTTGGCCCTTGCCATCGGTTGTTGATCTTCATTCTATCAGACAAAATTTCGCCACTGTTTCTTTTCATAAATACACACGCCTCTCACCTATCGTTTGTTTTAAAGTAGAGAGGTATCCTCAAGATGTTGGTATACAAGCATTGCCAAGGGATGTGGAAACAATAACCAATTTTTATAAACAAATTGTTTGCGACTGCCGTCATTTCAATCCTTTTAAAGTCGCGTTTTAAGGAACTGTTCAGCAACATCTTTACATCGAAGTGAACATAACCATTAAGAATGACCGCCCCATCGTGGCACATAGAATATACAAAAAAACCTCGTGTAAGGATTGTGTCTCCTTACCGAGGTTTGTGAATGCCTGATTATTAATCTTCTTCGCTGATAGCCTCTACCGGGCAATTTTCTGCGCAATTACCGCAGTCAGTGCAAAGATCCGGATCGATTTCGTAGATTGCTCCTTCAGAAATTGCATCTACCGGACAGTCATCTAAGCATGTACCGCAAGCAATACACTCATCAGAAATTACATATGCCATGGTTGTGTCTCCTTTCACTACTAGTTAAAACTATTATAACCAAATATAAAATTATTTCAAGAAACAAACACAAAAAACTTGTTTTTCCAGTGCTTTATTTGTCTTTTCGACGATATCTGGGCTTTCTGGCACTGCGATTTCTTTTTTTGTCTTGATTTTGAGGTTGTTTCTCTTCTCTTCGCTGAGCTGTTTCGCGGCTTCTCTGCGGTTTTTGTTTTTTCCCTGCGACCACTTCCCTTCCCTCTTTTCTTGGTGCTCCTTGATCTTGAAAGGAATCCAAAACCTCTTGAGGAGGTCTTCTGCCCAAGTCTTTGATATCGTCTAAAGGGTACTGCCTGATCTCCATGTCCCCATCTTCGTTTTTCATGCGAATGGACACGGTTTCTTTTAAAAAGTATTGTTTTAAAACTTCGCCATAGCCGTCTTTCGTTTCGACATAATTTCTAATTTTCGGCATGCGTTTGCCAACGCTTTGATAAAATTCTTTTTCAAAGCTTAAGCAACATAACAATCTGCCACAAACGCCCGAAATTTTAGTGGAATTCAACGAAAGGTTTTGCTCCTTGGCCATTCTAATGGAGATAGGCGAAAAATCTCCCATCCATTGGGCACAGCAGGTTGTTCGACCACAGCAGCCTAAGGTTTTAAAGTTACGGGTTTCATCCCGTACACCGATTTGTCTGAGTTCGATGCGCATCCGAAATACTGCAGCCAAATCCTTAACTAATTTTCTGAAGTCCACTCGACCTTCCGAAGAAAAATAAAAAATAGCTTTTTTATCGTCAAAGGTATATTCCACTTCGATGAGTTTCATATCCAAATTATTTTCTTTGACTTTGGCATTAAAGACTTCCCGGGCTTCTTCCGCTTTCTCCTTTAACCAGCTCCAATGGGCAGTATCCTCCATGGTGGCTAGACGCAGCACCGGTTTTAAAGGTGTCGGATACTCGTAGTCTTCGGGTAAGGCGCGGGGACCAATGGCTATTTCTCCATATTTTAAACCCTTGGATGTATCCACGATCACATGATCGTATTGTTCCAGTACCAATCCGTTGGCATCAAAATTATAAATTTTGCCAACCGGACGAAACCGAACACCAACTATACTATTTGACATCTATATTCGCTCCTATTGCGTATATTCTCATTAAGGTGGCTTCCCACCCCAGTCTTTGGTTCATATTATAAGTTAAACAGTTCTTCAATTCAAATAAAGTTTCGCTGATCAACTGCAGTTGACGACGGCTCAGAATCGCCAATAAATCTTGCTGATGGGGTTGGCTTTCCCCTCGATAATGACGGCGCAGGGCATTTAAAAAGAAATAGAGCAACTCGTCGGTTAAAGGCTCCGACAGCTCTTTGTCCTTGGCGATAGCTTCCCCCAAGGCAAAAAGAACTGAGGGTTTACCTTTAAAGGCTGTCAGCAATCCTTCCAAGATGCGATTGCTCATCTCTAAGACAGCGGTATCTTTTAAATTTTCGACCAGCCAACCGGGAGATCCCTTAGCCCTTTGTAAAAGAGCCCTTGCCCTCTGCAAATCCTCTGGAAAATATTTCTGTACAAATTGTCCCATCTGCTCGTCGGTGAGGTGTGGAACATTCAAAATTTGACATCGTGAACGAATGGTTGCCAAGAGGGCATCCGGCCGTTCGCTGGTAATGAGGATGACCTGCCCCCTACCCGGCTCTTCCAAGGTTTTTAACAGGGCGTTTTGTGCCTCCACCGTCATGGTGTGTCCTTCTTCGATGAGGTGTACATGGCGGTCACCAAAGGGTTTGTACACCATGGTGGCGATCATTTCACGGATAGCCCCGATACGGATGGCGCTTTCCCCTTCTTTGGCGGCGATAACAGCCCATCCCGGATGGGAGCCTGACTCAAACAGCGTGCAACTTCGGCATCGGCCGCAGGGTTTCTCTTCACTTCCCGTACACAAAAGAGCCTTAGCAAAATAACGGGCGGCGGTTTTTTTTCCACAGCCCTTTGGCCCATACAGTAAATAAGCATGGCTCGGTCGGTCTTCAGCAATGGTCATCTCCAAATAGGAGAGCAGTTTTTCCTGTCCGATCATGCCTGTCCGTTCTATTCTTTCCACTGATCCTCTACCAGTTGGGAGTGGTCTTCAGCTAATAGACGTAGGGCTTCCTCGTAATGTTTTTCCGAAACCAAAAGTCGGATATCCGTCAGGCCCGTATCTCCCATATATACTTTTCCGGCAAACCCCTTTTCAATTTGAATAACGGGAATGCCATTTGCTTCCAAATAGGTTTGAAGGACCGAGGCATCGATGACATCGGTTGCGCGGGCCACTTCTTTTAAATCTTTATCCATTGAGCACCTCCGTTACTTTTTGATAAATATCCTTATGGATCTCTTCGACCCCTCTCATGTTGCCGTTTCGAGCACAATGGATCATCTCCCATTGTTTCTCTTCCGCTATGGCCAAGGCAGCCTCTCTGGATGCCTGCAAGTGGGCTTGTGAATTTTCATGAATATCTTTATCGGCTTTGCCGGTTATTTTATTGGCACGCTCCGCCATTAATCGACAACTCACCGCTAAGGGAAGGTTTAAGAAAAAAACAATGTCCGGTTGGGGCAAACCCAACAGGTTGTACTCGTAATCCTCAAGCCAGCGAATGAACGCCGCTCTCTCTTGAGCGTCCTTTATTTTTCCCGCTTGATGCACCATATTGGCCGTCGTATAACGGTCCGCAATGACCAAACCTCCCGCCTTTAAAAATTCTTCCAGCTCCTCTTTATAGGAGGCGTAACGATCGGTGGCGTAAAAGGTCGAGGCGATGTAGGGACTGACAGCGTCGGGGTCCGACCCGAAGTCTCCGGCCAAATAAGCCTTGACCATCGCAGAGGAGGGTTTGTCATAACGGGGGTAGGACACCAGTTTAACGGGAACCCCTTCTTTTTTAAGTCTTTGATAGAGGGACATGCTCTGGGTTTGCTTGCCACAGCCGTCCAATCCTTCAATCACCACTAACATCCATTGACCTGCTTTCTGATCCTATCGGCACGGATACCATCAATTGCCCATGGTGAACACCTAAAACGGTGTCGCCCCGGGCCACCATTCCCTGTATGCCCGCAACCAACTCTTCGGTGAGCAGACTTCCGGGCACAGCGCAGGGAACCCCAGGGGGGTAAGGAATGACGAAATCAGCGCTGATTTTACCCACAGCTTCCCCAAAAGAACACTTTTTTTTAGGTCGGCGCAAACCTTCTTCCAAACTTATTATAAGCTGTGGCACGGAAAAGAAAAAGCTTTCTTTTTTTGCAATTTCTTTCTGCCCGAAGCCCTTGTCTTTTAACCGAGCGACGGTTTCGACTAAATCGCCGATTTCCGCAGGGTCCGTGCCCATACCGGTCATGGCGAGGACGACGTTTTCCAAGGCCAATTCACATAGAAAGCCCTCGGCTTCCAAGTGGCGATAAATCTCTCTGCCCTCTCCGGGGAAGACCAATAGAAATTTACTTCTGTCATAATGCTCCTCGGCATACAAAGCCTCACCTAAGCGTTCACATGCTCGGCGGTGAGCTGCATCTACAGCTTTCCAATGCATAGGACCCTCAGTCCTACCTTGATCAACTGCAGCTTCTAAGGAAGCCAACAGCAAATAAGAGGGGCTTGAGGTCGAGAGCATGGCGCGATAAAGCGCTAGGCGCTCTCGGTCTACCCGATTGCCTTGGAGGTGGATGAGGGCGGTTTGGTTGAAACCACCTAAAATTTTATGAACCGATTGCACTACGATATCCGCCCCGGCAGACAAAGCACTTTCCGGACCTTCCGGATAAAAAGCCAAATGGGCGCCGTGGGCCTCGTCGACCAACAGCCACTTATTGTGTGCATGGAGCACATCGGCAATGGCGCGAACCTCCGACACCGTCCCGTAATAGGTGGGCGAGGTCAGCACCATGCCCGACACATCGGGGTGGCGACCCAAGGCTTCGGTAACGGTATTTTTCGAAACGGCTTTTGCAAAACCCAAAGGGCTGATGTCCGGTTTAATGAAAACGGGGTTGGCGCCACACATCGCCAAACCGGAGTATACGCTGCGATGGCTGTCTGTGGGAAGGAGGATTTGATCTCCGGGGTTGAGCAAGGCATGTAAAGCGGTGAGCAACCCACCGGTGGCACCGTTGATGCCCATATAGGAAGCCTCCGCTCCGTAGGTATGGGCTATTTTTTCTTCGACTCTTTTTAAAAGGCCCTCGGCCTCGTAAAGGTTATCGGTATCGGAGAGCTCCGTTACGTCCAGAGCCGTCATCCCCACTTCCGTTAAAAGTGGCCGTCCCTTATGACCGGGCATATAAAAACGACGATTTTTATCTTTGTTTTGTAAAGTTTTTTCGATTAAATGTTTTCCCTCAGACATGGTTTCTCATTTACTCCGTTGATGTCTTTATTCTAACACAAACAGGTGGGGATGGTGGAAAAAGGTGTTGGCTCTCCCAGATTGATCGACAAAAGTTTTAAGTTAAGGCATTAAAAAAACATCGCCGGGGCAACCCCTTGCGATGTGACTGTTCCTCCATATCAGAGCCTCAGAACGATCTGTGCAAAACCGATTTTTTCCTTTAATTTAAGCGGCCTTCATGCTTTTTTGTACCAGATAGTGGCCTACCAATTCTTCAAAGATATGATCCCAGCTTCTGGTCAGGGCGTAGGCCCGTGCATTGACTCCCAATTGTTTTCTAAAGGCCCCATGTTGTAAAAGTGCTTCCATCTTTTCAATCAGGCTGGAAATCTCGCCGCTTTTAAAATGCAGGCCGGTTTCTTCATGGCTGATGTTTTCGCCGACACCGCCGGCATCGGCACCGATCACCGCCAATCCGGAGGCCATGGCCTCTTGAATCACATTGCCGAAAGTTTCTGTTCCGGAGGGGCAGATGAAAATATCGGAGGAGGCATAGCATTCTGCCAAAGCATCTCCTTTCTTAAAGCCGGTAAAAACGGTATCTTCGGGTAAATGTGCCTTGCAAAAATCCAAGTAAGGGCCTTCGCCGGTCATCACCAAGGCTATTTGTTTGCCATAACGGCGGTACACCGTATTGTAGGCCTCTATCAACACATCCAGTCCCTTTTCCGCGGAGATGCGCCCCACATAGGCAAAGACCACTTTGTCCGTCAGCTTGTGTGTTTCTCTGAAGGATTGATTTCTTTGCATAGGGTTGAAAAGCTCCGTGTCGATTCCCCGGGAGAATATTTCCGTTCTGTGAATACCCAATTGGTTTAATTTTTCTCGAGTGCCTTTTGTGGCGCATAGGGTTCGATCGTGCTGATCGTGAAACCATTTCATATAATCATCCACAAAACCCTCCAACCATTCGAGATTGTAGTATCTGAGATATTGAGAAAAATGGGTGGTGTAGGTGGAAAGTGAGGGCAACCCGCACTTTTGTGCCTGCTTAAGCCCCGCCAGCCCCATACCGAATTCCGTCATGTTGTGAACAATATCCGGTTTGAAATCTTCGAAGATTTGGTTGATATTAAAAATATTCGGCAGGGCCAAGCGGCATTCCGGATAAAGAAAAAATTTTAAACTGTAGTATTGCCTGACGGTTTCCGGTACGACCGCGTCTTCGTACTTGGGTGCAAAGACGCGATAGGCAATGCCCTGACGGTCAAAATAGTCGAGCATCTTTGCCATCGTATTGGTGACCCCGTTAATTTGGGGCATAAATGTGTCAGTGAAAAGTGCCACTCTCATCGAAAACCTCCACCTTTGACAAAAGCCGGTTGCGCAAGGTACGGGTCGCAACCAACATAGCTTTTTGTCGCATAATAGGCGATGGATTCGCAGGCGACCTTGCACACTCTGTAAGCATAGAAGATGTCCAATTCAAATTGATGTTTTTCAGAAAGATAAGACTCTTGTTTGTCACAAATATATGTTTTCAAATCGCCAATCGGATTTTGATGAAAAGAAAAAACAGATTGCAGGTCGGTCATTTTTGCGTGATGTTTATTCAATCGCGCCTCGTAAACCCAGTGGCTGACCAATCGATGGAATTTCTCCTCCTTGGCATGGTAAAAACAAAAGAAGTCGCAAAGATAGTGGCAGCATTCACCCAGCTTTTCCGAAAAATCCGCCCTAGACCACGCTTCGTTGACGAGTTGATCCACCAAATCCAAAACCGTGTCCAAGTGATTGCTCAAGGTATGGGGGCGCAGCAGGGCCTTCGGTGTACAGTCGGGTTTGATATTGCCGTAAATAAAAGCATCTGCATCTAAATCGATGGCATGGGACAATTGCCGATACAGTGTTTTTGCCATTTGTATATGTGTTGGAAAGTTCAAGGTGTGCCTCCTATTCTTGTAATTCAGCTCCAACCTTGTTTTTATCTTACAACAACAATAAACAGATCCTTTTAATACTAGGTTAAATCTAAGAAAAAAACCATTATAAAAACGCCCTTACCCGAGGCTGGTGCTTTTACACAGCACTCCGGGAAAGGGCGTTTGCTTTAGTGAGATTCTTTCGATTCACCCACCGTTTGAAATCTAATCTGTTTTTTATTTTGAATGCCACAGGGCTAAGCGTTCCGAGAGAATGCGATCGCTCTCTGCTCCGGCTTTGCGGTTTGCCTCTTCATCACCACCTATAGCCAAAACACCGAAGTCGCTTGCGACAACCGTATAGGGTCGAAAGATGTGTCCCGCTTCCGGGTAAATATGCACTTCTGCCCGATCTCCCAATGCTTTACCGATTTCTTCTGCCGCACGTTCACTTTGCCACATCAAATCTTTTCCGCCGGCAAAAATGAGGGCGTTGCCTTTAAATGTTTCGATGGGAATGCGCGCCGCCTCTCGATTGGAGGCTTTTTCCGACAGGATTTCGTAGGTCGGACGGTAGGCCACGGGGGCACCGGTCATCATTTGCCACATCATTTTCATCGAAGCGCCGAAATCGCCATCTCTAAAATTGAGATAAGGCAATTCCTCGCCACCGTAGGTCCAAGACCCGGCTTGTTTTTCAAAATCCAGACCGGTGTAGTTGTAAGCCGAGGGTGCATAAAGGACGATATTATCAATTTCGGGATAGAGGATCGCCAAATTAGCGGTGAGTTCCGCGCCTTTGGAGTTGCCGATCACGGTTAGGGTCTCGGTGTTCAACCCATGGGCTTGGGCGTAATCCAAAACTTCACTGAAAAAATCCAAGGGTATTTCGGAAAGGGTTGCTTGTTGGTTGGGTTGTCCAAAAAAGGTCAACGCCAACACCTCGTAGCCCTGTTTGGCAATAGCCGCAGCCAACATCTGGTTGGGTGAGCCCTCGGAACCACCGAAGGTAACCACCAAGCCGACGTGTTGTGGATCTGTGGGTTTTAAATGATAGCCGTTTAAAGTACCTTCTTGGATGGACGTCGTTGTGAATCCGGATTCGGCACTTAAAAAGGTTTGTGGATCCGCCACAGCCTGTTGCTCTGCTGCTAACTTTTTATATCGCCAATGATTGACCCCTCTTAATCCAAAAATGATGACGATGGGAATTAAAATCAACAGCAATAAAACGAGTAAAATTCTTTTTAAAATTTTCATCTTTTCCTTTTTGATAGACCGTCATGGCCATCACTCCAGATGCAAACCGAAACATCAACACACCAGAATAAAGGAGGTTGATTCGGTAACCTTAGCTGACTTTTGCGCCGACTTTCATCTCTGGGTCGTCCACAGTTAAGACGGTTAATTTCTTGCCTTTGGTTGCACAGAGAATCATACCGTCGGAACGCACGCCTCTTAAGTTGACCGGTTTTAAATTGGTCACGACGATTACTTTTTTGCCGATGAGGTCTGAGGATTGGTAATGCTCGGCAATGCCGGAAACAATTTGACGTTTTTCTGAACCCAAATCCAATTGGAAAACCAGCAAGCGATCGGCGTCCGGGTGTTGGTCACAGCTCAATACCTCTGCCACCTTCATCTCCACAGCGGCAAAATCGTCAATGGTAATTTTACCTTCCCCTTGATCCTGAGATGTGGGTTGCTTTTTTGGAGCCGGTGCTTTTTTCTTTTCTTCCTTTTCTTTCTTAGGCAACTCCACCCTGGGGAAGAGCGGATCGTGTCGGACAACGGTTACCCCTTCGGGGTACCTGCCAAAGCTTTGTAGGCTTTCCCAAGTCTGTGCTGTTTCCGGAACCTCGAGTTGCTCCAGAATCGCGCTGCCGGTTTGAGGCAAGAAGGGTTGAAGCAAAACCGCCACCATGCGCAGGGTCTCGGTTAAGTGGTACATCACGTTGGCCAAGAGGGGGTGTTTGTCCTCTTCCTTGATCAAGAGCCACGGTGTATTTTCGTCGATGTATTTGTTGGCTCTGGACACCAGTTTCCAAATATGTTCCAAGGCTTTGCTGCAGTCCGGCAGCTCCATGGCTTCCGCCACCGACTTCGGTGTTTGAAGTGCCAATGCCTGTAGGTCTTCATCGAAGTCGCCACCGGTTCGTTTTTCCGGAATGGTCCCTTCAAAGTATTTAACCGTCATGGCAACCGTACGGCTTAACAGATTTCCCAAGTCGTTGGCCAAGTCGGCGTTGATGTGGGAGACCAACAAGTCCTCGTTGTAAATACCGTCGGAGCCAAAGGTCATCTCGCGCAATACGTGGTAGCGCAAGGCATCGACCCCGTATTTATCCGCTAATACCACGGGATCCACCACGTTGCCGACGGATTTTGACATCTTGCCGCCTTTCAATAAGATCCAGCCGTGGCCGTACACTTTTTTAGGTAAGGGCAAGCCCGCCGCCATCAACAAGATGGGCCAATAAATGGTGTGAAAACGGATGATGTCTTTACCAACCATGTGGATATCTGCCGGCCAGTACTTGTCCATGAGTTGGGGTTTATCGTTTCGATAACCCAAAGCGGAAATATAGTTGGGCAAAGCGTCGATCCAAACATAAACCACGTGGCCCGGATCGAAGCTGACGGGAACACCCCAGTTAAAGGAGGTACGGGAAACGCAAAGGTCTTGCAAGCCCGGTTTGATGAAATTGTTGATCATTTCATTTTTTCGGGATTCCGGTGTGATGAAATCCGGATTTTCTTCGATGTGCTTTAAGAGGCGATCGGCGTAGTTGGACAGTTTTAGAAAGTAGGCCTCCTCCGATGCTTGTTGCACCTCTCTATGGCAGTCGGGGCATTTGCCGTCGACCAATTGGCCGTCCGTCCAAAAACTCTCGCAGGGTGTGCAATAAGCCCCTTCGTATTGACCTTTGTAAATATCTCCCTGATCGTACAATTGTTTGAAAATCGCTTGAACCGTTTTAATATGTTCCGGGTCCGTGGTTCGGATGTATTGATCGTAGTCGATATCCAATTTTTCCCAAAGTGCTTTGATGGTGACCGTCGCTTCGTCCACAAAGGTTTGGGGATCCTTGCCGGCTTCTTCAGCACTTTGCTGAATTTTTTGTCCGTGCTCATCGGTGCCGGTTAAAAAATACGCATCGTATCCCAATAGTTTTTTAAAACGACAAATAGAATCCGACGCCACCGTGGTATAGGTGTGTCCGATGTGCAAATCGCCGCTGGGGTAATAGATCGGCGTCGTGATGTAAAATGTTTTCTTTTCTGCCATGATATTCTGATATTCCTTCCTTCATATAAAAAACCTCCGTCAACAAAGGACGAAGGTCTCGTGGTACCACCTTATTTTGTGGCTTGCGCCACCTCATGCCATAACGTCGGCCAACGTCCCTCCCTCACCGCTCCTATTTGGATCGGCTTGAAAGGGCAGCTCCAAGACCATGTTCAAGGGGTTTACTCATCGACTCACACCGACCGTCGACTCTCTGGAGATGCCACCCACTTTACTCTTCTCTTCTCTGCCTTTATGTGCTTCATTATAACGGATAGATCGCAACCTGTAAAGGCTGAGGGAGCATTTAGCATTTTAATTGTTTGTAAATTTCCCGTCTGGGGCGTCCGGTATTTTGCGCGATGCGCCTCATCGCCTCTTTCTCTGTCAGGCCTTGGGCACAATAATAGTCCCTCTGCTCCTCGATGGTTTTCCCGGCAAGGGGATCGGTTTTTTCACCGGCTGTCCCCCCTTCCACCACGATGACAAATTCTCCTCTTGGCGCTTTCTCCGTAAAGTAGGCCAAAAGTTCTGCCACCGATCCTCTCAAAGTCTCCTCGTAGCGTTTGGTTATTTCCCGGGAAATACTGATGCGCCGCTCTCCAATTCCGGCTTCTAAAGCCTTTAATGTTTTTAAAAGCCGGTGGGGGCTTTCATAGAGAATCACCGTGTCGCAACAGGACACTACCCGCTGGATCCCTTCTTTAAAACCTTTGGTCTGTTTGGGCAAAAATCCGAGAAATAAAAAACTCTCCGTGCTGAGACCGGACAAGAGCAAGGCGCACAAACCCGCATTGGCACCGGGAATCACCTCGATGGGAATATGCTCTTCGATACACTTGCTGCTCAAGCGATAGCCCGGGTCCGAAATAAGGGGCATACCAGCATCGGAAACCAAAGCGATGTTCTCCCCTTTTTTTAAACGTTGAATCAAGGGCACCATGGCCTTCTCTTCATTGAATTTTTGATAGGCGATGAGCTTGTTTTTAATCTCATAATGGTTGAGTAGTTTGATGGTTTGTCTGGTATCTTCCGCCGCAATCACATCGACTTCACCTAAAATGCGCAAAGCCCTTAGGGTGATGTCTTCTAGGTTGCCGATGGGTGTGGCGACCAGATACAACTTTCCGGTGCTCATTTCTCCAAGAGACAATGGGCTACGTACACACCATTGGCGGAGGCCTGCATCAACCCACGGGTGATACCTGCACCGTCTCCCAATACATAGAGATTTTGAATGTTGGTTTCGAAACGATCGTCGATCAGAACTTTATTGGAGTAAAATTTAACCTCCACACCGTACAACAAGGTTTCTTCACTGGCCAAACCCGGAGATACCTGGTCCAGGGCTTGAATCATCTCGTCGATGTCTTTCATGATGCGGTAGGGCAAGACCAAGCCCAAGTCGCCGGGAACTGCGTCCAATAAGGTCGGTACGATATTGTTTCGGTAAAGACGCTCGCCGTCGGTTCGTCTTCCCCGGATAAAGTCGCCGTAGCGTTGCACCAAAATTTTGTTGCCCGTCAGCATGTTGCCGAGACTGGCAATGTGTTGCCCATAGGCAATGGGAGCGTTAAAGGGTTTGGTAAACCCTTTGGAGACCAAAAGCGCAAAATTGGTATTATCGGTCTTCAATTCTTTTGCTTTGTAGCTGTGTCCGTTTACCACCGCCAGATTGTTGTCGTAAATTTCTGTGGAGACGACACCGCCGGGGTTGGAGCAGAAGGTCCGCACCTTGTCGTCGAAGGTGGGGGTATAGTACACCAGTTTGCCCTCGTAGAGGGATTCGTTGATTTCTTCCATGATTTCGTTTCGGGTTTCTACGCGAACACCGATATCCACTTTGCCGACTTCCGTCGAAATCTCGTAGGTATCGCACATGGTTTTAAACCACTCGGAGCCATCTCGGCCAATGGCTACCAGCACATTGTCGCCGTAAAAGGCTTCATCCTTCTCGGTTATCACCCCCATCGCTTGTCCCCCCTCGACGATTAAGCTTTTAGCCGGGGTTCTAAAACGAATTTCGACGCCCAATTCTTCGATGAGGTGCTTTTCAATGCTGCCGTAAATCTCGTAACCCACTTCCGTTCCCATATGGCGGATCGGGCATTCGATGAGTTTTAAATTGGCTTTAATGGCCTTGGTACGGATGTTGCGGATTTTTTCCGGATTGTCCAGTCCATGTACTTTGGGGTCGGCACCGAATTGAATGTAGTGATCGTCGACATAGGAGATCAACTCCTTGGTTTTTTGGTATCCGATGATTTCAGGCAGTTCGCCACCTACATCGGGAGACAAGGACAACTTACCGTCGGAATAAGCCCCTGCACCGGCAAAGCCGGTGGTAATGTTACAGGGTTTGCAGCCGATACACACATTGGTTTTGCGTTTCGGACAGATCCGCTTTTTCATGGCGTTGCCCTTTTCCAACATCAGTACTTTTAAATCAGGTTTGTTTTTTTTCAGTTCCAGAGCTGCAAAGATACCTGCAGGGCCGGCACCGATAATGATCACATCGTAAGAGTTCATTTTATATTCCTTTGGCTTTCTAATCATCAATATTCTTCTAAAATCAAGTCGTTAAAACGCGTATGTTCAGGCATCCAACCCAATTTAAAACGGGTGGTGGGACCGTTACGCTGTTTGGCGATCTCTAATTCTGCCAGGTAGGGATTGCCGTTTTCTTTATCGTAGTAATGTTCTCTGTATAAAAACATAACGACGTCGGCATCCTGCTCGATAGAGCCGGACTCCCTTAAGTCGGACAACATGGGGTGGTGGTCTTTTCTGGCCTCCGGCATACGACTGAGTTGAGACAAACACACCACGGGGCATTGCATTTCCCGGGCTAAAATTTTAAGTCCTCGGGACATTTCCGACACCTCTTGCTGTCTGTTTTCCGTAAAACTCTTGGAAGCCATCAATTGCAAGTAGTCGATGACAATTAAGTCCAATCCTTTTTCCATTTTCATGCGGCGACACTTGCTGCGTATCTCACTCACCGAAATACCCGGGGTATCGTCGATTTCGATGGTGGTTTTAAACAATCTGGTATAAGCGTTGGCCAAATCGGTCCAATCCTTTTCTTCCAGCTCTCCGGTTCGCAATTTATTGCTGTCGATGAGGCCAACAGAGCACAAGATACGCTGCACCAATTGAATCTCCGACATTTCTAAGGAAAATATGGCCACCTTGGTGCCCTCCGCTAAAGCTGTATTGGTAGCGATGTTCAACGCCAAGGCCGTTTTACCCATAGAAGGCCTTGCCGCAATAAAGATAAGGTCGGAGGGTTGCAAGCCGGCGGTGTACATATCCAATTCGGAAAACCCCGTGGACAATCCCGTCAGCTTCCCTTTGTTTTTTGAAATTTCTTCAATTTTTTGCAGAGTCTCTCCCAAGACGTCCTGGATGCTTTTAAAATCTCGGTTGTAGGTGCCCTGACTGATGGAGAAAATGCTTTTTTCCGCCTCTTCCATGATGTCCTCTAGTTCTTCCGGGCGGGTATAACAATCTTCTACGATTTTTTGCGCCATGGCGATCATCGCTCTGAGAACCGATTTCGATTTGACGATTTCGCAATAATGCTCGCAATTGCGCTCCAAGGGCACCTGGTAGATTTGCTCCGCTAGGGTTTCGGCACCCCCCACCTCCTCCAGGACACCGCGGCTTTCCAACAACGCCACCAGGGTGACGGGATCTATGGGTTTTGCATCTTCATGGAGGTCTACCATAGCTTGGTAAATCGTCGCGTTTGCTTTGTCGAAAAAATCATCGGCACGGAGAATTTGCATCGCCGTCACTAAGTTTTCCTCATTCATGAGAATGGCACCTAAAACCGATTTTTCAGCCTCTCTGCTGTAGGGGGCTTTTCCTTTTTGTACCATTGTGCTTTCCTCGTTGGTTTGAATCTTACATAAACACAGCCCATGGACCGTATCTCACAAAAGATAAAAATGTCATCATGGGCTTTTACATGGTTCGGGTCTTATTTGTGTTGTTAACGGATTATTCCGCCTCGACTTTAACGGTTAATTGTCCTTCAATCCCTGTGTACACTTTAACGGGAATGGTAAAGCTGCCGATGTTTCGGATGGGGTCGACTAAAACGATTTTGCGTTTATCGATGGCAATATCTTTTTGATCTTTCAGAGCTTCGGCCACATCTTTATTGGTGACAGAGCCAAAGAGGGTACCTTCCGGGGAAGATTTTTTAGAAATGTTCAACGTAATATCGTTGATTTGTGCTGCCAAATCTTCAGCGGCTGCTTTTTCCGCTTCTAATTGTGCCGCTCTTTCTTCCTTTGCCTTTTCTGCATTGGCGATATTTTCTTTGGTCCCTTCTAGAGCCAAACCGCTGGGTATCAGGTAATTTCGACCATAACCCATTTTAACATCCACAATGTCTCCTGCATTGCCTAGTTTTTCTACATCTTGTAACAGTACTACTTTCATTTGTCATTTTCTCCTTTAGATTTTTCTTTTGCTTCTGCAGCTTCTTTTTCTTCTTTTATAAAATCATCGATGGCGTTCAGGATCAAGGTCCGTGCTTCGTCTAAATCGTTTATGTCGTCTAATTGTGCACCGGCCATGGTCAAGTGACCGCCACCACCTAATTTTTCTAAAATCAATTGTACGTTGACATCGCCGTTGGAACGGGCGGATATTTTGATCACACCTTCGCTTTTAAGTAAAACAAAGGAAGCTTGAATACCCTTAATATTGATCAGCTCGTCTGCAGCTTGAGCTGCCACAACCCGACCGCCGGCACCATTGTCTTGGAAGGCCGTTACCGCGATGCGGTTGTGAAGGATTTCTGCTTTCTCGATCACCTTGCTGCGACGAAGGTAAGTGTCCAAATCGTCCTGCAGAAGAACCTTGGCAATCTGCGTATCGGCTCCTTGTCGTTTTAAGTAGGATGCGGCTTCAAAGGTTCGAACCCCGGTTTTGGTGGTGAACATTTTTGTATCCATGCAAATGCCGGCCAATAAAGCATTGGCTTCAGTTTCGTTTAGGATGTCCTTATCGTCGAAATACTGAAGCAGTTCCGTTACCAGTTCGCTGGTCGAGGACGCATAGGGTTCCGTATAATTGAGAACCGTTTGGGAAATCGTCGTTCCCGAGCGGCGATGATGGTCGATGACAACCACTTTATTGGTGAGTTCTGCCAAATGTGGCGCTGCCAACATTTCTGTATTTTGTGTATCTACGACAATCAGTAAGGTGTTGCGCCCGATGCGCTCCTCCGCTACCTCCGGTACGATAAAAATATCTTCGTAAAGGTCCGTTTCTTCAATGTACTGGAGCATCATCTCAATACTGTAATTGACTGCTTCCAAAACATAGTTGACCGGTGTTTCCAGTGCACGACATGCGCCCACTAAGCCCATACCTGCCCCGATACAATCCATATCCGGTGTTTTATGCCCCATGATCAATACATTGTCCGCTTCGCGAATCAATTCTCTTAAGCCGTGAGCTTTAACCCTGGCCTTGACCTTCGTTCGTTTTTCTGTTGCTTCGGTTTTACCACCATAAAAGAACATCACCTCGTCCTTGCGAACCACAGCTTGGTCACCACCTCGTGCCAAGGCAATGTCCAAGGCGGCATAGGACAGGTCATTGGATTTGCTGATTCCCGTCACTTCTTCGGAGACACCGATACCGATGCTCAAGGTTACTTGAGATTTTTCGCCGGCATCGATACTTCTGATATCATCGAGAATTTTAAATTGATCCTTTTCCAAGTCTACCAATTTGTATTTTTCGAAGACCACAATGTAATGGTCTTTCTCGTATTCTATGAGCAAAGCGTCCAAAGCTTTGGCCCACTCGTTTAATCGAACGTCTATTTTTGAAAGAACCGTTGCCCTCTCGTGGGGTGGCAATTGCTCAATGATGTCATCGTAATTATCGATGGTCAAATAAGCAAAAACCGGTTCGTTTTGTTTATAAACATCCTGATATTCCTTTTGGCTGGTCACGTCGAAGAAATACAGGAGCAGCATATCTTGATCGGATTCGGAAATACCGGAAGCTTCTACGATATAGTGGCGATCGTTGTAGGAAGTTTCGCAAGTCTTTCCGACTAAAACGAGATCTAAATCCAATTCCAATTCTTTGCGCAATAAATCTTTTAAAGGGACGTCGGGGTTTCTTTCTTCTAAAAAATGTTGTTCAAATTGTTGATTAAACCACAAAAAATCGCCCTTCAAACCGATTAATGCCAAGGGAACCGATAAACCAAAAATTTTTTTACTACTTGCATCGTCAATATCCTGGTACAGTTTATCCATATCTTGGTACTTTTTTTCTACGTCCAACATACGGGAAAAACGGTAAAAGACCAAGGTCAGCGCTGATAACAAAATAAATGTCACGCCGATTAGGATCTTACCCTTCACCACAAAAATGAGGGCTTGAACTAGGGATAATAGCAACAATACCAAGTAGATCTTAGAGTGTACTTCCATACTATTTCGTTATTCTCCCTTTCAAATCGATAAAAAAATCAAACATGCCAACCATCGTCAACAAGAGTGTGACGGGCTGAAAAAGAACTGTGGCCACCACCGTCAGTACTTTTAACAACATGCTGGGTTTCTTAGTTTTTGTCTCTATTAAATGATAGATAAAGGACAATCCCATGACGCCGTAAATCGTGTACATGATGAGATTAAAAGTCATTTTATAGACTTCGCCGATCGGCAACCATCCCACAACAAACAACACGACCACAAAAACCTTTTGGGGCATATCCGCTTTCCAGTAGGACAACGGCAATACCGGCGCTATGGGCATTCTAAGCCTTTTAAATGTAAAGCCGGTTAAGAGGTTAATCCACCAAGACATCACAAAGGGTAAAATGAGCAACATCGCCGGAATGGTCATCGGAATTGTTTTGATAAAGACTTGTGCCGCTTCACCCATCAGGTTTTCTTGTTCCGCATCAAAGACACCTAATTTCTGATAGGTTTCTAAGACCGCATCCATGGCCACTTTGGCCTCCGATGCAATCATTTCGATATAACGTTGACCGGTGATGATCTCAAACAAACCAATGCCTGCAAAGATTATAAAAACCAAGACCAACCCAACGGTGATGATGCGACGGGCGGTATTCCAACCCTTGCTCAGACCGTACACCAAAGTGTTGCCGATGGCACAAAAATAAACGCCCAAGCTCAAAGCAGAGATTGGATTGACAAACAAAAACATAATCAACATGGCGGTTACCCCTGAGATCACAGAGGTCATCAAATTGTGACGCCTGCCCAGCACCACGATGGGTACCGGTAAAAACAGAGTTAACAACAAGGTCAACGTCATGGAAAACGGAAAATAGATCGATATCAAAGCGATGACGACGACCAACCCGGAGACAATGCCTCCCTCCGCAACACCTTTTGTTTTCATTTGACCCTCCTTTCCTAGCAGTATAGCACCTAAATCTATAAAAGGAATTAACCTTTATTCCACTATATCCACACAAAATTCCCTATTTAGAGTCGATCTCCAAATACTGGAATAGTTTGAAACGGTGTAGGAAATTGTATATTCCTACGCTCTTCAGACGCTTTATTTTATCAATTAAGCGGACACTTGTCAAAAACTATAGTGTTTGACGTGTTCAAGCCCAATATGACAGGATAAAAAACACACCCTTGCCTTAGTTCATAGAATTGTCGGGATTATGATTTAAAATTTAAATCATTTGAGATATACTAAAAGTAACAATAGCATTATGAAAGTTTAAAAATGAATTTTATTAGAGAATTAAAACATAAAATTAAAGAAATACCTTCCCACTACGTGGTGATGGGGGTCATCCTCATTGTCATGTTGGTCATCGGTTCTTTTATATCCCGCACCATTAAGGAAAGAAATCGGTTGGATAACCATACCTATCAAGATGCTGCAAAGGTTTATGAACAACGCACTTTCGACGAAGCCATTCAACGAGATGGTCATATTTTAGCACAAGGGCTGTTAAAGGCCATCTCACCGATCAGCGACAAAACCACCGGAGAACAATATTTAATTGCCCAAGTCTTGCTTGAAAAATATAAAGTACCTGAAAAGTTTGCCGACGGGAGCGATGCCTATTACGAAGACTTGAGGAATAAGAAAGAGGGAACTTGGCACGAAATCAGCCGTGAGGACCATACTTCAAAGTACTTGGAATTTATGGGGCATCATTTCTTATTGGAGGATTTGCATCTCGCCACAAAGAAGACCATGAGGGATATCGATGAATATACCCGAGAAACTTTTTCTTATCTTCCCGCCACGGTACAAGGCACCCTCTATTTGGAAATCCGAGATGGGGAAATTAAAACCATGGTCTTTAACAGCGAACAAACCATCGAGGATTTGTCCCAAGGGACAAATCCCAACAAAGGTGTTCTGGGATTTTGGATTTTTTGGTGGGTGTTGATCGCAGCTTTATTATCCGCAGTATTTTTCTTCCACCACCGCATTCGTAGCTTCATCGAAAAATAAGAGGAACACTATGAGAAGTCAAATGTACAAAGGCATTGCCATATTGTTGACGCTCCTTTGCTTGTTGGGTACCGGCTGTCAAGGAGCACCCATGCACAAGAGTAACACCCCCACCGACGTGGTTCGCTCTTTTCTCATCGCCGTTAAAAATCGACGTTTTGAGGAAGCGGATACCTATCTGCTCGGCCATCAAGACAGCTATCTGCTGTTATCTGCTCAAGGTATTTTCAAAGAAACACAGGATTTTCATTTTTCTGAAGACACCCTAAAAAAACTCGATGAAAGCTTTGCCGATTATATCTTCAGCCTTCAAGCTGAAACGATACAAGATCAAAGCGCTACCGTTTATGTTTCCATTAACAGTTATGATATGAAACACACCTTTGACCTAGTCAAATCTAAAATATTTGACGATGCAAAAGAAGCCGACACCCCCCTAGATGCGATCACTTTGGATACCCAAGTTGATCCCGTCTTGAATAAACTGCTAAAAAATGGTGACCATCAACGCATGAATACCGGGCTGAGGGTTTACTTGGTCAAAAAAGACCACCGTTGGCTCATCGACAACAACAGCAACCAAGGGTTCTTCAACGCTTTAATCGGCAAGTGATTTTTCTTGAACAACTCACGTACATAAAAAAAGCCTCGATCATTCGAGGCTTTTGTTTGTTTCTAGATTTTTTTATTATTTAGCCAATGCAAATCCGGCTTGTTTCAATATTTCCGTCACATCTTCCCATTTATTGAGAGCATAAATGTGCAAGCCATCGATACCGGCATTCATGTATTGATAAATCTGATTGACGGTATAATCGATTCCGGCTTTTTTAAAGTCTTCAGGGTTGTCACCGTAACGTCCGATGATTTCCGCTAAATCTTTAGGAATGGAGCTACCATTCATCAGAGCCATGCGGATGGTAGGATCTTTTGCCAGTACCGGCATCACGCCGACATCGATGGGTAAATAAACCCCGGCAGAGCGAATTTTATCCACCCATTCAATATAGTTATCTACATCGTGGCACAATTGCGTCATGATGAAATCGCCACCGGCATCTTGTTTCATGCGAAGATGGGCAATATCTTTTTCAAGGCTCGATGCTTGAACGTGTTTTTCCGGGCTACCGGCAACGGCAATTGTAAATTCCGGAAAATTTTCCTTGATAAATGCTACCAGCTCGTTGGCAAAATCAAAATCGCCTCCCGTTTGGGTTGCACCCGGTGGGTAATCCCCTCTTAAGGCTAAAATATGATCGACACCCGCTGCTAAATAATTTCTTAATTCTTCGGAGATGATTTCTTTTGTATTGCCAATACAGGTGTAATGCGTCACGGGAATCGCTTTTCCACTGTTTTGAATCGCGGTAACAATTTCCAAGTTACGTCCCGCATTCGTTCCGCCCGCGCCGTAGGTACAGCTGACGAAGTCCGGATTGAATTTGTACAAATGCTCCAATGTTTCCAAGAGTGGTTCGACGGGTTGCTCCATCTTCGGTGGGAATACCTCAAACGATAGAGTCATTCTGTTATCCATGATATCTGTAATTTTCATTGTCTCAAACAAAGAACGCGAGTTCTTTATCCTCCTTAATGTTTTTTTTAATGTATCATAACATTCTTAGCTTTGGCTTATAAAATAGAAAAAAAGTTCAAAAATCCGATTTTTTGAATAAATTTTTCCATCAACTGCAGCGACTTTTAAAACCGCGTTATTTGGTCTTGTAGCGCTTTGCTTCTCTCCGACAAAGTCCTTCAGGGCAGTTGCTGATCGTTTGTATACACGAGAATGTGCTTATGGGAGGGTTTGCCCCTTGCATGATCGACATTATCGCTACCTGAACTGTATCTCAACCGAACTTTCGTTACGTTATATTGTCCAATAAAAATAATAATATCCTATTGATAAGGCTAAACATACTTTTTCGCATCAACCTTTTCCTGTAAAGCGTTGGCTTTTTCCTCTTCTTGAAGGGTCTTCTTGACCAGGAATTTATAGATGGTCGCAACGAGTGGAACCCCCAACAAGGTACCGCTGATCCCGAAAAGGGAACCCCCGACGACAACGGCAGCCATCACCCAAATGCCGGGTAAGCCGATTTTATCTCCCACCACCTTCGGGTAAATTAAACTACCCTCCAACTGCTGTAAAACAATTAAAAATATAACGAACAAACCACCTTGAACAGGGTTTTCCGATCCGATCATAATCAAACCGAAGGCACCACCGAGGTAAGCCCCGACAATGGGGATCAATGCGGTCAACCCTATAAAAGAACCGATCATGAGGGCGTAGGGAAAACGAAAAATGTACAATCCCACAGTACATAAGACGCCTAAAATAACGGCTTCGATCAATTGGCCGACAAAAAAATCAGAGAAGGTATCATTTACGACCCGTAAAATACGATACAACTTGTTTTTTCTGGTGGGATTGATCAGCCAATTGAGCAATCTGTCCATTTGATTCTTTAAATCTTTCTTCCCTAGAACGATGTAAATAGAAAAGATAAAGGCAAACACCAAACTGAAGATATTGGAAAGCGTGGCCCCTAAAAAGTTTGCGGCACCACCTGCCCAATTGGTAAAGGCTGCGGTCAGTTCTTTAGGTATGCTCTCATCACTGGGAACACTTTGAGCAATCCGTGTCTGTATTTCCGGATATTCTTTCAGAACACGTTCCATTCCTTTGAGGATCAGTTCATAGGCTTCCGGTAATTTTCCGATAAAAACCGTCATAGACTCAACAACTTGAGGTACAATGAGATTGAGTATTGTCACAACGACACCAATGCTGATGATCAATGCCAAAGCAAAGCTCAGCTCATGTTTGTATTTCTTGACGACAGGCTGCTGTACTTTTTCAAAAAGCTTTCTCTCAAAAAAATCTGTGGGAATATCCAATACAAAGGCAATGATTGCACCTAAAAGCAAGGGATAAAGCGCTTTTGAAATCCGCGACAAGACTACTCGCACCGTCGAAAAGTTCATAACAAAGAGTAGAACGATTCCTGCTAAAAGAATCAAGTATTCTGTCCGATATCGCCTTTTGATGGGGGTATTTTCCGAGTCTTTATTCATAACAATCCTTTCATTAGCGAATTTTTCTCATATCGTCGGTAATCAAAATACGACGATACGGTATTAGTTTACCACAGAAAGATTTGGTAAACATAAAAGGTGTTTTTTTAGTGACTCTTTTCGATGCTCTGTTGAAAGAAAGCTCTATTCAACGAAACCATCGCCGACCTTTAATTTTTATATTCAATAACAAGATCGACAAATACAAAAGACACCTTGAAGCTTAGGTTTCAAGGTGTCTTTGTCAATATCTATACGCTATTGATATGCGGAGAACAGAATTCTCGATCCTTTGTTCCGCTTTCGTAGAATTACATCAACAGTAACAAGTAGTAGCTGAGCATTTTTTTCATGTAGGACATCATATCGGCTTTTGCGGAGTCCGGTACCAATGGGTTTTCTTCTTTAAAGATACCGAAGTCGAACATGTAACCGTCGGAGTAATCCAATTCGATGCTGTTATCGACGGCAAAGTTTTCAGAGTTGAGCAATTGTCCGTTAGCTTTCTCCCCTGCGTTGTCGTAAACGCCGTATTCTCTAACCGTGTCGCAAATCGCAAACCAGTTTTCTAGGTTAACATCTTGCATGGACATGGGCGACTTATCGAAGTTAAAGATATAGTTGCCGCCCGGCATCATGATGTCTAAAAACTTTTTAGTTTCATCGATACATTCTTGCTTGGTTGCTTGCTTCATAATTGTTACAGGGAACATACCGTAAAGGATAAATTTATCTCCCAGTTTTTCCTTAACCAGTTTAGGGTCGCCCTTTTCCATCCAAAGGACAGAGCCGGCGGGGAAGGTATCGTGTACGATATCCAAGTAGCGATCCCAATCGTTTTCCAGGAAGGGGTTAGAACGAACGCCTCTGGCGGCATATTGTTCCATCATCTTTTGGAAGCTCGGCAACCAAATTTCTAGAAAATCCTTCTCTCTCATATAGGTCGGCATGTGAAGTGGTATAAAGGTTGAGCCTAATGGATGGGGCTCAGCGGGCATACCCATTTCAAAGAGTAAAGGTAACAGGGCATCGCAAGCTTCAATGCATTTGTTGCGGTGACGGCGCACGTCCATCATGGAGCCCGAGAAACTTCTGAGTTGATCGGCTAAAAAATCGAAGGGTGCTTCGGTAAAGCCCATTCCGGTCGGTGGCGCTCCGGGATAAAATCCACCCTTTTCCATTATCTCTAAATGAGCAGGCAAGGTTTGTTCGACGGCTGTTTGCAAGAAGTCATTGGCCATTTGCATGTTACGAACGGTTTCAACGGGTTTTGACCAATCGATCCCTTTGTATTGGCGTGGTATAACCGTATCCACTAAAAATTTGTAGGGTCTTTGGATGAGCTCATCGTACTCGTCATCGTACATAGCGGTGACTTCCGGGTGTTGCACTACCCCGTTATTGCCTAAAACAAAGGATTGGGATTTTAAAAGTTGAAAGAACCCAACGGGGCGATCCATGACTTGATTGGCGGGCATATAAGGTCCGACGTCGGTGTTTAATTTAGATGAAAGCTCTAAGGCTGCATCGTGGATGAGATCTAAATGGTACTGAAACTCAAAAATGTCCACCCCTGCGTATTCGGCAATTAAATATTTCGGCAAGTTACAGGCAATCGGTACCCTTTCCGGGATAACATTATTGTGTATATCCGAATACATTTGAATTCTTTTTTCACGTAAGCTGGCGGCTTCTTCTGGTGTTGGCCACATATCATTACCTCCTCTAATAATTTTTTGTAAACCATATCTCATTATAAGGTTTTATAGTTGGCTTTTCAAGTTTTTTTCGTATTTATGTATATGTTTATTAATTATAGGGGCTTTTTAGGGTGTTTATTTGTTTATAATTAATTTTATTTATTATTTTACAGTTTATCGGTTCAGCGATACATGGCAATCATCCATAAAAAGCCTTTGTCTTCTTCTATACATGCCATGTTCTACAGGGATTTTTATAACTACCCACATGCTCTCCTAATACAAAAGCTTTCAATACAAGATCGACAAATACAAAAGACACCTTGAAACTCAAGCTTCAAGATGTCTTTGTACATATTTATATAATCTTATTAGCGGAGATCAGAAATCTCCTATCCTTCTCTTGCTTTCCGGAACCTACATCAACAGCATCATATAGAAGGTTAGCATTTTTTTCATGTAAGACATCATATCTTCTTTTGCAGAATCCGGTACCAATGGGTTTTCTTCTTTAAAGATACCGAAGTCGAACATGTAACCGTCGGAGTAATCCAATTCGATGCTGTTATCGACGGCAAAGTTTTCGGAGTTGAGCAATTGTCCGTTGGCTTTCTCCCCTGCGTTGTCGTAAACGCCGTATTCTCTAACCGTGTCGCAAATCGCAAACCAGTTTTCCAAGTTGACGTCACTGAGGGACATCGGCAATTTATCGAAATTAAAGATATAGTTGCCACCGGGCATCATAATATCTAAAAACTTCTTCGTTTCATCGATACACTCTTGCTTGGTTCCTTGCTTCATGGTCGATATCGGGAACATTCCTTGGATTATAAATTTATCTCCCAGTTTTTCCTTAACCAGTTTCGGATCACCCTTTTCTACCCAAAGGACAGAGCCGGCCGGGAAGGTGTCGTGTACGATATCCAAGTAGCGGTCCCAATCGTTTTCCAGGAAGGGGCTGATGCGAGCGCTTCTGGCAGCGTATTGTTCCATCATCTTTTGGAAGCTTGGCAACCAAACTTCAACAAAATCTTTTTCTCTCATATAGGTTGGCATATGAAGCGGAATAAAGATCGTGCCTAATGGATGGGGCTCAGCGGGCATACCCGTTTCAAAAAGTAAGGGTAGTAGGGCGTCGCAGGCCTCAATACATTTGTTTCGGTGACGGCGCACGTCCATCATAGAGCCCGAGAAACTTCTGAGTTGATCGGCTAAAAAGTCGAAAGGCGCTTCGGTCATACCCATTCCGGTTGCTGGCGCTCCGGGGTAAAATCCGCCTTTTTCCATTACCTCTAAAAAAGCAGGTAGGGTTTGTTCGACGGCTGTTTGCAAGAAGTCCTTGGCCATTTCGATATTGCGAACGGTTTCAACTGGCTTGGACCAATCGATCCCTTTATATTGACGGGGTACAACCGTATCCACTAAAAATTTGTAGGGTCTTTGTATGAGCTCGTCGTACTCGTCATCGTTCATGGCGGTGACTTCCGGATGTTGCACTACCCCGTTATTGCCTAAAACAAAGGATTGGGATTTTAAAAGTTGAAAGAACCCCACAGGGCGGTCGCCTATTTGTTGGGCCGGCGCGTAGGGTGCGACGTCGGTGTTTAATTTAGATGAAAGTTCTAAGGCTGCGTCATGGATAAGATCTAAATGGTATTGAAATTCAAAAATATCCACGCCAGCATATTCAGCAATTAAATATTTCGGTAAATTGCAGGCAATCGGTACCCTTTTCGGGATAATATTGTTATATATATCCGAATGTATTTGAATTCTTTCTTCACGTAATCGAGCTGCTTCTTCTGGTGTTGGCCACATATCATTACCTCCTCAGGCATTTTATAAAATCATTCTCTATTATAATATCTTCCAGTAAATTTGGCAACTATTTTTGTGCTAATTTGTTAATTAATAGACATTTAAGCTTTTTTTTAGTAAATACGTGTTAAAACCAAGTAATTTTTTGTGCTTCTGCGGATATTTATTTTGATTAGAACCAAATCAACTACATAGAAAAAATTGAAGCGCTAGTATACTCAATTGGATGTTGCGATAGTCAAAAAAGTTTAAGGTAAGTCCTAGTTGATCCATGTATAATTTTCTTAACAATGGAGGGGGTATCGGATTGATATCTTTTAGAATCCTTTAAAAATAGAGGTTTCTTGAACCCTAAAGGGGTATACCCCATGTTTGATTCACATCATAGATAGATCTTTCTATGATAGAAAAAGGAGTTTATTGATGAAAAGAAAAGGAATTCTATTACTGACTTTTTTCTTGGTTCTTACGGTGCTGCTCACTGCATGTGGAACCCAAAATGGAAAAAATGACAAGGCCAAGGATACAGCAGGAGTTGTTGAATTGACAGATATGTTAGGCCGTAGCGTTACCATGGAAAAACCCGCTGAAAAAATAGTGGCCGTCAATCCATCAGCGTGCGAAATTCTCTATGCCATCGGCGCGCAAGATACCTTGATTGCCCGAGGCACCTATTGCGATTACCCCGAAGAGGTTCAAGCTTTACCGGAGGTGGAGTCCGGTAATAATTTAAATACCGAACAAATTATCGCTTTAGGTCCGGATTTGGTCATTATGAGCACCATGGCACAATCGGAAGAGCAGATTCAAGCATTGGAAACGGCCGGCATTCAAGTCATTGTCGCGGATGCCCATAATTTAGAGGGTGTCTATCAATCCATTGAATTGATCGGAAAAGCTGTCGCCAAGGAAGATAAAGCAGCTGAAGTTGTCGACGATATGAAAGCAGCTTTTAAAGAGTACGGTGAAAAGGCAAAGGATGAGGGTTTAAAAGTTTATTTTGAAATTTCTCCTTTAGAACATGGCCTGTGGTCCGCAGGGAAAAACACCTTTATGGATGAAATAGCCTCAATCCTTAAACTTGAAAACATTTTCTCCGATGTGGACGGTTGGTCCCAAGTATCGGAAGAACAGGTCTTACAGAGAGATCCGGATATCATCGTATCCGTGGAAATGTACATGGGTACCGGAGAAAAACCGGAGGATAAATTAAAGGAACGGCCTTCTTGGAAAAATCTAAAAGCCGTCGAGAATGACCGCGTGTATCGTTTAAACAATGACGCTTTTACCCGCCCCGGTCCAAGGCTCAAAGACGCTTTAATTGAACTATACGCTGTCGTTAATGAATAAAATAAGGTGAACTCCAGAAAAAAGCCCTACCATCACAGGGCTTTTTTGATCAATGATTGAACATTATTAAAATATAATAGGAATTTAAACGAAAATCAATGAATATCAAAAATGTTTCCTTCACAACCATCAGCTTCATTTACCTGAGCTTTTTCCTGTTAACCACTTTAGTGTGTATCGCTTTCGGCTCCGTATCCTACCCCATTGCAGATGTGTTGGCTACTTTGGGTGAAGGTCTACAAGGGAAAGCGGATTTGTCTTCCCAGTTGTCCGCTATCATCTTGATGGTGCGAGTCCCTCGCGTACTATGCGTGGGTTTGGTCGGTGCTTGCTTAGCTACCAGCGGTGCTGCCATGCAGGGGCTTCTCAAAAACCCCTTGGCAGACGGTTCGACCTTAGGGGTATCCTCCGGGGCTACCTTGGGGGCCGTTTTCGCCATTGCACTGGGTTTACAAGTTCCCGGGTTTCCCTTGGCTTCCACCATTTTTTTTGCTGTACTATCGGCCTTTCTCTCCTTGGTGTTTATTTTGACCTTAGCTTATCAATTAGATCGCTCTTTGGCGACCCATACCATCATTCTCATCGGTATTATTTTCGGTATTTTTGTCCAGAGTTTGGTCTCATTGCTGTTGGTTTTTGCCAATGAAAAGGTCAAAGACATTGTATTCTGGACCATGGGCTCCCTATCCGGTACCAATTACACCCATGTGGCCATTTTAGCGGTGACATTGCTCCTTTTCGGATCTCTTTTGCTGTCCAATGCCAGGGAGCTGGATGCCTTTGCCATTGGCGAAGATGATGCCCGCCACATCGGAGTCGACGTGAAAAAAACGCGGCTAACCGTTCTCATCGCCTCCTCCGCCTTGGTAGGCGTTTGTGTTGCCATCGGCGGTAGCATCGGCTTTGTAGGCTTGGTGGTCCCCCATATGATGCGCATCATCGTCGGCCCCAACCACAATCGTCTCTTACCGTCAACCATTGTTTTTGGCTCCTGTTTTCTCATGCTCTCGGATTTAGTCGCCCGCATCATCGTGCGCCCCATTGAATTACCCGTAGGGGTGGTCACCTCTTTGATCGGCTCAGTGGTCTTTGTCTTTATTTTTTACAGAGGAAGGAAAACATCATGATCTATGCAGAAAACGTTGGCGTTTCCTATGGTGACTTTCGCGCTTTAAGAGATTTGAGCTTTCATGTCCAAAAAGGACAATGGCTGATGGTTATCGGGCCCAACGGTGCCGGAAAAAGCACGGTTGTCAAAGCGATCTCTCAAGGGGTTGCATATAGCGGGAAGATTTTTTATGGCGGTCAGGACTTAGCGACCTTAAACCCCAAGGATATTGCAAAAGACATTGCCATTTTGTCCCAGAACCGTTACGTCAACTACGATTTTAAAGTGGAAGACATCGTAGCTTTAGGGCGTTATGCCCACGGTAAGGGACTCTTTCCCCGTTTAACCGAAGACGATCGAGCCATGATCGATCGTGCATTGGATATGACCGGTATGGGTCAATTGCGACACAAAACCATTTTAACTCTATCCGGTGGAGAGGTTCAGCGTTGTTTTTTATCAAGGGTTTTTGCCCAAGACCCCAAGCTTTTAATTTTAGATGAACCGACCAATCATTTGGATTTGTTGTATCAAAAACAACTCTTTGAGCTTATCCAAGATTGGCTTACTGAAGATAGAGCCGTTATTTCCGTCGTCCACGACCTCTTCTTGGCAAGGGCTTACGGCACCCACGGTTTATTGCTGGGCGAAGGCAAAGGCGTTGCCACCGGAAGCATTGAAGAGATTTTAGAACCGGATTGTGTCAACCCGGTGTATCGGATGGATGTTCACCAATGGATGCAATCCCTTTTGCGATGTTGGCAATAGAATCGACGCAACCTAAGATTAAAAAACGAAATTCCCCAACGTTGGGGAATTTCGTTTTTTATGACACTTTTTAAATTTTACCGGCTTAAAGATCTATATCCTCAAAACCGGAATCGATCAATGCAACCAATTCATCTACCGCTTCCTCTTGGTCATTGCCCTTGGCAGCTATGGTGACTTGGGTCCCCTTTGACATGCACATGGACATCACGGCAATGATGGATTTCGCATTGCCCTCCTTGCCGGTATTTAAATTTTTAATTAAAATCTCCGATTCGTATTGACTGGCCAGTTTTGTAAATTCCGATGCAGGACGTGCGTGTAAACCCGTTTTATTAATGATCGTCGTTTCTTTTTCGTACATTTACTATTCTCCTCTGGTTATTCGAATTTCATCACCTACGGATAGGTTCGGTTCGATACCTTTGGCTTCCAGCTCAATTTGCCCCGGAATTTGGGTCACTTCTGCACCGTTAAAACACAATGTGCAATGACCCATGGTACGCATGGTTTGGTTGGCCACGCTTCCTACAGCTGTGACAGTATAGAAGGTATCCCCTAAATGTACCTGATCCCCCACTTTAATGTCGCTCTTAAGTTCATCGATCGTATGCAAATAACACATTTCTCCAAGCTCTGCAGGTGCATTGTTGTTAAAAATGATGAGCATTTTAGCTTCCAGCATTTCCTTTGCAATGGGGCCGATACTTGTAATTGTCGTTCTGTATATTTCCATATTCCCCTCCTAATTGTAAATTCTACGGCATCATTTGTCCTATCATATCAAAAATACCTTCAATTTGAAAGTGAACTTCTGCAAACGGGTGCATTGCCTGGGCTAAGAAAAACGCAATGATGACGGCGATGGGACCCGTAAAGAGTCTGGATAATAAAATCGTCGGTACGCCGACATCGATGGTCGTACTTTCCGCATCTCCCATGGATAGACCCACAGGGATAAAGTCGCAACCGACTTGGGCATCCACCGCAAAAAATGCCGGTAACGCGAGCCAGATTGGAAATTGACCGATCATGATCCCGTAACCCACTATCACGGACAAAACCTGTCCGATGAGTGCACCGGATCCCACCAAAGGCGAGATCATGGGTAAAGCACAAATGATTACCAAGACCAGCAGGCCGGGCAGTGTCCCCAAGGCAGGATAAAGGGTTCTGCCTAAAAAGGCACCCAAACCCGTGTATTCCAAAATGCCCAGCAAGAGAGACATAAAGACCATAAAGGGTATCACCTCTTTGATGCTGACGTCCACCGCTTGCTTGGCTCCCTGCACACAGGTGGTCGCAAATCCTGCCAAGACTTTGCCGCTACGGGTAACCCAATTGTCTTCTTTGCTGTCTTCTACCGGTGCTTCGGGTTTGTCTTCGGCCGGCGACGCCTCTTGCGATGCTGCTTCGACCTGTACCAATTCTTCGCTGAGATCCACCGGTACAATACCGCTTTCCACAACACCGGAAACATAGATATCTTCCCGTATAAACTCCGCCAAAGGTCCGGATTGCCCCACCGGTGTCAAATTGACAGTGGGAATATTCTTTTTAGGATAAACACCACATCGCAAGGTACCGCCGCAATTGATGACGACACAGGCGATCCGAGTATCGGGTACCCCTGTGCTGAAACCGTCTATGGCTTCGGCACCGGTTAACTGCGCTATTTTTTTAGCAACCGGGTCGATCCCCCCGCCGGTTATCGATACAATTTTATTGCGCTCTTCCGTCGGTTGGACCGTTAAAGGACCACCCCATCCGCTTGCACTTTTAATGATTTTAACTGCTTTATACATTATAATCTCCTATTCTTGACCTTGGCTTTCAAAAACTTTTTTGCTTTGATATTGTAGATGATTTGCGTGACGATTCCACGTATCAATATCATGATCAGCCCCATTAAAAAGTATTGAACAGCCAAAAATCCTAAATAGAGCCAAGGCAAGGCGCGGTTCATGGTGACTCCGGAAACCATAGACATTCTGAAGAAAACACCGCCGGCGATACCTAAATACACAAAGAGCTCTCCGGGGTTGGCATGGGGAAACAAGCCCGTCACCGGATGGCAGTAGGAGATGGCTGCGTCAAAAAATGCAACTTTTTGATTTTCCGGTAAAAAACGAGCATAGGGATAAGTCATGGGATTACCTGAAAACATCATGCCCAACATCGGCATCAAAGTCCAACGGGTTAAGGGAAATTTTCCTAAAACAGCCGCCAATTTTTCAATACGCTCCAAACCGATCAACTTGAATGCAATGTTCATGAATGCCATCATGATGATGATCCACGGCAATAGTTGAAATAAAAACAAATTTAAAAAGTACATCGCACCGGTTTGAAACAATCCTATAAAGTGCTGTCCAAAGGAGGCGACACCTCTCGTAAACATTTCCATTCAATACTCCTTATTCATTTTGAATCTGAGGTTGGGACAAGCGCTCTAACGCTTGCACAACAAAACGATGATAGCTGCTTTGATCCCAACACAACCACTAGCTTTTTAATTGGTCTTTTCTTTTTTCCACGGCTTCTCTCATTTTGTTTCGGTCAAACGCTGCGTTTGGCCTTTCTTTGCTCTGATTTTTTAAATACCCTTCAATGGCTTCCACCGCTTGTAACAAGGCCCCCTTTCTGCGTTTCGGATCTGCCGTATGCGCTGTGTAAGGCGTCTTCTCCCGCTCCTTTTTATTCAACCGGTAATCATCGTCTATGGCTTTTTTCTTAATCTCTTCTAGGGATAATCCGACGACCTCCATAGACTTAAAACGATTCCATAAATAAGCGCCCTTTAAGGCAGAACACGCCACCACCCTATCGGTATCGGGGTCCCAAACCAACAAAACGATAGCAGATGAGGCGGTCCATTGAAACGGCGGGCTCTTTCGAGCACCAACACCTAAAATGCCGCCCATTTCTGCTAATTTTTCCTTAGTTTGTCGATAGTTCTTATATTGAAGGTAGGTGAAAACACTGCGCAGGATCATCATGACAATCAACAACCCGAATAAAAACAAAACACTTTGATCCATCCTTCACCTTCCTTTCTCCATGGCATACACTGTACTTATTTGGTTACAGATATTGGCTCATTTGCTGCAAGGATTCAAAAACAGCGTCGGGTTTGATATCGCTTTCCGCAACGGTTTGCCTATCGGCTTCGCCGGTGAGCACCAAAAAGCCTTTAGCACCATTGTTGACCCCGGTAGCCACATCCGTATAGATGCGGTCCCCAACAAAAGCCATTTCCTCGGGTAGGTACCCCGTTATAGCGGAGACCATCTCCACCGTTTCTCTATAAGGTTTTCCTAAAAACCTCGGCGCTACCCCCGTGGAGGCGGTAATGGCTGCACAAATTGCACCGCTGTCCGGCATAAAGCCACCGTGAATGGGACAATTGATGTCCTTATGGGTAGCGATAAACGGTACACCCTCACGCACATAACGACAGATTTTATCCAATTTCTCGTAGGTCAACGTGGTGTCAAAGCTTTGAACGGCGACATCGGGATCTTCTTCCACCAGTTGGATGCCGTGGTCTTGAAAGCTTTCCTCCAGCAAGGGAGTGCCGTTTAAATACACCCTTTGATTGGGGTAAAAGTCCTTAAGATATTGGATGGTCACATCCCCGGCGGTGATAACTTTTGAAACCGGCACCTCCAATCCCATTTTGGACAATTTCTCTTGATAATAGGTGGGAATTCTGGAAGCGTTATTGGTTAAAAAAACATAGTCGCCACCTTTTTCCTCCAATTTGTGGATGAAATCCAAGGCACCGGGAATCAGATGATCCCCTAAGTAAATGGTGCCGTCCATATCCAATACAAATAGCGAAACGCCTTGAAATGCTTTGTCTTTTGTTACACTCATGCCTGACCTCCGTAGATGCGCTCGGTAATTTTTTCCGCAATAGCCTTTAAGCGTCCCTTTTCTTTTGCATAGCGCAAAACAGAATAACGGGGCCGCACATCATAACCTTCCATTAAACTTCTATAAAATAAGTCTCGATCGATGCCGATATCCTTTGGAGAAACAGGACATCCCGCACGTCTTAACAGGTCTTCGACTTCCAGCCGAGAGGGACTGAGCTTTGCCGTTTCTTCGGGAAGACAATCGGATAACTCTTCAAAAACTTCAGCTATGATGGGTGTCGCTATTCCGACTTTAATGCCGTGGAGCTCAGGGTAACGCCCTTTGGCGATAAAATCCATTTCCCAATAGTGGGAGAGCATGTGTTCAGAACCCGAAGCCGGACGGGACACACCGACCAACCCCATGGCAACACCGGTTAAGGTCAAGGCTTCGATGAGATACAAGACGGCTTCCTCATCTCGCTTGGCCAAGGCATCGGTTTTAGAAAAGCATTTTTCCAAGGCTCTGTTCACTAAGGTCACACAGGTATCGCAGCGGTATTCGTTCACGACTTGAACGGCTAAATCCCAATCCGCCAAAGCGGTCAATTTGCCCACCACGTCGCCAAAACCCGCATGGATCATCCGCATGGGTGCTTGTTTCATGATGTCGGTATCGCCCACAACCCCATAAGCCAAACATGCGGGATAAGATATTTTCTTTCCGTCACAAATCAGAGGGGCGCCATCGGCGACGTAACCGTCCATGGAAGGTGCCGTACAAACGATGATATAGGGTATTTTTGTTCTGGAGGAGACAAATTTAACTAAATCGTTGATGGTGCCGGACCCTACGGCAACCATTAAAGTGATGTCTAGATCCAATTCTTCCAACACCCGCCCGACGACACATTCATCGGGGATTAAAATATCCTCTCCCTTGTCAAAAACCAATCGTTTGACGTCAAAACCGGCTGCTTCCATGAGCTTGAGGGATTCTTTGCCTGCTGCCTCGTAGGTGTTGTTGTCACAGACCATCAGTACTTTCCCATCAATAAAAGGTTGGGCCATGGGAACTAAAGCCTTCAATTGGCCTTTGCCGATGGCGATATCGTGTATGGAAAAAAAGTGGTTGCGACCACAGGAGCAATCGAATTTCGTTTGTGCCATTTCGTTAATTTCTAAATCAAGAATTTCGTTCAATGTTTTTTCCTTTCCCTAACATTTTTTTTGCGCAAGCTTCGTCGGTGATCAGAGTATTGATATAGCCGCCTTGAATCGCACCGATAATCGCTTCGCACTTCTCGACGCCACATGCTACCCCCACGGTTTCAGGGATACTTCGAAGCCTTTTGATCTCGATTCCGACGACGTTGTTGTCCGCTTCGAAGGGATCTGTATTGCCGTGTCGGTCGAAAAATTGCATGCAAATATCCCCAACAACATGTTTTTGCTGCATTTTTCTCATTTCTTCGCTATTGTAGAAACCGGTGGCCATAATGGCCGATTGATCGTTGGGAACACCGATCCCCACCACAGCGACCCGCATGCGATTGATCATGTTGATCATCCCGGCGATGGACTCCTCCTTTAACAGTTTGTTCTTTAAGTTTTTTCCGGAAACCCGAGCCGGAGCATAGATGAGCATAAAAGTGCCTTCTGTTTTTTTAGCAAACTCCTCAACCAGGTAATTGGAGTGGAGCTCTCGTTTGAGATAACCCATTCCACCGATTAATGGGATGAAACTCAGGTTTTTTGCCGTATCGGATTTTAAATATTCCGGAATACACCTCAGGGTACTCCCCATGGAAACGCCCACAATGTCGTTGTCTTTAAAGGTCTTCAGCAGATACTTTGCTGCCGCTTCGCCGACCAACTTTTTTTGCGCTTCCAACTCCGGGAGGGTATCCACGACAATGACCTCTTTTAAACCGTATTGTCTTTTAACTTGACGTTCCAACGGAATGTGCTGGGTTCCTTCCAACGCTTTAATCTTTATTTCTACGATACCCAACGCCCTGGCATTTTTGATTAATCGAGAAACCGTGGGACGGGATACACCCAGCGATTTAGCAATTGCTTTTTGATGCATATCCTGATCGTAATACATTTCACATACCTTGACCATTAAGCGTTCATCGTCAACTACTTTTCTCACACTATCCCTCTTTTACTATTTGCTATTCTATCTTATTATAGCACCCTACAAAAAAATCGTAGCTGCGTTTCCATTGTTTTCTCATTATTTTTTATTATTAGAGCACTAAATCCCAAAACAAACGTTATCAGGGGTACATTTTGAAAACACTTTTACATATGTCATCATACAATGCCGTTTCAACTATGGCCACCCATATCGGAGATGATTGATGGTGCTACTACCACGACCTTTGACAGCATGTGACATGAAAGCGATGTCCCATACCCTTTCCTATTCCTATCAGAAAAAGATTTGTTGCAATCGGCTCTGACTAGCCACACCCTGTGTTCTTTGCTGGTCGTATTCTTTTTTTTGAACATAATAAAAAGACTTTCCAGTCAAGAAAGCTTTCTTGACTGGAAAGTCTTATAAGATTTGCAGGGGTAAGTGGTGCTAAGCCATTCCAACCGCATGATTCATCGTTAGGTTGATGATCTCTCCTACCAGCATTGGAGCCTTCATCGAAACTCTGTACTCAGCCCCTTACCAGAGTGTATTTTCTTGAAATTGCTTTCTCTTTTTGGGCCTCGGCTGTTCATGGAAGTTTCGATCGTACAGAAGTGCTGCATTGAATACAACCAACACAGACCCCGCATTGTGTACCAAAGCGCCGGTAACGGGATTGAGTACCCCAATGGCCGAAAGCGCAACGGCTATGAAGTTGATCACCATGGAAAGGGTCAGGTTGAGATGAATGGTGTGCAGTGTCGCTTCGGAGAGCTTTTTTAAATAAATCAATTTGCCGATATCGTCGCCAATTAAGGCGATGTCTGCCGCTTCAACACTGATATCCGACCCCTTTTTTGCCATGGCGACACCGACATCCGCCACTTTTAACGCCGGTGCATCGTTGATGCCATCTCCCACCATACCGACCACATGGCCTCTTCTTTGTAATTCTTCTATTCGATGGACCTTTTCCTCCGGTAAAAGCTCCCCATGCATAACTGTGAAACCCGCTTTTTTACCGATATACTCAGCGGTTTTTTGATGATCTCCTGTTAATAACAAGGTTTGGCTTCCCAATTGATGCAAATCCGCTATAACGCGATGGGTCTCTTTTCGCAGGCAATCGGATAAGGCGATGGCCCCCATCACACCATGGGCACTTCCGACTAAAATAACGATCTTCCCCTCTTCCCGGAGGTCTTCTAATTCGTTTTCTAAGACTATAGGGATAGCAATGCCCTTTTCTTCTAGATAACTCTTAGAGCCACAAAATATCTCTCGCTCCAACAAGACAGCCGAAACACCGCCACCGGCTTTCATGGCAAAAGCCTCGGTTTCCAATAGCGGCAGCCCTGCGGTTTTGGCCGCCTCTACAACGGTTTTTCCAAGGGGATGCTCACTTTTAACCTCTGCGGAAGCGGCATAAGTCAGGAGTTCTTCCGATGTGAGCCCTTCTTCGAAGGGTAAGATATCGCTGACTTGAAGACGTCCCTGGGTTAAGGTTCCGGTTTTGTCGAAGGCAAGGGTGTCGACTTTTCCCATTTTTTCTAGGGCTTCTCCGGATTTGACGATCACTCCGAATTTGGCCGCCTGACCGATAGCCGCGATGACAGAGGTCGGCGTCGCCAAGGCCAGAGCACATGGACAGAACACGACCAACACCGTCACACCACGGGTTAAAGCCTCTAAAGTTGGATAACCCAAAACAGCGTTGATGCCGAAGGTGCCGACGGCGACGATCAGGGCAATGGGTACCAACCACACCGCCCAACGATCTGCCAATCGCTGGGTATGGGATTTTTTGTTTTCCGCTTCCTGTACCAGACTGATCAGACGCTGTATGGTGGTATCCTGACCCACCTTTGTTGCTTGGATGTCGACGGTGCCGTAGCGATTGATGCTGCCACCGAATACTTCGTCTCCCACACTTCTTTGTACGGGCAGGGATTCTCCCGTCATCACCGATTGGTCTATGGCTGTGTACCCATCGACAATCACCCCGTCCACGGGAACTCTCTCACCGGGTCGAACCCTCAACCGGTCCCCCAACGCAATCTCCGATAAAGGAACCGTTTTTTCGATTTGCCCCTCATTGTCTAAACGACAACCGGTATCCGGTACCAAGCCAATCAACCCTTTGAGACCGCGTTTGGCTTGATCGATGGTTTTCTCTTCCAAGAGTCCACCCATAGCCATGATAAAAGCCACTTCCCCCGCCGCGAAGATTTCCCCGATGGCTAAGGCAGCCACCATCGCCATGGAGATTAAAAAGGCTGAAGACAGCCACCTTTGTTTCACTAAACGGGTCGTGGCGCTGTACAGAAGCGGGTAACCGGAAATAACCAAGGTTACCCACGCGGGATCCAATGCGACGGTTCTTTTGCTCAATAATAAAAACAATGACCATAACAAAAACAAACCGGAAACCACGGTCATTTTAAAGCCTGATAAAAAATCACTTAAATCGTGAAACATCTCACACCTCCACTTGAATTTTGCCCTTCTATTCAGTACAATGAGTTCGTTACAAAACATTGTGTTAGATATTATTGTAAAGACTGGAAAAGAAAAAACAAGAATCAGATGTGATGAAATGTCAGATACGGAACATTTTGCAAAAATTGTACGGAGGAAAACCATGGACAGACGTCAAATGAAAACAAGAGAAGCTATTTTTGACGCTTTCAGCGCTTTATTGTCACAAAAAAATTACAATAAAATTACCGTTGGAGAGATCATCGACCTTGCCAATATTGGACGGAGTACCTTTTATGCCCATTTTGAAACGAAAGACCATCTGTTACAGGAATTGTGTCGCACCCTCTTTGAGCACGTTTTTTCCGATGCCTTGGATCATGAGTTGACCCACGATTTTTCCCTCTCCAACAGCAATGCCCACGACTTGATTGCCCACACATTTTATCATTTGCGGGAAGATCATCAAAATATTTTGCGTATTTTAAATTGCGAAAGCAGCGGAACCTTTTTAAATTTTTTCAAGGAGGATTTTACACAACACTTCTCCCCTCTTTTATCTCAATTATTTCTAGAAAAAACCATCGCCGTACCCAAGGATTTTTTAATGGAACACGTCAACGCCACCTTTATCCACACGGTGCTTTGGTGGATTCGTGAGGATTTAAAAACAAGTCCGGAAACCTTAGCCGATTACTATTTAAAGGTACTGGGCATCGCCTGAGGTTTCTGAACTTGTGGTTTATTTGCGCGCTGGTTTTTGAATTTCTTTTTCGTAGTATGCGATTAAAGTTTCCGGATACATCGGGTAGGATTTTTGAAAGTCCACCAACAATTGTTCGGCACCGGCTTTATTTTTTAATAAAAGTGTGACTAAAATCAAATCCAATTTAAACAATGGGGCAATGTTTTTGAATTTTCCGGCTCGATTGATGTAGCTTTTGTAGCGATTAAAGTATGTTAAGGCTTCTTGATCCTTTTTCTGTAAATACAAATTGTTAAACTGCCGATGAATAGCCAATAACTTCGTTTCCTCTGAAGATTTTTCCAAAGATAAGATGGCTTGGCATTGTGCCGCCGATTCTCTATAAGCTTGATCTTGTGCATAGAGATTGCTAAGAAGATGGCGAATCATAGCGTCCTTCCACTGGGCACGTACCCAATGGGTATTCAGTCGGCCTTCCAGCTCTTGTATCGCCTTTGGGCGATCTGCCCTATTTTCCGCACGTTTCCAAATGTTTTGTAAGGTCATATTAAAACGAAGAGAGGAAAAAATGTGATAAAGCCCTGCAAGGATGCTGAATAAGACGGTCGCTAGGAGCAATCTCGAAATAAAATCAGAAAACTCAAAGCCGATGACAACCGAATAAACCGCCACCAAGAACCAAAGAAGTGCCAGCAACCCACCCACTAAAAATTTGAGCTGTTTTTCTTTCTTTTTATACGCCATCGACTTCAAAAACGCACCGTCAAGCCTTTCTCATCGTCGACAAGGGGTAAGGGTTCAGAGTAAGTGTCATCGATGCGAATAAAAGTCTGTTCCTCTACTAGGTTCTTGATCAATTTGTTCAGGGCAGCCGGAGATCCTTGCAGTTCCATTTCTACGGAGCCATCCCGTCGGTTGCGCACCCGGCCGGTCAAACCCAAGGATTCCGCAAGCTGTCTAACCGTCCAACGAAACCCGACATTTTGTACGCGGCCGGTCATCCGGTAGTAATTGCGTTGTGTACTCATAGAATCTTCTTATCTAGGGCATAGTCCAGAAGCGTCGCAATTTCGTCCGATGAAAAAGTATAGGTTTTGTTGCAGAAATCGCATTTCACTTCTACTTCCTCTTCCTCCTTCAACTCTTTTAAATCCTTCTCTCCGATGGCTAAAAGGGCTTGGCTGACTTTCTGATGGCTGCAATCACAGACATAAGCGAGGGGCTTTTCACCGAGAAATTGGGGATCAAAATCTTTTAGCAAATGTAGGATCAATCCCTTCGCATCATTGCCACTTTCAATGATATCGATCACGGAATCGCTTTTTGCCAGAAGTTGTTCCAATTGAGTGACTAACCGCTCATCTGCAAAGGGCATCAGTTGAAGAACAAACCCACCGGCCAAGGTTACCCGGCCTGCATCGGACACTTGCACCCCCAAGGCGATGGATGTGGGAATTTGTTCCGACATCGCATAATAATAGGTTAAATCTTCTGCAATTTCCCCTGTGATAATGGGCGACGTCCCGATATAAGGTTCTTTTAAGCCGATATCCTTAATGACGCTTAATTGCCCTTCTCCAATCAAACTGCCGATTTTATCGGTGTCGAAACCTTCCACATCGGGGTGTGTAACATAACCTTTAACTTCAACTTGGGGATTGGCGGTGACGGTCATTGTATTGACGGGTCCATCGCCCTTCATTTGAAGCGTCAGAACTTCATCTTCGTTTTTCATCATGCCGGCCATGAGAGCGGCACCGGTAATGAAACGTCCAAAAGCAACCGTCACACCTTTTGATAATTGGTGGGTCGCCCGTGCATCTTCGCACAATTGTGTGGCGATACAAGCATAAATACGTATTTGTCCTTCCGCAGCCGTTGCGGATATAATTTTGGCTTTAATCATTGTTGTTTTAAGTCCTTTGTTTTAGTATTTTTTTCATAAAAGAAAGAGGGAATGCGCGCAAAGCGCAGGGCTTTAGGCACCACTTCGAAGTGTACCGACTCCGATTCAAAGAGAACGCCATCGTAATTGCCTATGAGGTTTTGTCCATCTAAAGGATTGAAAGACCCCGACACCACCTCGTGGCCTTGAATAGCCGGGTGACCGTAGTGGGTGCCCTTCTTGTATTTAGGCAATAAGCGCGCTATCTCTAAAAGTTTTAAATCTGAAACCATACAAACTTCCAGAATGCCGTCGTCGATTTGAGCATTGGGCGATGGATTGTAACCGCCACCATAGTAACCTCCATTGGCAACAGCAATAAAGAGATAGTCGTCCTCTCCTTGGATGATTTTACCATCCATTAATTGCAAATTGTAAGCTATTTTTCTGATAGGGCGCTTTGCCAAACTTTTAAGAATGCCAAAGGGGTAAGCGTGTTTACCCAACGATGGGACGGCTTCCAACACATTGTAGGTGTTTTCCAACACCACGGCATCAAACCCCACAGACATGACGTTAACGCAGTAAATATCGTTGATTCTGATGAGATCTATATAGTCCAACTCATAAAAAAAGGACCCTCCCAATAAATCTAACAATCGGTACTGCTGACCATATAAGGTCTTTGAGAGATCGTTCGCCGTACCTAAGGGAATAACCCCCATGGGGGTTTCCGTACCTTGTAAGGCATTGGCCACCTCGTTGATGGTGCCATCGCCACCGCAGGCATAGACGACAACCTCTTCCCCATAACGATCCGAAAAGGTTTTAGCCAATTCTGCGGCGTGGTTTTCGTGTTCGGTGTCGATGATGGTAACCATATTGGAAACATCCGTCATGTCTATAAAACGCGACAAAGCCTTTCTTGCATAACGGCCATGCCCCTGACCGGCATGGGTGGATATAATATAAAGTAGATGGTGATCTTTCATATTGTTCCTTTAATTTATTTATAAATCATACAACAATCACCATTAAAACCTCATGGTTTAATGGTGAACTTTCTCATATTATACCTAAGTGTTCCTAAATTAGTATTAAAAGTACCTTCGTCAAATCTGCCTTGAGCGACGGGACGATGCCCTGGATATTGCATAAAATTACATTTAGTGAGAAAATAGCAATAAGAGAACAGAGCGATGAACAATATTGTAACAGATGTTTCACGTGAAACACCATCTGGTTGCAATTCATTTTTGTGACAGGAGTTTGATAATGTGTGGACAATACTATGTAGAAGAGGATTATATCGAACGTATGATGTGGGTTTACCCACATCTCAAGAAACCTTTAGGTGACCCGCCAACAGGTACGATGAAGCCTTCCCTTCAAGCGCCGGTTTTATTAGGTCATCAAAATGTGAAGTCATTGGTTCCGATGACGTGGGGTTTTCCGACATTTAAAGGTACAGGACTGCATATTAATGCTCGAAGCGAAACGGTATTGGAAAAAAGGACTTTTAAAAGATCCCTTCAATTAAACCGCTGTGTCCTCCCTGCTCATTGTTATTACGAGTGGGATACCAGCCACAACAAGATCACCTTCTGCAGAAAAGACAAAGAACTTTTATACTTTGCCGGTATCTATCGAACCTATGCTGATACACAGCGTTTTGTCGTCCTCACAACGAGGGCAAACCCTTCGGTGGCATCGGTTCACCATAGAATGCCTTTAATTTTAAGAAACACCCTTGACATTGAAAGATGGCTGTCCAATTCTGTGGAATATCCAATGCTGCTGGACATCACACCCGACCCCTTGGAGATGAGCTATCGTGCAAAACAAATTGGCATTTTAGATCTAGGAGACCAATGATGACAAATAGAGATAAAAGAATTTTAATTTTTGGAGATTCCAATACTTGGGGCTATTGCCCTGAAAATGCTACAACCTTGCGAAGCGATCGCTATGAGGATAGCGTCCGATGGCCGGGTGTTTTAGAGAACGCTTTAGGAGAGGGGTACATCGTTTTGCCGGATGGTTTAAACGGACGTACCACCGTTTGGGAGGACCCCTTGGAGGAGTACCGATGCGGCAAAAATCAGATTATTCCCTCCATCAGCGTTCATGCCCCGCTGGATTTATTGATCATCATGGTGGGTACCAACGATATGAAAAGCCGATTTAACGCTTCTGCAGAAGAAATTGCCCGAGGTGCTGGGGTTTTAGTGACTCGCGCCCTCAGTCTGCCGGAAAAATTTGTGAACACTCCAAACATTCTACTTGTTTCCCCTCCCGGTTTGGGCGATATCGATAGCGGTCCCTTTCGAAATACCTTTGTAGATGCTCAACAAAAAATGAAATTATTGCCCCGTTATTATCGCTATTGGGCAAAGTTGTGTGATGTCAACTTCTTCGATGCTACTGCAATCGTAAAAGCGGATTCGGAGGACGGTTTGCACCTGAATCGATCCGGGCATAGGAAACTGGGTCAGGAGATCGCACCGGTTGTAAAAAAACTTTTGCTTTAAAATAAGTACTTTGAAAAAACTCGTATGTTTTGTTCACATGGTGTATAATACTAGAGTAATTCAAACCATCGACTACCTCGGTGGTTTTGGGAGGAATCAAAAATGACCAGATATTGTGGAACCGTTGCCCGAGGGCTTTTAGCTCCGATTGTAAAAAAAGGCGATGATCTCATTACCATTATCGTCGATACAGTCCTAAATGCTTGTCAAGGCGAAGGTATTACGTTAAAAGAAAAAGATGTCGTTGCTGTTACGGAATCCCTCGTAGCCAGGGTACAGGACAATTATGCTTCTATCGAATCGATTATCAAGGATTTTAATGAGAAGTTTGACGATGAGATTGCCGTTGTCTTTCCGATTTTGTCCAGAAATCGCTTTTATTTGATTATGAAAGCCATTGCTCAAACAGGTAAAAAAATCAAGGTGTTTTTTAGTTACCCCACCGATGAAGTCGGCAATCCCCTCATGGATGTCCAATTGTTACATGAGAAAGGGCTCAATCCCTATCAAGATGTCTTGGATGAACGGGCCTATCGAGAATTGATTGGCGACTGTGGTGGCGTCCATCTGTTTACAGGAATCAATTACGTTGATCTGTATAAAGATACGGCGGTATCCGACAATGTCAGCGTTTATTTCACCAATAACCCATTAACCGTTCTCGATTATGCCGACGAAATTTTAGTCGCCAACATACACGATCGCGATTACCTCAAGCAATTATATCAAAGTAAAGGTGCCAAAAAAGTCTATACCCTTGCCGATATATTGAATCAACCCGTTGACGATTCCGGTTTTAACTCGGAGTATGGTCTGTACGGATCCAACCTCGCCACGCCGAATAGTCTGAAACTCTTTCCACGGGATACCCAAGTGTTTGCAGAGACTTTAGCCCAAAGGTTAAAAGAAGCCACCGGTATTTCTATTGAAGCGATGATTTATGGCGACGGTGCTTTTAGAGATCCCGTAGGAAAAATTTGGGAGTTGGCGGATCCTGTCGTATCCCCTGGTTTTACTGAAGGTTTAAAAGGAACCCCCAACGAAATCAAATTAAAATACATTGCGGATAACGAACTGAAGGATCTGGAAGGCGAAGATGCCAAAGCTGCCATGAAGCAAGCCATTCGAGAAAAATCAGACGATTTGATGGGTGAAGAATGCACCTTGGGTACCACCCCCAGACAAATCACCGATTTGCTCGGAAGCCTCTCGGATTTGGTTTCGGGCTCCGGCGATAAAGGCACACCCATCGTCTTGATTCAAGGTTACTTCGACAACTACGCTTCATAACCTTTTTATTTTAAAATCGATACTCACTTAAAATCGCCAAGCGCCAATCGTGCTTGGCGATTCTATCTTTTATCGCTTTTCAGACCATCAAAACTTCTTTTTTTCAATCTTCATGTAGACACCAACCAAACTCCATGTTGTCCGTGATCTAAAAACAGACCGACTATCATTGCGATACTTTTATTTTATCAACGTTTTTGTTGCGTCGAACTACCGTTAGGCCACCCAATCTTAACTTAAGTTTTCTAAGGTTTGTAGATCTTCGATTACTAAAAAGTCAAGAAATACTGATGTTGATTGTTATATCAATGGATTATGTTATAATGTTTATTTGAGAATTACGTACAAAAATGATGTATCCCATTGAAGTGATATGGAGAGGAATGTATTATGGAAGTATTTGTGATTGAAGGCGGACATCCCTTAAATGGTGAAGTCTGCATTTCAGGCGCTAAAAATGCCGTTTTAGGCTTAATCCCCGCCGCTATTTTATCCGGTGGGTCTTGTAAGATAGAAAATGTACCCCACATCAACGACGTCAACAAATTAATCGATATTTTAGAAAAAATTGGGGCTGAAATATACAAAGAAGAAAACACCTTGATTATTGATACCAGCAGGCACATCGCCCACGATTGCTCGGATTTCCAAGAGGAAATGGGAAAAATGCGAGCATCCTATTACCTATTAGGCGCATTGTTGGGACGTTATCGACAAGCTGTTGTTCCTTTGCCCGGTGGCTGTAATATCGGCGACAGACCCATCGACCAGCACATTAAAGGCTTTGAAGCCTTAGGGGCAAACATAAAAATAGAGCACGGCTTGGTCAAAATGGAAGCCGACCGTTTAATCGGCGCCAATATTTACCTAGACGTTGTATCCGTTGGAGCAACCATCAATATTATGTTGGCGGCTGTTTGTGCTGAAGGTACAACCATCATTGAAAACGCGGCAAAGGAACCCCACATCGTAGACGTAGCCAACTTTTTAAACTTAATGGGCGGCAGTGTCCGCGGCGCGGGTACAGATACCATTCGAATCAAAGGGACTCAAGGTATGTACGGTTGTGAATACTCGGTGATACCGGACCAAATTACAACCGGCACGTATATGATTGCAGCCGCCGCTACCGGCGGTAATGTCTTAATTAAGAAGGCAATTCCCAAACATATGGAGGCCGTTTCCGCAAAGCTTCGAGAAATGGGTGTCATCATAGAAGAATCTGTAGATTCCCTAAGAGTCATTGGTAAAAGGCCCTTAAAGGCCGTACGGGTTAAAACCCTACCTTATCCGGGATTCCCAACCGATTTGCAACAACCAATGGCCGTTTTGATGACCGTTGCCTCCGGGAACAGCACCATTACAGAGACCATTTTCGAAAATAGATTTAAATATATCGATGAATTGAGAAAAATGGGTGCCGATGTCGTCATCAACGGACGCGTCGCCAGCATCACCGGTGTGGAAAAGCTATCGGGTACAAAAATCGCCGCAACAGATTTAAGAGCCGGTGCCGCAATGGTTGTAGCCGGTTTAATGGCAGATGGTGAAACACGCATTTCAAACATCGAACATATTGATCGGGGTTACGAAAATTTTGAGAGCAATATTCGAGAATTGGGCGGTATTATTCGCAGGGAAACGCCTTAAAGCCCCTACCTTCGCATAGAAAGTTGGTAAAAAGCGATGCGAGTACAATCTACGAAGTCCTATCTAAAGATTATCTTGATTCTATTCTTATTAATAGGTATTGGTTGTTTTTTGTTTTTATTGAAAGACAAATCTTACAAAGAACATCAAATCGATACGAAACAAGCGCTTTCTTCGATACATGAAGGCATCGATAAGACAAAAGTACTGGAGCAAAACTACCGCCATCACTATACGAAGACCCGCCACCAACACCTACGAGAGCTACCCCAAGATGTTAAAGAAAAAATTATAAAGGGTCAAACCGATGGTTTAAAGATCGTGTTTTTAACCTTTGATGACGGACCTACGGAACACACTCAGGAAATCTTAGACATTTTGGAACATTACGAGGTTCAGGCCACTTTTTTTGTCAACACATATGAAGATCAGGAGCAGACATATCGGGAAATAGCGAGAAAAGGCCATCTGTTAGCCAATCATACGCAATCCCATAACTACAAATTATACGACGATACGGATGCTTTTGTTGCTGATGTCCATGCTTTAGATGATTACTTAAGCAAAACATCTAGGGGGCGGTATAGAAAAGGGATGTTTCGTTTCCCCGGAGGATCTCTCAACGTCAATGCACCTTGCCGTAAAGCCATTTTAGATCGGGGTTACAATTACGTCGATTGGAATGTCTCTTCAGGAGATGGCTTCAGCGATCCGGTTCCCGTACCCCAGACCATTGCCAATGTCGTCAACGGCGTACGGCAACACAACGTCTCCGTTGTGCTGTGCCACGGAGAAACGAAAGAGAACACTCGCAAAGCCTTGCCTGACATTTTAGAGATTCTTTTAAAAGAAGGTTATTCCTTTTATGTCATGGATTCGGACTTACCTTATACCAGACACATTTAAATCCCAATAACATCCGATGCTCATGGATCCTATGGCAATTTTACAAGTCGGTTGCGCTGCAACCGACTTTTTTATCAGTCAAAATCATACGATAACATGGATCTGATATGAACATGAATCAAAAATTAAGCCTCGATAAAGCAATAACGTTTAGGATCAATCCATAGCAAAGTGACAGGAGAAACGATGAAATTTTGTAGTTTATACTCGGGTAGTTCAGGCAATAGCCTTTATGTTTCCGCAAAGGATACCGCTATTTTAGTCGATGCGGGTTTAAGTGGAAAGCAAATAGAAAGAGCCATGAATGCCCATCAGCTCAAGCCGGAAAAGTTACAAGGTATCTTGGTAACCCACGAACACCGAGACCACATACATGGCGTAGGCGTCTTATCCAGGCGTTACCGCTTGCCCATCTACGCCAATGAAGACACTTGGCAGGCGATGGAAAATAAATTGGGTAAACTAAAACCCGAACTCATCCGTATCATTCCCGAAAGCCAACCCTTTCCCCTGGGAGATTTGGAAGTTAACAGCTTTTCTATTCAACACGATGCGGCGAATCCCGTCGGTTTTACCTTGCACGACGGCAAAAAAAATATCGCCATCGCAACGGATACGGGCTGGATATCGGAGGATGTGAAAACCATTATGAGCAAAATGGACTTGGTTGTTTTAGAATCCAACCACGATCTTGCCATGTTGGAGTCCGGTTGTTACCCCTATCCCCTCAAACAACGCATTAAAAGTAGTATTGGCCATTTATCCAATGTAGATGCTGCAGAAATCGCCTGTTATTTAGCGCATCAAGGCGTTGCACACATCATATTGGCTCACCTCAGTGCAGAAAACAATTACCCACTTTTAGCTTATCAAACCGTGGCGACAGCCCTCGAAAAAAAATCAGTCCGTCCGGGTAAGGATTTAAACCTTGCTGTTGCTAAGCGTTCCGGACCCGGCACACTCACTACTTTATAGACCTTAGGAAGAAGGAAAACATTATGGAAAATAATTCTAACAAAAAAAGATCTCATTTTAGATATGCCTTATTGGGCGCCATCATCGGCGGACTCATCGTCGCTTTTGTTATGGTCAACGCCCTTGGGTTCTTTACTAAAAAATACCAATTGGTTTGTTTAGACGGCAATAACGAAAATCATCGCGTCATCGTCAACAACGAAACCATTGTGGACAGTCCCATTGAGGCGGTTGCCCAAGTCGTACCCCAAGCGGTGGTGGGTGTTTCCAGCACCGTTGTTCAGCAAAGTCTTTTCGGTCCCATTCAAGGAGAAGCGATAGGATCGGGTTTTATCGTCTCTTCCGATGGCTACATCGTCACCAATCAGCACGTTGTCGGTGAAGCCAATGGAAAGGTGAAAATTTCTACGGCCTCTAAGGAGGTTTATGAAGTCCAGGTTGTTTATTTAAACAACGCTTTAGATTTAGCCATCCTTAAAGTAGATGCCCAAAATCTACCGACGATCACCCTTGGTGATTCCGAAGATATCCGCGTGGGACAAAGTGTCGTAGCTGTGGGCAATCCCTTAAGCTTGCAATTTGAACGCAGCGTTACATCGGGTATTATTTCAGCACTCAACCGCAGCTTAGCCTTGGATCAGCAAACCATAGCAGAGGATCTGATACAAACCGATGCCACCATCAACAAAGGCAATAGCGGGGGCCCATTGGTTAACTTAAAAGGAGAGGTCATCGGCATCAACACCTACAAAACTTCTCAAGGAGAAGGCATGGGCTTCGCACTGCCCATTAATATCGTCAAGCCCATCATCGCATCTATCCGAGAAAAAGGCAGCTTTACACCCACCATCATCGGCATTGTGGGATACGATAAACAAGTGGCAGCCTATTTAGTCGAACCCCAGGATTTCGACCAAGGTATTTATGTAGAACGAGTGGAACCGGGTTCCGGTGCGGATCAAGCCGGCTTAAGAAAAGGAGATATCCTTTTAAAGATTGACGATGTTCAAGTCGACACGATGCTCAAAATGAAAGAAATCCTCTATACGAAGGGACCCGGCGAAAAAGTAAAAGTCACCTATTTGAGAAACAATCGCCAACAAACGACGGAAGTTGACTTAACAGAAGGGCAATAATCCATAAGAGTGTATGGGGTGGACGAATGATGGGTGTACATCCACATTACAATATCTTTGATGTGGAATTCCCCTTACCCCTACTCTAAACTTTTGTACTGTTGGATCAGAAGATTTTCTGAAACTTCAATCTCAATTTGATCTGAATGGCCAATGGTGTTGTGGTTTGAAATAAAACTTACACAACCGAAGGGTGCAAAAATAAAAAAAGCCCAAAAGGTTCATTATCAAACCCTAGGGCTCTCCTTCGGCTAACCTTGGAGGCCGGTATCGGTGCTGCTACTGAAGGCAGTCTCCCATCTGCATTGCATTGGCTGTGCCCCTTGGTTCGACTATTGGTATACTTTTGGACCATCGCTATCGCCCATCATCTTTTGCTTTTAAAAACGCAGATGTTTCACGTGAAACATCTGCGTTTTTTCATTCTTCTTTGAAAATTGTCCATCATTCAAGGCGTTTTTTCGCCCTCTTTATCACTTTTAAGATTCCAAATTACACTAAAAATTTTAATTCATCATAATTAAGGTTCTTGACAAGATCTGTGGATTGATCCATATACTCTCTGAGAATTTTTTTATCCACCCCCAATAAGTTCGGAGAAATACTGGTTATATAGTTGACGAGACTCATGAAATCCAAGTCGATATTTTTTTTATAATAATTGAGCAGTATTTCCCTTCTCCCCCCGGAGTCACACATTCTGATCAATTCAAATTCAGTTTCTGTTTTATTGAGATTAAAATAGTGAGCTGTTTCTTTGTTCACTCTGGTAAGCAATGATCCTAGTAATTGGTAGTTGGATTGTGCCACGCTTACTTCGTAATAAAACCGACTGTTATTTGCATTGTTGAGAGTCTGATCGTAGAAAATTTTCGACACACAGAAAAATTGAAAACAACTATTATCATCTTCTTGAAACTTATCCTCCAAGAAGTCATAAATGTTGTCAATGTACTGATTGTAAATGTATTTTACAATATTCATTTTCGTACCAAAGTAGTAAGGTATAGCGGAAAGGCTGGCACCCGCCTTTTCTTTAATCATATTGACCGTCGTCTTATTGTAGCCATGTTCAAAGAAAAGCTCCCTAGACACATCGATAATGGCTTGTTTCTTATCAATACCTTTTTGGTACATATTTGTTGGTTTACGCATAGACTACTCTCCTGTATCATTCCAATATAAAAAATATTTTATACATCATTGATGATAGTAACCTATCAAGTTATTTGAGAAATGTCAAGCAAACTATATGTTTCATATTTCTTATTATTTTTGTTGTACTATAGTTGGTTCTTCTTATTTTTTAGAATTCCTTATTAATGTGCCCATATCCAAGTTTTAAGAGGATTTTATTTTCTAACATCCAAATTATCGAATAAATTAATTTCATGCCTCATAATCGATTCTGAGGCTTCTTTTTTTCTGAATTCTTCCATTTGATGAACAATAAACGATCTTACATTTCATTACACATGTTCTCAAAATATAAATTTTAAAACCTTAAATATTGACTTCTATACTTTATATTATATCATAAAATCCAGCATCGTTCATATCCAATGAATTCTTAATTATATAGGATCCTTCTACACTGTGACAAGCTATTCCGGTTGACACTATGAAAACCTCATGATATGTTATCTTAAATCGAAAACATTAAAACTATTTTTCTCTAAGTAAATAGTTAAGTAATAGTAGAGGACAAAACCATGCCAATCAAAATACCACGCAACTTACCCGCCTACAATATATTAGAAAATGAAAATATTTTTGTGATGACAACAGACAGAGCGACTGCTCAAGATATCCGACCTTTAAAAATCGTCATCATGAATTTAATGCCGACTAAGGAAATTACAGAAACGCAATTATTGCGTTTGGTTTCCAACAGCCCCTTGCAAGTAGATGTTACCCTGATGAGTGCCAGCGACCACGTTTCAAAAAACACCTCTCAGAAACACTTAGATACCTTCTATAAAAGTTTCCAAGATCTCAAAAGCGAATATTTTGACGGGCTGATCATTACCGGTGCACCGATCGAAACCATCCCTTTTGAAGATGTCGACTACTGGAATGAATTACAGGACATTATGGAATGGAGCCTTACCCATGTTTTTTCTACGATGCATATTTGTTGGGGTGCTCAAGCCGGGCTCTACTACCATTATGGTGTTCCAAAATACAATTTAGACCAAAAGGTTTTTGGCGTTTTTGAACATCGAATCATCGCAGACAGCAATGCCTTGTTCCGAGGTTTTGACGATATCTTCTATGTTCCCTGTTCAAGGCATTCTGAAATTCGAGCTGAGGATATTCTTAAAGTGCCGGAATTGGAATTGGTTTCAGTGTCAGACGAGGCGGGTGTTTACATCGTTAAAGCTAAACAAGGTCGCCAATTGTTCATAACAGGTCACAGCGAATACGACCCGGACACCTTAAAAAGGGAATATGAACGAGATTTGGAAAAGGGAAAAGCCATCGACATTCCAAAAAATTATTTTTTCCAAGATGATCCCCGTCAAAAACCTATTGTACGCTGGCGAGGTCATGCGAATTTGCTGTACTACAATTGGTTGAATTATGTTTATCAGCAGACACCCTACGTTCTGGAAGAAATTGAAAAATTGGATTAATCTTTTTAAGGAAAGGTCACTTACCGACATGAACCAACAATTTAAAAATCGAAATCCCGGTATTATCGGTGAAGGACAATTTCAACATTTTGGTATTTTGGTTTCCCTCGTCAAGGAGAAGAATCATTGGCATTTTCTTTTTGAAAAACGCGCATCCCATTTAGACACCCAACCCGGCGAGGTATGCTTTCCGGGAGGTCGTGTTGAAAAGGGAGAAACCCCGGAGGATGCCTCGATCCGTGAAACCTGCGAAGAATTACTACTCATGCCAAACCAAATTACATTGTTGGGACCCTCTGATCGTTTTGTATCACCCTTCAATTTGATTTTGCACCCCTTCATTGCAAAAATCAATCATTACGACGGCAGTTATAATACCGACGAAGTTGCCAAAACCTTTACTGTGCCATTGGATTATTTTAGAAAAAACCGTCCTCAAAATTTCAACATTACCCTGAAACACGTCATTGACGATAACTTTCCGGTTCAATGGATTCCAAGGGGTAAGGACTACCCCTGGCGAAATGGTCGTTATAAAGTCGGTTTTTACCCCCACCAAGAAGAAATAATCTGGGGGCTGACCGCCCGCATTGTGCAAAACGCCATCAAACTGATTGACGATTTTAAACTTTTAATCTAAACGCAAAGGATCGATTGAAAAAATTCAATCGATCCTTTATCATTTCATTTTTGAATATCGCTTTATCCATATTTGACATTTTTAAAAGACGGTACCACCTATCAATACCTTTTCAATGCACTTTCACTCCTATCGATCAATCATTTTTTGAAGTTCACCCCTCAATATTCCGATACTTTTACTTACTTTGACGACCTCTGACCACCATTCAAATAAAAAAACTTCTTCTCTATATAGAGTATTTTGTTTCTATTTAACTATATATTGTATCTTGATGCTTTTTTAATCCCTTAAAGATCATCGGTCCTATGCCATCAAGTCTGCATAGAGATGTATTGAACCGGTTCTCTAATCGCTGAAGGGTTGATTCTTTTATAAAAAGGGTAAAAACAATTACAAAACTCCGTCGACCATCGGTTACAACATCGCGTCTCCGAGTATTTAAGATCGGCTTTTTCCTATCCTCTCCCCTAGAAAGTGTCTGTGCCAAAAGTCATCGATAGATCTTTCTATAACACTTACATTTTAATTGTTTCGATTCTATAGAAAATGATGGTTGGCAAATAAGACAACAAGCCATCTAACTGAGATCAATTAAATATATCGCTTTGAAATCACAAAATTAGTTTTAAAAGTATCAAAATCTCAAGTTACAGAGAGTCGTATTGTAGGGATCGGAATACTAGAGCAAGTTAACCGAGAACTCATCGGCACCATCGAAGCCAATGTGTGGGGCACTGTGTTTAAATCCATAAATACTCAAATTTAAATCTAACCGGATGTATTTCCCGGGAAATAATCTCTCCTCAACTCCACAAAAAAACCACCCAAACGGTATGGGAGGTCTTCGAATAAACTGCCATGGCAATGCATCATTTCAGTGTTTCCTAGGATCCCTCTTAACTCAAGAAGGGATCCATCATTTAACAAGCATGGAAACACTGAAGATAGTCGTCGCTTTTTATCTTAAATATCGACAAATACCACATCGTTGCCATGATCTTCTATGACTTTTTTAAGATCTTCAAATTTCATGTAGATACTGGCAGTGTTTTCATTAGGGTGAATGCAGACTTCCTGACCCTTTAACGCTTCGTCAAAAACCACGATGACCTCTTTGTCCTCGTTGTTTAAAACACCCAATGGTGTTACATGTCCTTGCTCCAAGCCTAAAAAGTTTTTCAATTCTTTCTCATTGGCAAAGGAGAGTTTGCGACTGGGTATCTTAGCCGCTAAGTCCTTCATATTGATCGATTTATCCCCAAACATCGACGCCAAATAATAGTTTCTTTTTTTATCGTCTCTCAAAAAAAGATTTTTAAGAACTTTGTTGTGATCCGGCAAATCTAGTGCATTCATCTCTTCGATGGTGTAGACAGGATCGTGTTCATAAACGGTATATTCAATACCAGTTTCATTTAAAAATTCATAAGTTTTTGCTTTATCGTACATGTTTTTCTCCAATTTACTTTTGTTTTTTTTGTTCTAGACCTTTGATGGTAAGCCAATGTGTTTTATTTCGTTAATATAAATAGGTATTGGTTGTCTCATCCTTCGTACTGATCCATAGCTCAGTTTTTAAATCCATTGACTTGATAGGATGTTGTAAGTTGAAACCTTCTTACTAAAAAGAAGAATCCGGTTCTTTTAAAAATTCAAGCTCCTCTTGAGTAGAAACTCTTCCTAAAACCTCGTTACGGTGAGGGTACCGACCAAAACGATCGATAATCACTTTGTGTTTGATTTCATAATCTAAAGTATGGGAATCACCCAATGCTTCAAATAACGGAACAGCCCTTTTGTGAATTTCCTTAGATTCGGAGTGCATCAAGGGCATTAAAATAAATTTCTTTTCATCTGTATTCAATGTATCATACTCCGGATGCATCGTCGCTTCTTGTGATAGGATCAAAGCCATTGTATCTTGAGCAAAGGCTGCTCCACTATCTCTATTTAGATTTCTAGAAAATTGGTCTAAAACGATGATTTCTGCCAATCGCCCACGAAGGGTTCGACGCCAATCATCCAACAAGCCTTCACAACCGGCAGACCATACAGCTCCAAATAAATTTCTAATTTCCGCATCAAAGTCGTCACTTTTTACAAACCACTTAGACTGGTTTTCCTCTGAAAACCAAAAGTCCAGCACTTTTTGAGCTGTGGTATGGGCAAAAATCTCATTTAATTCTTTCATTTCAACCTCCATTTAATCTGATTATAACATAAAAGATAAAGCTATTTTAATACAAGTCTTTCTAATAAAAAAACAGCAAAAAGATCCCCATTGTTTGTAAACTACAATCTATGGGGATCTCATATGTTTTAAATTTATTGGGGAATAACCACTTTTTTCCCTTTTATTTCTCCTAAACAAACAGGCATACCGTAAACATCTTCAATCACTTGTTCGGTAATGACCTCATCGCCACCGATGGCATGAACACCGCCGTCGTTTAATAGTAAATAACGATCGCAATAACGCAAGGCGAGATTCAAATCATGGAGCACCACAATGGCAGAAATCTGTCGTTCTTGAACGATGCGTCTCACCAACGCCATGGTGGCATATTGATTTTTGATGTCCAAACTACTTGTGGGTTCATCTAGTAGTAAGAGTTGAGGCTGCTGAGCCAAGGCTCTTGCCAGATAAATTTTTTGGGCCTCCCCACCACTCAATTCATCCATATAGCGGGTGGTGTAATCCTGTAAGTTCAGTTGCTGAATCACGTCTTCGATGATGGCTTCATCCTCCGGGGTGACGCCCCACTTCATAAAGGGAATTCTTCCTAAGAGGATGGTTTCATAAACCGTCATGCGTTGACGTTCGTTGCTTTGAGCCACAAAGGCGATACGACGGGATATGCCGTGACGGCTCATGGTGCTGATTTCTTCCCCATTCATGACCACAGAACCGCAGGAGGGCGGTAAAATTTTGTTCAAGCATTTCAGCATGGTACTTTTACCCGCGCCATTTTTACCTAAAATACCGAGGACTTCCCCTTTCTTGACGGAGAAATCTATATGGTTGATGATGGTTTTCTTCGGTGTATAACCAAAACCTAATTGTTCAACGCGAACCACGGCTCGCACCTCCTTTAAATAATAAATACAAGAACAAGGGTGCCCCTAAAAATGAGGTGATGGCACCGATGGGTAAAATAATTGGCGGTATGGTTTGCCTTGCCACCAAATCCCCTACCAATAATAGAAAGGCACCCGACAGTGCCGATGCCGGTAAGAGGTAAACGTAATTGTTACCCAATATCCTTCTACAAACGTGGGGAGCAACTAAACCGATAAAATTGATAATACCGATAAAGGATACGATCACCGAAGCCGTCAAGGCACAGAGTACCATGTTGGTGACCCGAAAGGAGGTCACGTTGATCCCTAAACTCAGTGCCGTCTCTTCCCCACTTTCCAATGCATTGTATTTCCAACGATTAAAAAAACTGTAGAGCAACATCAGTAGAGTGACAAAGGCGATGATTTGAATTTCTTTCCAACCGGTTCGACCCAAGTCGCCAAAGGTCCAAAATACCACCGTGGCCACTTGGACATCGTCGGCAAAGTATTGTAAAAGTGTGGTCGCTCCTGTAAACATGGCGCTTAAGGCCACACCACACAGAACCATGGATTCCGGTGTAATTTTTCTAAATCTGGATAAAAACAATACCACCACCGAGGCCACCATTCCCCCTAAAAAAGCGAAAAGGGAAATCAGCAGCGGATGATACGTTACGGAGGAGGCCGCCGATACTCCTTGAGCACCGGCGCCAAAAACGATGATGGCAAAGGCGGCACCAAAGGCAGCCCCTTGAGAAACACCTAGGGTTGAGGAAGCCGCCAAGGGGTTCTTCAACACACTTTGTAACACCGCACCGGTAATCGCCAAGCCCGTGCCGCAAACCACCGCTGTCACCACCCGAGGCAAGCGCACATTTTGCATAACCATATTGTTTTGCGCTGTGGATTGCCCAAGAATCGCTTTTAGCAATTCTGTAAGATCCATACCGAACACTCCGGCATTTAAGGACAAAAGAAGGGTGATGCACAAAAGCAGCAAAAGGCTTATGATCAGTAAGATGTTTTTCTTCTTTAGAGACCGATAAGAAGAGGTGCGCTCATCCATTGGCGGAGACGGTTTATTCATTCTTCAAGGACAACGGTCCGAAAACATAACCCGCTTCTTCCAGCGATTGTTTCATGGGATATTTGAGCATGACCTCCGTAATCTCATCGATTTTTGCATCCATGTCCACATCGGAAAAAGCTTCCGGGAATACGGCTTTTCCAACATAATAGGCGTTGATTAAAGCCATTTCCGTATTGGTACCGCTATGGCGGTAGCCGATTTGTGAGAAGACTTTGTCTTCTTGAACCGCTCTCAATTGTTCATAAAATTCCGGGCGTTTATTGTAATCTTCCTGAACCAAATCGATATTTCCTTGATCTAAAAAGATAATATCCGGATCCCATTGGTGTATTTTTTCGACATCCACATCAAAGGCACCCTTTTGTTCTATTTCGTCCGCGACATTTTTAAGTCCCAGTACGGCAAAGGGCGGATAACCCGCTTCAGTCCCTTCGATACCGTGGGCACCTTTAAAATTGACAGCTCCCAAATAGACACTGGGTTTTTCTTCTTCAGGTATGGAAGCCACACGTTTTGTTAAATCACTTTCAATGCTCTTGATATATGCGATCATATCGTCGCTTTTTTCTTGATCGTTTAAGACCTCGCCGATGAGTGACAATGCCTTGTAGACTTCTTCATCAAAAACTTGATCGGTGATGGGAATGACCACCACGGGGATACCTGTTTTTTCCGTAATGGCATCTGCGTTGCCCTTTTCATTGGAGGAAATAATGACATCCGGTGCCAATTGAATGAGGGCTTCGGTGTTGGGTTCTGCCGCCGTACCGATGCTGGGTAAAGTATTGATTTTATCTTGATAAGCATAGATGGCAGCTTTGATAACCGGAACACCTTTTTCTACATCTTCGACGCCGACGACTTTGTGGATACCGTTGTTATAAATGGTTAAACGTAGAGCACCCACCCCCAAGCAAACCAAGCTATCCACTTCTTTGGGAATATTGACCTTTCTGCCCGCCGCATCGGTGATTTCTCTCATATCGCCTTGATCTGCGGTTGTGCTTTTGTTTTGATCACCGCCACCACAAGCACTTAAGCTTAATACCATCGCCAGGATCAACAAAACGGCGACAACACTTTTAACATTCTTTAAATTCATTCTTTTGATACCTTCCATTCTCTTTGATCTCAATCAAACTTCAACGACCTCTATCGTAGGGTTTGAAACAATCTAAACAAACTTTTTGACCGTCTTGCAATCTTATTTTATGTTCCGGTGCCCCTTCGCCACATTCTTCACAGATAACGGTTTCGAAGAGTCTCGCTTTTTCCGGCAATTCGAAGTTAGGTTCCGAAAACGTAAATACTTCATCCACCGGGGATTCCAACAACCATTGAGTTTGCTCTTCCCGCTCCCGGCTTCTATCCATGGGTTTTAAAACCATGCGTATTTTTTTACCGGATACCCGGTCGAAAAAACTAAAAGCCATTTTGCCCGTATCGCGATAAATTAAATTGCCCTTGCCAATGGTGCAGGACAACATGTATTGGATGGCATCGACGCCACAGGCATCGTTTTCCGTGACGCAGACAATTTCTTCGTCTTCCGTCTCATTGATGCCAATTTTTTCTCTTGCCGCTTCCACTGCTTTGACACCGACAGCGACACCGGGACAAGAATGCCCATGAAAACCGATGATTTCATCCCATTCCTTTTGACTAATCATAAATTCATCTCCTTCGTTCATTTTTTAGAACAAAAAAAGCGAAAAGACCCCATCAGAGCTTTCCGCTTGAACGACATACTTCATGTATATCATTATGACTTTTTTTGTATCTATTTAGTTGCATTCATTATAACAGGAAGGCTGGAACTTGTCAAACCCTGTCTATACTGATCGCTAAGTCCTGAAATAAAAGAAACTGCTGACCATTTTCTATTCTTTTAAAGTGTCATTGGTCAAAATGATTTTGATCAAATTAAAAGAAAGATGCCTTATAATTAAATATAAAAGTAAGAGAAGATATTGTACTACAATATCTATTTTGATGCATTAATCTAAAATGAAGGAGTTAAAAATGGAAAAAATTTTAATTGTCGTGGATATGCAAAGGGATTTCATAGACGGTGCCTTAGGCACAGCGGAAGCGGCGGCAATACTTCCGAATGTTTTAAATAAAATAAAAAATTTTGAAGGACGGGTTCTTTTCACCCGAGATACCCACGACCATTCCTATATGGATTCCTTGGAAGGTCATTATTTACCGGTACCTCATTGTATCGTCAATACCCCCGGATGGGAAATTCATCCCGAACTTGCACCCTATGCCAACAAAATCATAGATAAACCTGCCTTCGGTTCCTTGGAATTAGCGGAGTATTTGGTGGCACTTCAAGAAGATGTGCCAATTGAGTGTATTGAAATGGTAGGCCTTTGTACGGACATCTGCGTGATCTCCAACGCTTTGATTTTAAAAGCCGCTTTACCACAAGTCGATGTGATCGTAGACGCTTCCTGTTGTGCCGGGACCACAGAGGAAAACCATCGCACTGCTTTAAAAGCCTTGGAACCTTGCCAAGTAAAGGTTATCAATGCTAATTTTTAACTTTTTCGTCATCGTATTCATCCATTATTTTAAATCGCAGACTTTCACCAATAAAATTGCCTAAGACTTGAAGGGGCTCCATTTGTAAATTTTTAAATAAAAATGAGAACCTCCCCCCAAAGCGTTCCTTGTTTTTTAAGAAACATTTTGATATACTATATAAACTCACTGTGGATAACTTTTGATACTTATCCACAAAAATCCGAGCTTTGTGGATAAGTTATGCAATTTCTGTGGAAAACTACTGTAATTCCCCCGATATATCGGGGTTCTTTACTGTTTATAGTTTTAATTCGCAACACACCCTCCACAGATTGACTGACAACAGATTAAAGAATTCTATTCAATTGTCCACAAGTCAGGATAGATGCCCCCTATAGCTTTCGGAGGTTTTATGAATCAAATACAAACTTTATGGGAAAAAACCCTACAAAAAATATGTCTAGACAACCAAATAACAGATATAAGCTACAAACAATGGTTTCAAGGATTGGAGCCCTTACGGTATCATGAGGATACTTTTTATATCTTGGCGGATAATAATTTTATCAAAGGTGTTTTAGAAAATCGCTATAAGGACAGCATCAACAACGCTTTATCCGAAACGATTGGAACGCCTTGCCAAGTTCAGATTCTATTGAATACGGAAGACATGCAGCCGGCGGAAACCATACCCATCGTTAATGATGAATTGCCCCAAGAAAATTTTTACAACGGCAATAATGGACCCATTTCCTCCACCCTCAACCCTAAATATACCTTCGATACTTTTGTAACCGGAGAGAGCAACCGCTTTGCCTATGCCGCGTGTCGCGCTGTTTCGGATAAACCCTCTGTGGTGTACAATCCATTGTTTTTGATAGGTGGCGTCGGTCTTGGAAAAACCCATTTAATGCAGGCCATCGGCAGTCATATTTGTTACAACCAACCGGATTTAAAAGTTGTCTATGTCTCTTCAGAGGCATTTACCAACGACTTTATTGAGGCCATTCAAAATAAAAATAACAATGCCTTTCGCAACAAATACCGTAAGGTGGATGTATTGCTCATCGACGATATTCAATTTTTAGCAGGACGTGAAGGAACTCAAGAGGAGTTTTTCCATACCTTTAATGCACTGTATCACGACAATAAACAAATTGTTTTAAGTTCGGACCGCCCTGCCAGAGAAATCAAAGATTTGGAAGAACGGCTTCGCAGTCGCTTTGAAATGGGATTGACCAGCGATATTTCTGAACCCAATTTAGAAACCAGAATTGCTATTTTAAAGAAAAAAGCGGAAAGCATCGAAACCCCTATCCCCTCAGAGGTCTTTGTGATCATCGCCAATACCATTCAATCCAATATCAGAGAATTGGAAGGTGCCCTGACCACCGTCGAAGCTTATTCCAAACTTAGAAATATTCCCGTTTCCGTGGAATCTGCCCAAGAAGCGCTGAGAGATGTTTTAAAAAATAAAGAAAAAAAAGAATTGACCCCCAACTACATCAAAGAAGTGACCGCCCAGTATTTTAACGTCACCTCCGAAGATTTGGAATCCAAAAGACGCCATAAGGCAGTAACGGTGCCAAGGCAAGTTGCCATGTATATTATTAGAGAGGTGACCGATTTATCCTTACCTAAAATAGGCGATCACTTTGGAGGAAGAGACCACTCAACTGTCTTACATTCTTGCGATAAAGTTCTCAATGAAATGAAATCAGACCAAAACTTCAAAAGTTTGATTCAGCGCATCATGAATGAAATTAAATCCTAACCCTTCGGTCAATGCTTAAAAGATATCGGGTTTTCCACAAAAAATGGATCTTATCCACACAATATCCACATCTTTTAGCTTAAATTTAAACATTTTTTTAACAAGGATTTTTCTCTAAAGTATCGTATTTTCGAGAGATTAGGGCTTATCCACACTATCAACACCCCCTATTACGACGACGACTATATTATAACTATAATATATAGAATTCAGCCAAGCGGAGGAACCCCATGAAATTTTCCTGTTCCAAAACAGATTTGCAAAATGCCATCACCCTATGTTTAAAAGCCGTATCCAGTAAAACGCCCATGGCGATTTTAGAAGGGATTTTTTTTCAAGCCTACGATAGCCGTTTAGTACTCAACACGACGGATTTAGAAATCAGCATCAAAACGGAAGTACCTGCTTTCATTGAAACCGATGGTGAAGTTGTTTTGAAAGCCGGTTTAATTTCTGACATCATCAGACATTTACCGGGAGAAGACGTCTTTTTTGAAAAGGATGATTTACATCAATTAAAAATAGACTGTCTGCAAGCCTCTTTCACGATTAAGGGACAATCTGCCGAGGAATTTCCGGATTTTCCGGAAATTGAAGAGGCCTATTCCTTTCAAATGAAAGCCGGTGTCCTTAAAAATATGATTCGAGGCGTTATCTCATCGGTTGCAGATAATGAAAACATCCCAATTTTGAAGGGTGTCAAGACTGAAATCGAAGAAGATCAGATTAAAATGGTGGCATTGGACGGTTACCGATTGGCCATTAGAAAAGGGAAAATAGAAACACCCATCTCCAGTCCCATCTCTGTTATTGTTCCCGGAAAAGCCCTTAACGAATTGTATCGTTTAATGGGAGACGACGAAGAACTGGTCGTCGTGCGGTTTTCTGAAGCTCAAATTTATTTCAAAGTGGGGCCCACCGAATTTGTGACGCGTTTGCTGGAGGGTGACTACTTTAACTATGAGCAAATCATCCCCAAAGAAAAAAACAACGATATCACGATTGAGCGTCAGGACTTTTTAGATGCTGTGGAACGTGCCGCTCTATTGGCCAGAGTGGGGAAAAACAACCTCATCAAAATGGATTTCAATGAAAATCAATTACAAATTACATCCAATGCGGATTTAGGAGATGTTTTCGAAACCGTCCCCATCGATAATATTGGAACACCCATGCGCATCGCCTTTAATTCGAAATACGTTATCGATGCGTTAAAAGTCATCGAAGAAGAACGGTTGCGCATTCATTTAACGACAGCAGCCGGTCCGGCTGTTTTGAGAACGACCGAGACCGACGAAGAAGGTGATTTCCTGTATTTAATTTTACCTGTCAGAATGTCGGACTTATAAAAAAATAGGGTCAAAGGTCCATCATCCCTTCCATGAGCAATCGACTTGGAAGGGATGATTTTTTGGTTGAGAACTCCGTTTAGAAAACTAAAAAAATAAATCTTATTTCAAGCAATAACATCTAAACTATGATATACTGTTCAAGAGGTTTTTTAAACCCTTGTATTTTAAACAAACTCCCTCAATTTGTGTTTTTTATAGCAAATTTGCTCTCAAAAGACTAAAAGGGATACAAAGAAAAATTAAGGGGTAATATGAAAGAAATTAGCATTAACACACCCTTCATCAAATTAGATCAATTTATTAAATTCATAGGTCTAACAGCCAGTGGCTCAGAGGCGAAATGGTTGATTCAGAACGGAGAAGTTCAAGTCAACGGAGAAATCTGTTTGATGCGGGGAAAAAAATTAAAAGAAGGAGATGAAGTTTTCATAAGCGACATCGGAACCTTCAAAATCGTAGATGAAAATTGAAACGCTGCGCTTAGTCAACTATCGCAATTATTTAGGCGAACACGATTTTCAGTTTCAACAGGGGATAAATGTAGTCCATGGCCGAAACGCTCAGGGTAAGACCAACCTGTTAGAGGCCATTTTTTTATTGTCCAGAGGTTATGCCCATCGTTTAAAAAGTTTAAAAGATGCGGTTCATTTTGAATCTCCGGGATTTTATTTGCGAGCGACCACGCAGTTGATGGACATCCACCACCAGATCGTCTTAAAATACGTCAAAGGTAAGAAAACGGTACAATTGGATGGGAAGGATGGTCCCGGTCGGGAAGCACTACTGAAGGTGTTTCCAACCGTGCTTTTTGTACCCGACGACTTGAAAATGATCAAGGAAGGTCCAAGCAGAAGACGCGCCTTTTTAGATACAGAAATTGCAGCTTTCCGTCCCGGTTATGCTGCTGTCCTTCGAGAGTATCGCAATATTCTCAGTCAACGAGGGGCTTTGCTACGAGATATCCGTTACAAGGGAACAGATCCCCACATGTTGTCTCTATGGGATGGGCAATTGGTTCAGGCGGGAACGCGCATCATTCGCCATCGCATGGATTATTTGCAAAAATTAAATCTGAAAGCCCGTGAGCTGCACAGCGTATTATCCGATGACAACGAAAAACTCACATTGCATTACATCAGCAATGTTCTTCAAGACAAGCGGGATTTATCCCGATTGGAAGCCACCTACACCCAGCGCCTCAATGAAGGCAAAGGGAGGGATTTGGAGCGGTTGACCACGGGCATCGGACCCCATTTGGATGATTTTTCCATCACCATCAACGATCGGGATACCCGTTTGTACGGCTCCCAGGGCCAACAGCGGACGGTAGCCATCGCTTTGATTTTATCCGAAATAGAAATATTCAAAGATATTTACGGCACCGAACCGGTGGTGCTTTTAGACGATGTGTTGTCGGAATTGGATATCCGAAGGCAACAGAGCATTTTATCTTTACTTCGAAACACTCAGACATTTATTACTTGTACGGATTCCTCCTTTATTCCAGAGGAAATACCGGTACACACCATTGAAATTGAAGGTGGCAAACAAATTTAACAAGTGATCAAGAGATTGATTCATCAAGATAGACAATAGGAGGTATTTATGGCAGAAACTCACCAAGAAGGTGTTTACGGTGCAGACCAAATGCAGGTATTGGAAGGACTGGAGGCGGTAAAAAAACGCCCCGGTATGTATATTGGATCCACCGGTACCGAAGGCTTGCACCATTTGGTTTACGAAGTGGTGGACAATGCAATCGATGAAGCCTTAGCGGGGTATTGTACCCAGATCGATGTGACCATCGAAAAGGACAATTCCATCACCGTTGTGGACAACGGCCGTGGCATTCCCACGGGTATCAACAAACAAACCGGTAAAACCGGTATCGAGTTGGCTTTGACGGTGTTACACGCGGGGGGTAAATTTGGTGGCAGCGGCAGCGGCTACAAAGTATCCGGTGGGCTTCACGGGGTCGGTGTCTCCGTCGTCAACGCCTTATCCTCAGAACTCACCGTAGAAGTCAAACAAAATAAAAAAACCTATCGGCAAACTTTTTCAAGAGGGTTTGCCACCAGCGATTTAGAAATTATCGGCAATACCAACCGCACCGGTACTAAAATTCATTTTAAACCGGATGCAGATATTTTTTCCGTGACGGAATACGATTATGACGTTTTGGAGCACCGCTTAAGAGAACTGGCCTTTTTAAACAAAGGTATCCAAATTAAATTCTCAGATAAGAGGGATCCCAAAACGGAAGATCAAACCTTTCACTATGCCGGCGGTATCCAATCCTACGTGGAATACATGAATAGAAGTCGAAAGCCCTTGTATGAAGATGTGGCTTATTACGACAAACAAGAAGGGGATACCTCCGTGGAAATAGCCTTTCAATATACCCAAGGTTATTCGGAAAATATCCATGCCTTTGCCAATAACATCAACACCACCGAAGGGGGGACTCACCTCAACGGTTTTAAATCCGCTCTAACGCGGACGGTTAACACCTACGCACGTAGAAACGAGTTTTTAAAGGAAAACGACAAGAATTTTAGCGGGGACGATATCCGAGAGGGTTTGACCGCTATTTTAAGCATTAAATTGTTAGAACCCCAGTTTGAAGGTCAAACGAAAACAAAACTGGGCAATCCGGATATCAAAGGTATCGTTGAAACCATTTTTGGAGATTGTTTAACGGCCTATTTGGAAGAAAATCCGGCTATTGCCAAGAGCATTGTGGAAAAAGCCCTTCAAGCTGCCAGAGCCCGGGAGGCTGCACGAAAAGCCAGAGATTTAACGCGTCGTAAATCTGCCTTGGATTCCACCTCATTACCGGGGAAATTAGCGGATTGCCGTGAGAAAGACCCGGCTTTATCCGAAATTTTCATCGTGGAAGGGGACTCCGCCG